>Ga0123342_1003712_pt1 | contig 24218 bp, 8 predicted proteins | sample Turbeawhitnodule_FD_89960 | JGI IMG/M metagenome (GOLD analysis project Ga0123342, IMG submission 89960) | Root nodule microbial communities of legume samples collected from Mexico - Turtle bean Mexico white nodule | ecosystem: Host-associated > Plants > Roots > Nodule | place: Mexico: Nepantla... | reverse complement strand
TAAAAAAAATATTTTGGTGATAATATATAAGTGTTAATTTTAAAAATAATATATAAAAAAAATTTATATATATATATATATATATATATATATATATATATATATATATATATATATATATATATATATATATATAAAATTTTCTTTTCTGTTCTCGAAATTCTCATGGAGAAATTACGAGAGCGCTTCTTCTAATTAGTTAGTTTATCCGTAAACTGATTTTAACTTGTGAAGAAATATATTTCATTTTTTTCTTTTCTCTTCTAAAAATTCTCAAAGTTCGTCTGAATAGATCCTAAGTAATCTCAATATTGTGTTGTCTATTCTAGCTTTTATTACTGTTGTTAAAAGATCTCAATTATTAATTGCACGAGATAGTGGCACTATCACGACTATCTTGGCGGTTACTGTGAACAGGAGCCAGCCCCTCCAATTTTCTGTGTAGCTGACCAGTTTTTTTGAGGGGTTGTTTTATAATTCTCCCTTTTTTCATTGGAGTGTAGTAGTGAAGTATTTGTATACAATCATTACACATCCTACGTTTTCTTGTGTGGGCGTACATTTATCTAAACATTATCATTTTGCTTCTATTTTTTCCATATTCTCCCTTTAAAGCTATGATCCTAAATAAAAGGAAAAAATTTGTACGGCTTTGATTCAAACTTAAATGGTTTATTTAACTATTTAAACTACTATATTCCTATCAATGACGTGTAAAACAGCAGTGCCCTCCACTTAATCTCCCGCATCTCAGCGTTAATACCTATTTCACTACACTACTATCTTACTGATTCTTCCCCTTGCACTCACCTCAAGTTCTGTTGTCACTTATTGCAGAACTTGAAGTATAAAATATCACAAGATACTATTTTCAGTATTTAAAAGATTGTCTACGGGTCACTTGGTTTACTGTTTATGTTTCACTGCTACTCCCGTCTGCATAAGCTACGCTTCATCATGTATTATATAGGCTACACCATTATAGTTAAATTTGGCTGCATTGTGATTCTGAGGCTTTTATTTTCAGGCGTATTCTGTGGGAAGGGCTTTGACTCTGAAGTTGAAGGAGCTCATACCACGGCAAATGTTTAAAGTACCAATTCAAGTAAGCATCGAGTACACTTCTAATGTTAATTTTTTCAAAAAAAATTGTTCAAAATCATTAAGCTAACCATGATAACATTAACATATATGCTTGCTTTCTTTATTCTAGGCATGCATAGGATCAAAGGTGATTGCCAGTGAAGCGATATCTGCAATAAGGAAGGATGTACTAGCCAAATGCTACGGTGAGAGAAAATAGCAAACTTTGTCTTGCATAAACATGCTTAAAAATATTTAAATCATTATTACCACCAGGATGCCTCAGTAGATTTTGGGTTGCTATTTGTTCTTAAATGAAATCTTTTAACTTGTTTTTTCGTGTTCCTCTTCCCACATATTTTTTAGAAGATTTCCTGACCATGTGGCTCTTCATATTATAAGTGAAATTTCCTTCTTCTCATGTAGACATTTAGAAAATAGAAACTACGAACAATTATGTATTTGGTACAACTACATCCATCTTTCACTTTATTTTTTCCTCGTACTGATCTGATTGCCTGGATTGCTTTGCAATTTTTTCTCTTTGATGTTCTAGGTGGGGATATTTCAAGAAAAAAGAAATTGCTTAAGAAACAGGTATGTTCTAGTATAAATTCGCAATTTTTTTGTTATATTAAGGTTATCGAAATGGATGTCTAGTATGTATATAGTGAACAGTGAAATACGTATAGCTATAGATGTGTCTCACTTCAGCTTCTGTAGTATTTTGTGTTAACAAAGAAAAATGGTTATTACTTCATTAATTGCGTGGTGGAAATGTAAAATTACTTATACGCAATTGATGTTTTAATTCTGATTTATACCTTGGATTGCTCATAATACTATTATCGTCTATTTCCAACCAGGCTGAAGGAAAGAAAAGGATGAAGTCTATTGGTAAAGTTGATGTTCCCCAAGAAGCTTTCATGGCAGTTTTGAAACTTGAAAAGGAGGTAATATGATTGTGTTTACGTGTAAGTTGCAGCATGATCTTAAATTGTAAATATATTAAGAAAATATTAGAATCTTGGTCTCTTTTTGTTTGGTATAATTGTTCAATTGTAATTCTATGATTCTCAGTTGCATTATATAAGATTGGATTCTTGATAAGTTCTCTTTAGTTTTAAAAATTGATATATAGTGTCAAGGTTCTAGTTAATGCCGTAATCGTCAAGACTTTTCTTTATTGCCAGAATTCGGCCACCTGAAATTATCACTTACTAGTTTATTGATTCTGCCAATGCTAAATTACTAATATATACATATACACAAACTATAGGGACATAATTATAAGTGGGATAGCTACAATAATGATGATAATAAAGTTATCTTTTTATTATTTATAACTTTGGTCTCTAATATTTTTTTAATCGTTTCGTCCTTAATAATTATTTTAATTTTTTTATCGCCAAACCGATTAACATAATGCTTTAAACAGTTAACTAAAGTGATTTAGTTAGTGTTTTGAACAGTTTAATTAAAGATTTTTAGAAAAGGTTTTAGGGACTAAAAGTAAAGGAACAAAAAAAAATGTTCGAATGTGCGACATATAGTGCAGCACCTTGAAATTTGTTTTATAACATTGTTTAGCAACAAAATTACGGTATTTTTAAAATTAAAATTGTTTTCTTAAAATTACATTTGACCATGATCAAAACTTGTACCCGAAGTTAGATCACAACTAAGTGATGAAATAACTTTGTTGGAAATTCTGTTTTTTAACTGCAAATAAATACACAAACTGCAAATAATTGATCTAACTTCGGGTATTTTATTATTTTGTTTTAATTGTTGATTTATTCTGTTTTAATTGTTGATTTAATATTTTTAGGTAACTGCTCATAAAATCATTTAAGTGTGAGTTATTACAAGTATTATAAATGTAATTGTTAGCAATGATAATAAAATGTCTTACTCTAATTTATTCTAAAAAATTAACCATTGGTATCAGAGCTATCTTCTTGAGAGATCTGTGAGGTTAGTAGAGTGCATCAATGAAAGGAGGTTTCAATTTTTTAGCAAGGTACCACCTGTCTTTGATGGAAATGTGGACGGTTCGTATGGAGACCTACCTATTGTGGCACAAATAAATAAAATCACAGAAGGAAAAGAAGATGAAAATATCAAAGGCAAAAACATGTTTATTTGCAGTATTCACACGGATAATGTCCTTGAAGTCAACAAAAGAAATCTGGAATTACCTCAAAGCCGAATATGAAGGTGATGAGAGGATTCGTGGAATGCAAGTGCTGAATCTAATCAGGGAGGGAGTTTGAACTACAGAGAATGATAGAGTCCGAATCCATAAAAGAGTACTCTGACTTGCCAAACAAAGTGAGGTTGATTGGGTCTGTGTTAAAAGATTCAAGAATTGTGGAAAAATTGCTTGTAACGATTTCAGAGAGGTTTGAAGCCACCATAACAACCCTAGAGAACACAAAGGACCTATCAAAAATTTCTCTTGACAAGATTTTTGCATCTTGAGAAGTCCTTGACCAGTCAGCTCCTCCCGAAATAGATCGGAGTACTCTTTATTGGCCCTCAGAGTACTCTTTTACGGATTCTGACTCCTTCATTCTCTGCAGTGTTCAAACTCCCCCCTTGTGAATACCATAGGAGATACAGCTGCAAATAGACATGTTTTTGTCTTTGATCTTTTTATCTTCTTTTCCTTATGTGATTTTATTTGTGTCATAGTAGGGTTCTAAGTAGGTCCATCAAAGACAGGTGATACCATTGCTACTAAAAAATTGAAATCTCCTTCCATTGATGCACTCTACTAACCTCACAGATTCTTGAAGAATACCAATTGTTGATTTTTTTAGAATAAATCAGAGAAAGATATTTTATTATCATTGCTAACAATTACATTAACATTAACGGATTCTTAAATGATTTTATGAGCAGTTACCTAAAAATATTAAATCAACAATTAAAACAGAATAATAAAATATCAGGTGCACTTATTTGCTATTTGCAGTTAAAAAAACAGAATTTCCAACACTTGAATCATAAATGCATTCAAAGATTACTTAAACTCGAAATTTAATTATAAACTACGCATTAATTAAATTTAGAATCAATATTTTGGCTGAGTCTCAATATTTTATCTGGCCAATTTCTTATGTAAAGAGTACAAAGCTCTTTGCTAGCTATGGCAGAAAATTATTCTAGATTATTCTATTCTAGATTATTTAAGATTGACGTGAAGGGACCAAAGGAGTTCTACTATGACAAATAAACAAAATATTACCCATAACCTTACATGACTGATAGTTCAACGGAGACACACATCCTTACAGAAAAGTAAGAGGAAGGTCTGGTGTTCACGTCCTGTTTCACACAACCAATAATGGATGGTCACATAGATGGACCAAACGACGAAAGTTTCATAACCTTGTAGCCAAACTAAGAATAAAGAAATCTATTTTTTTATTAGTTTCACGGGGAGTGTAGAGTTAAAATATGTAAATATAAGTTACAATTCCTAAAATCAAGAGATTTATTTGGACAGCTAATCCGGCAATTGCTTCCTTTGATGGGAGATCTTACTTAGCCAGCAATAGCATCACAGTCTGTCTTACGTCTGATGGCCAAGCGATGAAGCCATAAGAGAAGTTCAAGAATATAATGGTCCACTTTATCTTTATCTGCATGGTGGAATGTCTCATTCCACATTACACCACCCTTCCTGTTTACCTCATACCTTTAAGAACCAAGAAAGTATTTAAATAAATAAAAAATTAATATACAAAAAGGAAAAAATGTACAGATTTCTAACTCAAATATAGCAGCAGAGAATTGCTGCTTACCTTGTGTTTGCCCACTGCCCAAGCCAACCAAATCTATGATGTGCTCTGGACCAATTTTAAAACAACCAAAAAAAAAGGCCAAAAAGGATTAGAGTTAACTTGTATGAGGTAGATATAGTGATGATAGAAGGCTTTTCATATGGGTAGTTAGGAGCTAGTTGACAACAAGCCAGATATCTTACTTGGATGTCTTAGTGGCCATGGGAACCAACCAACGTAAGGTTTTATTCATCTCACTTTTTATATCGGCTACACTTTGCTGCAAGACTCAAACGGCAACCATGAGGAAAGAGTAAAAAAGAACAAAAAGTGGAAAGATGAAAGTAGAAGAAAAGTTATTCTTCAAAAATTAAGCATTTTCCGCAGCATTCTAAATATCATCATGTTATGCGGTGACTAAACAATCTAGCCAAGTACGAAGGCATGTCCTTTGGTGAAAGAATCATTGGTAAATTAAATTGAGGGCGTTCAATATGGACTGAGTATGATGAGTGACTGCTTGATTTCAATGAGGAGGTTGAATGGCGTCATTGTTTAACAGCCATATAGTTGGTATACTTTTTATTTTCCCTCGTCTGTTGCGGGCTAGAGGCAAAGTGTGCATAAACCTAAGGCCTTTTTGTCTATTCTAAACTTTACTTCTATCTATTTTTTGTGGTTTTTTAACAAAAGTGGTAATAATAGAAAGTATCAGCAGTTAATCATACCTCTTCGACAGCATGAAAGGATGGTAATTTAGAACGTAGAGCTAATTTTATATTAGGAGGCAAGCTTTGATAGAGTGAATCCTTTGTATTTGCAGCAGACATGGTTGATTTGGTTACCTGAGTGTCAATGCCGGATACAGTACAATGTTACTCAAATGTAGTTTGCTTAGAATGACACAAATTTGAACAACTATGATTAGTATATTTAACTACACTACACCTTATTCAATCTTAGAAAGTACAGGGAATCATTAGTGAACAAATCATATCCCAATATCATATAACTAAGTATGAATATAGAATCTGATCAAAACATACGAGTACGAATGTAAAATTTCATGGATATATATTTCAATCTCCTAATTTATTTTAGAGGAAATGTGGTGCGTTATGATCTAGATCAGGCTAAGGTGTTCTCTGACTAGAATGTGTTATGTACGAGAACATGGGAAGGTATGTTATTTGATGCCTTGACAAATTGGGAAGTATCAACTACGGCCAAGCAATGGTTGAAAACCAAAAACTAAAGAAAACTTTGAATTTTCCTGGCACAGGCTACGCTATGATTTCGGCCTTGGATCTAATGCAGCATGGAAAAAAAGGCACCACAATTACTTTTCCATTCTTAAAGTACATGTAGAAGGCAGTGAGGCATGTTGATAAAAATTAACCACGAAAATACCAGATTTTCTTTTCTTTAGAGGCAGTGTGCATTCAAATATTCCAGATTACAAACATGTCTTTCAAAATCACAAGTCATAAGAACCTTCACAAAGTTATGCAACAGCTATAGAGAAGGTTCATAAACGTTAACAATTTTCCTCCTAGTCTTATTTACATTACATTACAAACATGAGTAACTAAAGACATCCTTAGTATTGAGTTGAGCTCACTGTCGTAAACCAAATATTATATATTTATAAATTTTGAGGATCATCCGTTTTCACTTAAAAAAAAGGGGACCATCTAGTTTCAAAGTCCAGGTCACAGGTGGTGTAGCAAACTGAAAGGCAGTTAGTATTAGAAACTTGAAAGCACATGAAATTTTCTACCAAACTGGCACCATCTGATGTGAAGGGCAGCCAAAATTTGTATAAGTCAAATGCTTCGCTTTGCTGCTGATTCTTGGCTGAGTTTCCCTCTTAATTTTATTGATTAAAATAAATATGTTTACAGTCAAATCCAAATATTTAATTACATCAAATCTGAAAGTAATTAGGAAGGAAGTTACAGAGAAGTAGCACAATAGAAATTCAATACTTAACGGCAGAAGCTACTCTAGAAATTCAATTTCTCATTCAAGATAAGGAAAAAAAATAACAGAGATAGAATGGATTAAATATAAAGATCAACTCACAAGAGTATCGATTTGACGCACTATATTTGCATAATGCAAAGCAAGGCCTGCAGGGCCCAATCTTTGGCAATTGCTCATGTGTCCAATTGATGGTTCGTGATCATCTGCAGATGCCCATGGATAAACATTACAGGTATGTAGAATATAGATTTCATTTAATGCTGGATTTCACCAGGAAAATGAAATGCTTCTACCCCACCCTCTCCCCTTCCAAAAAAACACCCACCTTATTCTCCCTTTCTAATTTAAAATAAGAATCACTTGTGTTAACTAAGTCCTGACATGGAAAAGAACTGATATTTAATACTTAATATTAAGTGGGCCAGAACACCATTACAGATCAAGTGAAGCAAACATAATCTAATGGCAAACCTGTATTGCCAAAGACGTTGATTATCTCCAAATGCAAAAAAAGGACAATATCTACAAGCTTCTCCATAACCTGTAATACATTAGATTATGAATTATATTCAACTTTTGCATTATTTCTCTATAGTATATTTGGCATTATACGTGGATCGGATGGAATGAAAATCTAATTGAGGATAAAACAAACAATGAATGAGGAGAATACTGAGCGACAAGATAAACATATTTTGCTGAGAAGAAATCTAATGCTACCTCCTCCAAACTTCTAGACCAGAGTGATTTTTTCTTTAAGTGACTAATTTGCTTCTTTCGATTTTTAATTTCCGCCGTCAAGACTGCAAGGTCATCACCTATATGATAGAGAGACCACATAAATACTGCTCAATATACTGAAAGATAAAACTTTTGAATCAGAGTGACTTTATCTTCAAACATGTGCAATATATATAGTTAACAATCATTCAGGCCCTCAGACAACACTATGTAGTTTTGGCTCTAAACAAAAAGAAAAACAAATATTACCAAAAAAGCAAAGTAGGGGTTTTTGAAAAAGTTATCTGTCTGTAAAGCGTTAAAAATTAAAATTTAACAGGGACATAAGATACAAAAATAGGATACGACTAAAGCAGTGTAGATAACTATAGTGTACAGATCCTATATTCATTTCAGAGTCCTTGATGAAAGAGTTGTTGATGCTAGCATATATCTTTTAAACATTTTGCATGATCAGTGTGGACCTTGTCCCAAGGTTCTACACATTCTCACTGACTAAATGATGGCTCTATTTCCAACTACAACAATAACATTAATGCCAAATTATTCTTCACTTTAAATTAAGTCTCTAAGAGCTTCAAATTTAAGATTAAAAATTGCTACATACAAAGACAAGATGCATATTATGCTATGGCCCATTGGTAACATTGAACAACTCCCTCTTTGATCCTCCAACTCACTTACGTTGAAAATCTTGTTGAAGTTTATCCCAAGCATCTAATTCATGGTACAATTTCTGCAGCCACAGACAATTGTGTTCCAATTTTAGAATTAAACCCACAGAAAAAAATACTTAGTTGAATAAAAAGAAGATGCATAGAGAACTTGGTTTCGGCAAAGTAATAGAAAATCTAGAAGATCAAGTAACTGCAAAATGGGAGAAAATGAGCAGAGGAAACAAAAGGTGCAGTAAATAAGACACCTCAGGCAATTTAATAAACCAATTTATATAAGTAGTATATACAACATTTCCACAATTACTTTCAATAACATGTAATTTGTACAGTCAAAATAAATGAGTAAAGATTAGATTAATCAAGAAGGTATCATAATCATCATATTGGTTTCATTTCTAAAACACATGTGTCGTTATGAAATTTTGGTACATATTCAATTCCAAATTTACATGATTGATAGTTACATTATAGGGTCATAATGGAGAACATAATCAAAATGAGTAGTTAAATCACTTAAATGTACCTACAGTTACTACAGAGCTGAAGCAGATGAACTCAGAAACTCCCATTATACCTTTGTAAATCATGATTCGTGTAAAAGGTATTAAGTAGGACCCGAAGAAAGTGATAGAAAGAAATAAAGCCCTGTGCAATTGATATGTATACAATATGAGGTAAATAGTTTGAAATTCTTCAATTATTTCCCTTATAATGAATTTCTGAAAAATTACAAAAATAAATTGATGGATAAAGTATTTCCTATTAGAGGACAGTCACTCATTCAACTGGTTAAAAATGTTGAAAGTTGGCTTCATTAGCAATAATTTATAAATTCAATTAACCACTTGACTTACTTATTCTTATATTGCAAATGCTTTTCCAATGAATCCCTTTCCTTTTTAAGTTTTCTTACATTATCAGCTTCAAAAGTTACTATTACCAGTTATTGACACAAGGAATACACTCACAACTGTAAAATGAACCAAAGTCATCAAGCGTTGCATTGTTGATTCTGCCTCGTCTCTTGACAGTCTTCCATTTAATTGTCTGTTAATTCTAAAATTTACAAAGGAAATACAACAAAGAATAAATGAGAGGCTAAATAGTTTTTTGATGATGAATGAAAGGCTAGACAAATTGAATGAGTACAATTTATATTACTTCTCTAAGTAACGGTCTAAATTGTGCCACTGAGGATCCTTCGAACGATTTCCAAAACGAATCACCTCATTAGAAAAAACTTTCAACTCCTGCCTGACAACATAATCCAAAATGACATACACTTGATATTTCGTTTTATAGAGCCATGGTAATGCAAAACAATAAACTAGTTAAGGTCTGTTTGCATAAATTTCTCCAGAAGCACTTTGGAAGAGAAAATGTGAAGAAAAGACTAAATAAATTTCTCCAAAAACTAAAATTAGGTTATGCTAATTTGGAAAAACTCTCTCATGTTAGGTTTTTAGCTTTTTGAGAAGTTTATTCCATTTTTTTTCCTTTTATTTTCTTCTCCAAGTATTTATAGAGAAATTGGTCCAAACAAACCTCTTAGTTTATTGATGGTACAGAACTCATTCTTAGTAATTTAATTTAACCAATAGTTTACCTCTTGTCTGCTGCAACAATCCTAAGAAGTTCATTCATATCTTCTGATATTAAATTCTGCACACCCTTTGAAAGAAGCACCTTTTCTTTTAAATGCCTAATACTTTCTGCGGACAGAGATTCCAGAAGATTAAAACCTTTGACAATTGTGTTTGCAACCTCAAATGCTAAAATTGAAATTCCATTCCCCTTAATCGCAGCTCCAGAAGCAAACCCATTGCCAGCATTTAGACTTGTAATGCTGCTCCCAATGGTATCCAAAACCATTCCACATCCAATACTTCCAGCTCTGCCCAAGTGTAAACTCACCTCTGAGACCTGAAAATCAACACTTCTTTGGATAAACTTCCAAATAAACAGTTATAGAAGAGAGAGACAAAAAGTAGAATAAATCAAACACCCTCCAAAAAGTAGAATAATAACAGTTACTAATAAATATACCTTAAACCCAGTTATATTTAGCAGAACACACAAGAGTGAATGATTTGAAATCAAAATTAAAAACCAACCAAACAACCTTTGAGATTGATCTTGACTTGTGGAGAAAGCAAACATCGGCAAAGCATGGGATTCCATCATAGAAATGTTGGTCGAAAACAGTAACTCGTTCTTGCACTTGTGTTTGTGGTTGCAGATTATTCCCTTCAATTATGCCCTGTTGTGTGTTTGTGGAATCAGTGGCCCTGTTGACATGATGAGGCCTCTTTGAATTTGAACCCCCTGCCATTGCTGCACCTGAGACTAAGAGAGTTCAACCTCAACACAAAGGATCATCACCTTCACCTTCTTCTCCATACCACCCTCAACTATAAATTGATAATCTTCAAATAATACCTTCTAAGAAATTTCTCATTAACATGGAAATTGCTTAGTAGCTGCGTTTCAATATCACACGCAGGCACGTTTGTATGAAGAAATTTTCCCTTCTTTTCTAGAAACATTTTTTTATATATCATAAACTCTAATAAATTAATTTTTTTATTAATTATTCACGTCAAAATATATTCTTTATTATTAACAAAATTATGAAAAACCAGTCTCAGTCATTTTGGATTGAGTTTTTAGGAAAATATGCTTTATTTATAATAAAATTAAAAGGAATTGCAACTTCTTTTGGTATTATTTTCTGTGTATAAATTGAAATGATTATTATGGATAAAAATAATAGAAGTGAAAAAGGTCCATTTTTCCCTTTCATTAGGTAAATTAAGAAAGTTTTATTACTTTTACATACTAAATTATTCATATATAATAAATAATTAAAACTTCATTTGTAAATATTAATAATTTAAATTTTATTCTTATTCTTATATATTTTTTATTATAAAATATTTTAATCTTTGAAATTAATTTTAATTATATAAAAAGGGTGCGGGTTCACTTTGCAATCCTTAAATTTTAGCATTATTTTAACTTCTATTATTCAATTTATCATTTTTAATACTTTTAGTTATATTAAATTTCAATAACTTCAAAAAATATTAGTAATCAAAACGATACTATATCACAATATAAATTATTTATTATAAATATAAATAAATTGTATATGTTTAAAATTTCTAGTTATTATATATGTAAAAGCATTTTTATATTATTTGTTTTATTATAAAAATAAACATATATTTTACGCACGTAAGGCCTTTACAAACTATATTGTATTAATCTTTTACTTTTTCATAGGTAAACTATCTAAGTATTTGAGGAAAATGGGTAAAATTTTAAATGCTGACTTTTTATATTAGGTAATTTGTACAGTAATAAGATTTTAATTTACTATTTTTATTTAGTTATCAAGGTTTTCAAAACAAAAATATTTTTTTTATTTTTATAGTTCAGGGGTTTAAAATTTTATGTTATGGGAGGACAGTTCAATAAAAGAAATTACTAGTCTTTGATGATAGATTTATAATGTTATATGAAAAGAAGTCATGATTTGAGATAGGTGAAGTTTCATGGGAAATTGTGGAAATTAAACTAACTTTGACACTTCAACAACCAATGAATGGTTAAAGGATAGGCTTTGGAATATATTGTTTCTTTTATTTTCTGATAGGCTGTGTTAAATGCTATGCTCCCCACAGTATTAAGTGTTGTCAATTACAGGTTAAGTCTCACATCTCACACTCCAACTTCCAAAGAATCATTAATGCATTATGAGTATAAAAAATCTATCTACAAATGCACACGAATATCGTATAACCAAGAAAAAATACTTTTCTTTCTCATAATCTTTCAAAATTCTTTGCACTATGTATTTTTTAATCTTAATATTCTTAATTTATTTGTATTATTACACTCCAAACTATATGTCATTGGATACAATTATATAACTTTAATGTCTTGAGTTCTGCTAAAAAACACTTTTTGGACTATGATGGATTACGTGATTTTTTTAGATGAAAATTAGGATATTTTTTAAGTAAATATTGAAAATATAGGAGAATATTATAAATAATTAATTGAACAAGAATAATTTGAATGTTGAACAATAAAGGAATGATTACATAGTTCAGGAATTAAAATAAAGAGTAACTAAGAGACCTGGTTGACGTGCATGAAATATGAGGTGAAATGTTTGTTGGGACATCATAAATAGGAGCGTATAATGCAAATATACGAACTCTTAAAAAACAAAGGTAATCTGTACTAATATTATACCTTAATATTGTTCAATGTAATATTCACACAACATTTGAGTACAAAGTACACAATAAACAAATTAGAAGAAACACAAAAAATGTTGTCACAGACAAGTAAACGAATCATACATTGTAGAAAACTAAAACATAACCAAAATTCATCTATTTTTTTTCATGATGTTCATCTACAACAATTGGAGTTCTTCTAAAACTCCAATCAGCATGCATGTCCCAACTGAAAAGGGGCTACATATGTTTTATCTCATTTCCAAAATATCATTGTTTTTAAGGATGCTATTTTTAAAATTTTCCTTTTGCCATTAGAAGTGTAAAAAAACATCTACAAAGCACGATATTACTACTAAACTGAGATGCAATTTAATTAAACCTACTTATTAGTACTAAAGCTAGATCCAATTTCATAATTTTACAGTGTTCTGTAATTAGAGTTGAAATTTTACTTTGACAATCTACCTAATGATTGTATACATTAAATGTCAATAAAAATGATAGATGGCGATTAATTAAAAAAATAAAATAAATGTAAAAACTGAGAAGCTGAAAACTCAGTTAATAAAATTCTCTACATTAGACAGTGACCATGGGTAGTCAAACCAGAAAAGGAGAGACAAATAAGAAAAGGGATGAGCACTATATCCTCGTTACATCATAATACATATATACACTCAACAATGAACTAGTCCACTCCGCTCCTATACTAAGTGGGCTTTGCAGTCACATTCATTCAAGCATGAATGTCTATCGTCTCAACAGTTAGCTTGTGCCATATAAAGATACCTACATCACACGGAACTTCACCGAAACAGATCACCCAAACGAAGCCAATGGGAATCCGAAGTACCAAAGGTTCCGCAAAAATATGGCATTCAACAGCAAGAATGTGGCATGTGCATGCAAAGAAAACCCACTACCATGCCTACATGTACTTTGGCTCCTTTCAATTCATTTTAGAGGCAATCAAGGAAGCTTGCAAATTACCTTAGCACATCCAGTCTGTCGATCACGTTCAATGCCCTTTCTTTGTCAATATCAAAATCAATCACTGGAAGCTTAGACAAAATCCTATTGAAACATATCTCCTTGCTTTTACTTGATGAATGACTTCTACTCTTGGTCAATCTGTAGTTGTCCCTGAATCTAATATTCACACTGCCAAAATCCCAGCTTTTACTGATTCGTGTAACAGGTTTTTTCATATTTACATCCTGCAGCATGTTTTGCTCGTCCAATGTCAACAATGATAATACTGCATTTGTAGACTGTTCATTTGTCTTTTGCAAAGCAGCGCCAACAGGGGACTTGATGGCAGGCCTTACTTTGCCAGCATCACTGCCTGCCTTACTTCTGATGACCAAGCGATGAAGCCATACAAGAAGTTCAACAATATAATATTCCACTTTGTCTTTATCTGCATGGTGGAATGTCTCAACCCGCATTGCACCAGACTTCATGTTTACCTCAGAGCTTCAAGAACAAAGCAAGTATTTAAAATCGGAAAGGATTAAAAACACAGACAATACAAAAAAGGAAAAAACGTACAAATTTCTAATTCAAAAACTTACCCTGTGTTTGCCCACTCCCCTACCCAACCAAAGCCATGATGTGCCCTGAACCAATTTTAAAACAACCAAAATAAAGGCCATAAAAAGACTAGTGTTAGCTTATGTATGAGGTAAATAAACTAATGATAAAAAACGAAAGGATAATAAAATAAGGAGATAGTTGACAAAATGCCAGATATCTTACTTGGATGTGTTAGTGGCCATGGGGGCCAACCATTGTAATGTTTTCTCCATCTCATCAGTGATATCGGCTACAGTTAACTGCAAGACTCAGACATTATGAGGAGCAAGCAAATAAAAGAAAAATTTAAGGAATTCTTCATCTTTGGTTGAAAGTGGAAAGCTGAAAGCAAAAGAAAATTTATTCAAAAAAGTTGTTGACCATTTTCCTTGCCATTCTATATATTTCTTAGTATTTAGACTTGAGCTGTGATTCAACTCTACAAAATCAGATTATAAGACAAGAGAATTGTCCAAACTTTATAAGCACTATTCAGACCTAATGTATAATTGAGGTGTGATTCATCTTTGTAAGTGTTCACGTCTCAATGTCTCCACACTACGACACTTCACACTTGTCCTTTTTGGTAAGCTCCCTACCCTTTTGAAACCTTGAAACTAAGGCAACCTTTCAATAAGTGTGGTCCATCAATGAATTGCAATACAAGTGGTCCATCAATGAATCTAAGTTAACGTTATAATTATAGAAATAATGCATATACCCTTTATAATTAAGAATTTCAAAATTATATATGTATTATTAGGAACGTTTTTATTCTAGTATCATATTTTTATTTTTAGAGGACATCAAATCTACTTTATTTATCGAATTGATATTGTTTTCACAATATAAATAAATCTCACGCAAACGCCGGTTGAAAACCTCATGCACATCCTTTCCAAAAATAGAGAAGAATAGAGAAGTGAGCCATAATTTTGCAAGTGCTGAAATTCTGCCAAAATACTATGTTCCCTAAAGCTTTGCAAAGATCATTGTTTGTATTCAATTCAGCAAACTAATGATAAAGTCTAACCATGTACACATCGAAAAATGCTACACTCTCTAGTGAGCTAAGCTCATTAGTTGAGCTTGAAATGGCTTGGGAAAGAATACTTGTTTGAGCCAAAAGCGATTTGGGAAAGAATACTTGAACAGGGTTAAACTAGGAGGTGGCTGGTCGAAAGATTACTTGCTTGAGCCAAAAGCGATTTGGGAAAGAATAGTTGACTGGCTAGTCAAGAATCGGACGTAGTCTATGTGATCAGACAAAACAATATACAAAAACTAAGTATCTTTTCTTTCCTTTGATATTTTACATTGCATGTTATATATTTGTTTAACTAACTAAAGAATGAAGGAAAAGTTAAAGTCAACCTTGCAAAAAAATTTAATTTTATTGGTGTATTCATCTTTGTATTGCTTGACAGTGCTTGCACAAACGATATCAGTGAAAAACTGCAAAAAAATTTAAAACACATTCTAACCCTTCCTTCTTGTGTTATTTCCTATTTTGCGCAATTTCTTCTAAACTTTAAACTTATTTCTTTCTGTGATTCTTTTAACAAAGTGGTAAAAATAGAAAGTAGCATTCTCATACCTCTTCTACAACACAAATGGATGGTAATTTGGAGCGCAGAGCTAATTTTATATTAGGAGGCAAGCTTTGATATAATGAATCCTTTGTATTTGCAGGCACGGAGGATCTAGCCACCTGAAAGTGCCAACAGTCAACACCAGACCAAAAACAATAATATTACTTCAATGAACTAACTTCTTAAGACATAAATTTGATTGTCGGTGAATAAGTATATATAAGCACACCTTATCAATCCAAGAAAGGACAAAGGCAAGTAGGAGTTAAGGGTAAACATAGGTGGGGTTGAGTTAGGTTTGGGGGAGAATCTTGAAGCCAAACCAAATGAAAATAGTTTGGTTGAGTGGTGAGTGGCTCAACCCAACCCGACCACAACTAGATTGTGACAGAGTTGGGTCATTGGATTAGATGATGCAAAGAAAATGGAAGGAAAAAGCACAAAAAGGGGGAAAAATAAAAAATAGAAAGGATATAGATATTTATTCCAAGTTAATATCAAATAGTATCAAAGGATATAGAAAAAGGATAAATAAATAAAAGGGTAATTACATATTAAGTATTTTATATTTTAATATGATTAGGTCAGCTCAGGTGTGAAGTTTCCAAACCAAAATCAATTACTTCCAATTTATCCAATTTTAAAACCAACTCAACCCAATCCAGTGTTTTTATCTCAATTTGGTCAAGTGGAACCAACCCACGATGATTAACTCTATCTGTAGTGAAGAAATCACATACCAATTATCATATAGTCAAGCATAAAAGCACAACCTGATCAAAGCATAGTGTCATGAACTAATATATAAAGATGCCCCACTTCCTAATTTGTTAGTTGTGAACATACTGTCTGCACCTAACCGATTTGCCAAAAAACTAAGTGCGGACCTGACAAGTGCATTTCAATTTGATGATGACATCCAGATTCCAGTTCAGGCACGGTTCAGCATTGTCAAGAAATTATTATGAAGATCACACTTGTTGAATGAAAGATCATAAATGCATCTAGAAGTTAGTTTATTTCTGGTGCATATATATTTCTATCACCCAAATTATTTTATATGTAAATCACAAACAAGATCAACCTAAGACATTGACACCTTGGTATTGAGTTCACTGTCACAACTCAATCAGAGAAATATTATTCCATTAGAAACTATTACGAAGCTTTAAATTCAATTTTGAGGATCATCCAATTCTCATTTTAACAGTTAGGATTATCAATGCGGGCCACAGATTGTGTAACAAACTGAGGCAATTAGTAATAGAAACTTGAGCCTATGGAATTGTCTATCAAAATTGTTAGATGTCAATGACAACCAAATTTATAGTAAATGCTTAGCTTTACTACTGATTCGTGGTTGAGTTTCCCTCTTTAATACAAGCATTCAATTACATAAATCTGAAGTTAATAGAAGGACGTTACATGGAAGTAGAACAGAAGAAATCATAATAAATATCCTACATATATCTGATATTACTAATTTAGATAAATATCTCGTTTATTTCCTTTATGTTATTTCCCTATTTCACTTAGAAGGGTTAGTCATTATTAGCCAAAGGGAGATTAGTGTGTATTAAAACACACAGAAAGATAAATGTTTTACGAGTCAAGTGAAATTCAATAGGCAACAAAAGGAGCAACTCTAGAACTCAATTAATTTTTACCAGCTCCAAACCAAGTTAGGGAATAAAATAAACAGACATGGAATGATGAAGTAAATACAAGGAAGATTAACTCACAATAGTATCAATTTGAAGCACTACATTAGCATAATGCAAAGCAAGGCCTGCAGGGCCCAGTCTTAGGCGATTGCTTGTGTGTCCAGTTAATGGTTTGTGGCTATCTGCAGAGGCACATCGATAAACAACATTACAGGTATGACTGATTTCAACAGTAATTTGATACGAATACAGACTGATATTTAATACTTAAATACATTAAGTGGTACAGAACAGCATTACAAATCAAGTGAAACAAACATAACCTAATAGCATTTAGTGGGTACAAACCTGTATTGCCAAAGGCATTGCTCATCTCCAAAAGCAAAAAATGGACAATATCTACAAGCTTCTCCATAACCTGTAATCCATTACATTATGAATTATATTCAACCTTTGTCAGTTCTCCGTAGGTGATATGATATGCACAAGATGAACCCACATCTATAAATAAAAATTATTTCTCTACATAGTTCAAGTAATATATTGGGCATAACACATGGATCCGATACAATGACAGTCTAAATGAGGATAAAACAAACCAAGAGGAGGATACTGAGGGACAAGAAAACACATTGCACAGAGAAGCAATCTGATGTTACCTCCTCCAAACTTCTAGACCAGAGTGATTTTTTCTTTAATTGTCTAACTTGCTTCTTTTGACTTTTAATTTCGGCCCTCAAGAATGCAATGCCATCACCTATATGATAGGGATATACTGAAGTTCAAAATTATATCTAGAAGAGACTACATAAACAAATACTGCTCAATATACTGAAAGGTCAAACTTCTGAATCAGAGTGACTTTTTCTTCAAAAATGTGTAATATAAATAGTAAACAGTCATTTAGGCCTCAGAATTACATCGTCAACAACAATATGAAGAAGGGATGATTATGGAAAAACAATATCAAAGTAGGGTTTTGGAACTGCTACAATTTAACAGGATGATTTTCAATGAGACAAAATGGCAGATGAAGAAGACATTCAGAACAGAATAGCAAAACCATAAAAAAGAATACAGCTCAAGCAGAATATAGATAGCCAGTATTCAACCAACATTCATTTCAGAGTCCTTGATCAAAGTGTTGTTGATGCTAGCATATATCTTTTTAAACATCTCAAAACCAACTACGCGATCAGTGTTAACCTAGTCCTAAGGTTCCACATATTTATCACCATCTCAATGATTGGTCTATTTGAAGAAAATAATAACAATAAATAATCATACCAAAATCCATCCTCGTGTTAAACTAAAAATCTTCAATAGATTCAGATTTACACTTTCTTTGGTTGGAGGTGTGGAAAGTGGAGGATTAATTTGTAAATGAAAAGTGAGGTGGTTTGGTTTAATAGAAAGACAGAAGATTTGAATAAAAAGTTTATTGCTATATGTTAGGCAAGAAGACAAGGACAGAGTACGGAGGGTGTATTATAGAAAGAAATTTAAGAACAAGGGATAAGGGGTTTCGGTTAGTTGTTGGCTATGGTTGGTCTTTAAATAAAGACCAACCCGGAAAGTTAAAGGGGAGGCTTGTTGTATGTTAAATGTAGTGACAGGCTAATACCTGTGTGAAAGGAATTTGTTTTCCTTTGTAAGCGTTTGGGTGATCTGTTAAAGTGCTGGAATAATAAATCAAAGAGAGGTATTCATTCTTTTACAGTGTTTTGTGAGTGAATCTTTTGTCTTTCTTTCTTTCTGGGAACGTAATAGTATATGTGATCGATTTGATTGACAGAAGGTTGGTAGGTTATTTTTTAGTCTAAGATGAAAATAGCCCTTAGGTATAATTTTTAAAATATAAACATCCTTTTGTTAAAAAAATTAGTAGAGAAAATGAAAATAAATCATTTCTTAAAAGATATTATTGATTTTAAAATATTATTTATTAATTTCCAATAATAATTATAAAAAATTAAAGAAAAATCCGATAAATAGAATTATTTAAAAAAAAAGGTTGAAGGCGCAAATTAGTAATTTATCAAACAATTCCCACACCACAAATCCATCTTTTTCTCCTCATCTCACACTCCATTTTTTCTTTCAAAACTTTCCCTACAAATTATCACAAATCACCAAAATACACACAATCCTCATAAATCAATCCACAAATAGTAAATGACCAAACAATGCATTAAGGTTAAAAATCGCTAGTTACGAAAAACAATGCATAGCACTCATAGCTCAAGGGTAACATGCTACAATTACCCTTTTCATCATCATCCTCACACTTGCGCTGAACATCTTGTTCAAATCTATGCAAAGCATGTAATTCGTGGTATAATTCCTGCAGTCACAGAAAATTGATTTTCCAACTTCTTTTAAAAGAACCACATAAAAGAATGACTACATTGAATAAAAAGCAAATGCATGGAGCACTTGGTCTCAGCGATGAATACATGTCTTTTTTTTTAATTTATGGTAGATAATGCTCAAAATTACATGATTGGAAGTTTTATTCTAGGGTGATAATAGAAACCAAAATGAATTTTTAAATGTACCTACAGGTTACTACAGAGCTATTGCAGATGAAATCAAATTCTCCTTTACATCTTTGAGTAAAGATCATAATTAAAGGTATTGAGTAAGTGAGGAGAGTAAGAAAACTCTATACAACTTATATGTAATATAATAGAAGATACAGTCGTTCAAAATCCTTAAGAAAATCCCCTTATAATACATTTCCGGAAAAATTGCAAAACAAAATTATAGAAAAAAGTATTTCCTATTTAGGGACAATCACTCACTGTACTGGTTAACAATATTGAAAGAGTGGTTTAATAGTAATCACTTAAAAACTTGATTAACCCATGAGTTAGTTGTTCTTAAATTATAAATACTTTTAGTAATAATTCTTTTTTTAATTTTCATATATTTTCAGCTTCAGAAGTTACTATAAGTCCTCGAGCAACACTAAGCATTTTCTTTAGTGACACAAGGAATACACTCACAGCTGTAAACTGAACCAAAGTCATCAATTGTTCCATTATTGATTCTGCCTCGTCTCTTGAGGGTCTTTGAGCATTCAATTCTCCGCTAACCCTAAAATTTACAATGAAATCACAGCTTAGAATAAATACAAGGAAGGCTAATATTTTTTTGAAGATGAATGAAAGGCTAGTAGAATTGAGTGAGTACAATTTATATTACTTCTCAAAGTATCGGTCTAAGTTGTGCCATTGAGGATTCTTCGAACGATTTCCAAACCGAATCACCTCATCAGAATAAACTTTCAACTCCTGCCTGACAACATAATCCAAAACCATATACAGTTGATATTTTAATTTTACAGTCATGGTAATGCAAAAAGAAAAAAATAGTTAACTTAGTCATGGTACAGAAGCGTGCTTAGAAATTTGATTTAATCCATATTTACCTCTTGTCTGCTGCAACAATCCCAAGAAGTTCATCCATATCCTTTGACACTAAATCTTGCACAGGATGTGAAAGAAGAACCTCTTCTTTTAAATGCCTAATACTTTTAGCGGAAAGAGATTGCAGAAGATTAAAACCTTTGACAATTGTGTTTGCAACCTCAAAAGCCAAGATGCCAATTTCATTCCCCTTAATTGCAGCTCCGGAAACAAACCCACTGCTAGCATTTAAATTTGTCATGCTGCTCCCAAGAGTGTCCAAAACCTCTACTGCTTTCTCAAGTCCAATAGCAATTCCAGTAGTACCAGCTTTGCTCAAGCGTGAACTCACCTCTGAGACCTGAAACAGAAAGAGCTCAGTAGATATTTTCATTTTTTTCTCCAGTATTATTCCATTTAAGCAGGAGAAAATTTAATGGTTTTATACATGCTCCCTTGCCCAAAAGCCCTTTGGACTTGATGCTAAAATGCACGCAAGCCCATCCATCTTTGTCTTATATCTGAAATAATACCTTCTGACATCCAAAGCCCTGGGATAATTTCCCTTTCTAGCACATAAAACCTATTGCCAAGCCTCAAGTACATAAATACAACCATAAACAAGATAAACAACACAATTCTAAAACTCCTAATTATTAACAAAAAAACAAACCCTAATCCCCAACCACACACCTTACTTCCAAATTACACAAGTCACCAAAATATTCACAGGTCTTCTCTAATTCAAACCGCATCTTCAATAACCTCATTAACTTCTTGCCTAGCCTCTGTGAACTACCAGCCCTAGATGCGACTAAACCATCAACAACGACTCAACACGCTATACATCACTCCAGTTCAGTACATATTTATTAACAACAGAGAAACAGTCTGTTTAACCTTTGACCTAGGCTTCTGAGGCAAGGAGTCCTTAGGGAAGCGCGGGATTCCGTCGTAAAACTCTTCGTCGACAGGGGAAGAAGCTCCGCCGTTAGTTCTAGAAGGTTCGGGAAGATTCCTCTCCATCCTCTGAGGCGCGGCGGAGAAAACAGCGGCGTCGGCGGCGGCAGGTTTACTCTGAGCAGCAGAATCGGCGTTGACAAAAACTCGGTCGTCCTCGGCAGAGCGCGAACAGAGCCCTCCCATGACTTGCGACAACCACACCAAGAACTCGATCTTGGAATTCGAAGCCCCTGCCATGTAGTAGTTCCCCTAAGATCCTAAGGCTCATTGATTTTTGGTCATTGCATTAGTTGGTAGCAGTGATGAATAGTAAGGAAGAAGAAAAAAATTTGTAGCATAAGGTGTATGAGTAAACTAATAAACGAATTCCAAAAGGGAAGAAGAAGACAGAATGAGAAGAGACTGGGTGGTGAGTTATCACGTGTGGGGTAGTGTCCCAAAAGTCCACCCCTCCCATTGGGTGCCAACCAGATGAAATTCAAAACTACTCTAGGGTTGACTATTATCCATTCGGTCCAACCATCTGTGACTCACTCTCACTCACCATGCACCCTACCTTATAGGCTAGGCCTTAAAATTACGGACATAAACCCTTACTTTTCGTTCGTGCCTCCTTTTTTTTTCCGTTGGAAAACTTCAACTCTCGTTCACCTTCTTCAACCAATCGCTTTCGCTTTTACCTTCACGCTACAACCAAATAAATTTAATTTATTTCCCTTGTGATAGAGTGTTTTATTTTATTTTATTTAATTATAGGTTATTTTTTTATTATTTAAAAAAAGCTAAACTAAGACATAAAAACTAGATGCTGTAACGAACGAAGATGTTTTGTCTCTATAATTTATTTTAGTCTTTTAAAATATTTTTTGAGTCTGTCAAATTTAAAAATATTTTATTAATCTCCACATTTAAGAGTGATTTTTTAATTCGTTTAATTTTAATTATTTAGTTTTGATCGATGTTATTTAAAATCTGTTTAGTAACTCACGTGTTTAAGTTGAGAAATATGATTTTAATACTCGAGGTCTTTATTTCAGGCTCAATTCCCTATCTAGCACCATTTACACTTTTATTTTCCTATCTATCACTTTTTTGTTTTTATTTTCCTATCTAACAACCTTTTATTTTTTATTTCCCTATCTAGCACCATTTCTAAAATAAATAAATAATAAATTATTATTTTTTTATAATTTTAATTTTGAATATATTAAAAAATAAGTATTTTTAATGTTTAAAATAGTTAGAAATATAATTAATGAATAAAGAAATGAGTTTTTACAAATTAAAAATTAAAAATGTTTAGTTTAATTTTTTTTAAGAATGAAGAAAATAAAAAATTAAACTCTACGTACAATAACATAAAAGTTGAATCTATAAACATAAATTAGTATTTATTTTTATTATTATTGATGATGTAATCATGTTAATGTCAAGTAAAAAATACAGGACATAATTATAAAAAAAATCAAAGTCAATTAGTATTAATTAATATTGAATGCACAAATAATATTGAAGTGTCTATCTACCCTAAATGAAAAATCCTAAAAAAAATCTAATGCAATTGCTACACTTAATGCTTAAAAATGAGAAGAATAAAAATGTATAAATAAATAAATATAGAAAATAAAAAATAAATACAACATTACAACAGATCTTTCATGTTACGAAAGACTATTTGATGGAACTAAAAAATGAAGAGTATTGACTTGTATAGTCAAATCTATGCCTAAGTCCCGACATGAAAATAACATTAAAGGGGAGACCTAAGTCAAGTCGAATAAGGACTGATATGAACATAAGATAACAACATGATCGAACAAAAAAATGTTTATATTGTCAAACACCAAGACACACAAAAAGAACATGTCCCAACATTATTGGATTGTGCACCTCTCATCATTAATTATGTTTCATTTCACACAAACTATTTAATGTACCATTGAAGAAAATATTAAATGAATGATCATCTTTCATTTATTTTATTTTTTTATGATCAACATCTACTTATTTAATATCGTCTTATATCTCTTATCTTTATTTTGTTTGGATTTTTTTTATATCTTGTATATTTATCTTATTTTGTTTTGCCTTTATTTTATATCTTATATGTTTTTTAGTTATTATTTTTTTCTGCCATTGTTTATTTATTTTTGTTTTTTGTTTTTGTTTTATTATTGCTGTTTTTATTTTCTATGCTTATTTATTTTTTCATTTTTTTCTTCTCATTTTTAAGCACTAAGTGTAGTATTTGCATTAGTTTTTTTTCTAGGATTTTGCATTTAGGGTAGACACTTCAATATTATTTGTGTGTCCACTATTAATTAATACGAATTGACTTTGGTTTTTTTATAATTATGTCCTGTATTTTTTACTTGAAATTAACATGATTACATTATCAATAATAATAAAAATAAATACTAATTTATGTTTATAGATTCAACTTTTATGTTGTTGTAGGGTTTAATTTCTTATTTTTTCATTCT
>Ga0123342_1003711_pt1 | contig 24218 bp, 16 predicted proteins | sample Turbeawhitnodule_FD_89960 | JGI IMG/M metagenome (GOLD analysis project Ga0123342, IMG submission 89960) | Root nodule microbial communities of legume samples collected from Mexico - Turtle bean Mexico white nodule | ecosystem: Host-associated > Plants > Roots > Nodule | place: Mexico: Nepantla... | reverse complement strand
ATTTAATTTTTATTTATTCTTTTTTTTTTTTATATATATATATATATATATATATATATATATATATATATATATATATATATATGTAAGGATCCTTTCCTTCAAATATTTGCTTTAGTTTCTAATAACTTTTGTAAGAGGTTTTGAGCGAAAGATGCCTCGTGGGACGCTTGAAGTTATTTTAACAAGTGCAAACCACCTTCACAACAGTGATTTTTTCGGTACGTAACGCAAATTCAAACGTACTTTCGGCTAAGAAATTTCTACATCATATGGATTAGTGTCTCAAAGTATTTTTCAATTCAATGATTTTTTTTTTTATTAATTTTTTAATTTCTGCAGTTAAACTTTTATTTTAGGAATTGAAAATAGGCAAAAATTATAATAAATAAATTTAAGGGTTGATGAGTTCTATGCATATTTTTTACGAGCAGGAAAAATGGATCCTTATGTGATTCTCACTTATCGCACTCAGGAGCACCGAAGCAGTGTGGCTAAAGGTGTAGACTAGTTTCTTCACCATTCTTTTCTTAGTTTTTATATATTTTTGAACAATTTCTATATAACTAACCCCGTTGGAATATTGAGTAACGGGATTGAGATGTTTGATAGGTGCAGGATCAAAACCCCGTTGGAATGAAAGCTTTCTTTTCACTGTTTCTGACAGTGTCTCTGAACTTAGTCTCAGGCTAATGGACAAAGATACCTTAACCAAGGATGATTTTCTGGGCGAGACCAGGTGAGTAGAATAACTTTATAAAATAAGAGAAAAAAAATACTTTATTATAATTATTTGCATCAAAATATACTTTTGTGACTCACATATTCTAATTATATTTAATTTTCCTCTTAGTTTTTTTTTATATTTTTATTTAAGTTTAAAATAAATTACTCTAAAATGTTTTAAATTTCATTAATTATATTTATTTATTAATTTATTAATAATGTTAATAACGTGAAAGGGGCTAGACAATCAATCCATTATGTTTAATGCCATAGTTGACTTTGCATCTTCTTTCAATTATTAATAATTGCAAATAATTTACAACTGGAAACGGAAAGTTAAATAATTGATTACACAGATTTAAAAAAGTTGTAACGTTAAATAACTTTCCTCCTGTAACTCAAACAATATCAAAATTGAATATACTAAGTAATGCAGTTCCTTACAATAAATACATTTAATTGACTATAAATTTAATTTAAATAATAAATAGTAATGAAGTAATAATTAATTATCTAATAAAAGTATATCAAGATAAATTTATTACATTTATTTAATTTTAATAATGGAGTTACGTTTCTCTAATATTATTACTTTTGCAAAGTCATAAATAATATACTTAAACATTTCTAAGTGACATGATGAAAATTACAAAATATTATCAATGCATAAATATATCATGGCAGAAAAATTATAAGGGTCACATAACATACTTACCTAATTAATTAGTTATATAATATATTAATCGGTTAGTAAGTATAGTAAAACACAATGTATAATTTACGGTATTAAATACATTTATTAAAAATAATCCTCTCACGCGTTTTTCAAATAATAATTTCCATATATTAAATATAGTTATATTATATTATCATTACAAAAAATTATTAATTAAAAATTAATTTTAGAAACTAAAATAATTAATTACTATTTAATTAAATTAGACACTATTTTATAAATTAAGAAAATTTTTGGTATCTAAACTAGTTTTTATTATTAATAAAAATTTATAAAATGATTTTTAAATTGATATTTAATTATTAGTTATCAAGATTTTAACTACTTATTATTTTAAGTTCTAAACTAATCTCTATTAGTATTTTAGAGACCAATTTAAAATTTAAAATATTAGTCGCTAAAACTTAGGTAGCTAATTTAGATACAAATTTAGAAATTATTTTATAAATTTTTATTAATAATAAAAATCACTTTAGATATGAATAATATTTTAGTCTCTAAATTAGTATCTAATTTTGTTAATATAGTGACTAATTATTTTTAATTTCTAAATTTAGTTACTATTTAATGATTTTCTTGTAGTGTATATTAAATATTATAAATTAAGAATAACCTATAAATCAAAATTTATGGATATAAAAAATATTTCGCATCTCATAATTTATTTTTTAGAGTTTAAATTGAGATAAACTCTAATTCCATCCAAAATCAAAAATTGTTTCTAATTTTTGTTTTAATTTTTTAAATAATTTAAGACCATATTTAAGTTATTTTGCATAAATTTTTTCTTATAATTATTGTAATTTTTTTAAAGCAAAATAATTAAAACTTGTGAAAAAAAAAGTTTAAGAAAATAATTAGCTTCAATTGAGTTACAATCGATTTAAAATTCTGTATCTAATGAGCTGAGCTCAATATTTTCTACATAATTAATATCTAATCCAAAAAATTTTCCTTTCTTTTACTTTAAATTATTGCAAATATACAGAAAGAAAATATGTAGATAAAAACATCATTCATCCGTTTCCTTATAAATAGTACATATGTTAAAACAAATAAAGTCTTAGTTTGATATCTTAAAGTGATAATTTGATTTGATTTTTATTTTATTGATTCAGAATCAATTAATAAATAAGATATTAAAACGTATTTGTGGATTTTTTTCTGAATAATATTATTTGAAAGTGTCTATTACTTGTGGTATTGAAAAGCGTAGACATATTACTTTTTTTCTGAATTAAATTCGTATATAGTCACTGTATTTTATTTTAAGGTTTTACAGTTTTGGTTCCTATCAAGTAAAATCTTATTATATTATTTTAGTCTATTTTTACTATTTATTGGTGATGTGATACCTATCTATTATAAAATAGATTGTATGACATCTTGTTTATTCTATTATTTTTATTTTCAAAATGAAACCCTCTTATATTTTTGGATTGAAGAGATAGTGATAAAAGAAAGAAAATGAAAAAAAAATACAGTTATTTGAATTGAGAACAAAAAGTAAAAAGTGAAGGAAAATAAATACAAATATTGTAGCTATTTAATTGATGTGATGAAATATTTTTATATTAGTATATTTAAAATATAATTTAAAAATAAAATTTTAAACATATAAAAGATTTAAAAGATAAATTATTATAAATTCTTTATCCAACATTTATATTAAATTCATCATCTAACACATATAGAAAGGAATTAGCTTGGATTAAATTGAGTTTCACCTAATTATAAATAAAATTTACCCAATTGAATTGAATTGATTATTAGATTATCTGGTAGTTGGACTCAATTAACATTCTTAAAAAACATTGATAGGAACAACCTTTTAAAGCTTTTGAGGAACTAAATGCAGTGAGAAACATATATATGCAGAATTAATCTGGAACCTGTGTTTGATGTGGGGAGCATTCCAGAAAGTTCTTACAATGTTGTGAAGGACCAAAACTACTGTGGGGAGGTTAAGGTGGCACTCACCTTTAATCCTGAGGTAAAATTATCAGTTATTTTAAAAGCTTCTTTAACTGCAGTATTGATAAATATGGTTAAATTTTGTTGGAGATTTAGTAGATATTAAAATATTTTATAGTATAATAGGTTTTTATCTAGTTTAATTTGTTTTTATTATTTATTAATATGTATAGTTTATCTATGTATCGTTTTTGTTAATATAGGAATTTTGTTGGTTCAATCTCTTTATATTTTTGCATTTTTTTAATAATATTTTTTTTATATGATAACAAATAATTGTTATTACTTGAGATGTAAACTTAACTGAGATGATGTTTAATATATAATTTTTTTATAAAAAAATAATTTATAGCATATAATCGAATCTTATTTTATAAATTTAAAATTTATTATTACTTTTTGTTCTAATTTATTGATGTTGTAATTTGTGGTCGCAGAGAGGATATGGAGAAGAATAAAGACGTGTGAGAAAAGTGGTTGAAGGAGTCACCAAATTAGTAGCATATGAACTGACATTATTTTTTCTTTTTCCATAATAAGTTGTTCAAAATTACATTATAATTGGCTTTCTGTGAGATGATTTCTAGATTTGTATTTTCAACTCAAATTTGCCTACTTTTTCGTTGTGTTTAAATTTTTGCCAACAATCATTTGTATGAGAAAACTCGTGCACCTAATATTTTTGCACCACATCCGAATAAGGTGTAATCCTAATGATTAACCAATGTCCACTAAAATTAAATTATAATTCTAAAAAAATTAATAATATCATTAGTATTAATCCTAGTGGAAATGTGTATCCGTATTTTCCTGTTACTCAAGTTTTACTATATAGAAATTTAATATATATAAAAAATAATTTTGGATGAGTTAAAATTAAAAAATAAAAGCAGGAGTAATGGGGGATTGAAAAATGTATGTTATTTTATTTGATATGTGAGATTTGATGGGGAAATATGTGAGAGTATGCTCTTTCTTTCTTTCTTTCTTTCTATTGTTGTCTTAAAATAAAGAATTAAGAGAAGAGTGAGAGAGTCATATAAAAAATGTACATTGATATTAATTTAAAAAATTAAAAAATAATTTTATTTTTTTAAGTAATTCATATAAAATGAAAAAATAATCCATTGTATTAATAAAATGTGATATATTAAATAAGGGTAGAATTGAAAAAAAAATATAAGCTTTTATAATGAGAAATCCCTTTATATATAAGGCAAATTCTCTCTGCACTAGATCATTTTGTACTGCACCCAATATATGCACATGAAAAAACCAAAATACCCTTAATAAAATGAAAATTAGGGTTTAAGTAAAATGTGCACCCAACCCAGCAGTGCACCCTTCTCTGGCGGCTTCGTTTGCTGTTGTCGCGGTGCCTCAATGCTGCTTTCAAGTTCTGATGCTGCCACAGTCACGAGAAAAATAAGAATGAAGGTGTTTGGGTTACTCTTTGTTTAAGTTTCCAAGCTTCCGTGACGTTGCCTCACATTGACCACAAAAAAATGAAGGGTGTACTGTTGGGTTAGGTGCACATTTTACCTAAACCCTAATTTTCATTTAATTAAGGGTATTTTAATCTTTTCCTTTGTATATATTGGATGCAGTCCAAATTAATCTGGTACAGGAAGAATCTGCCTATATATAAAAGGTGCATTAAGTGTAATTTGTGACATTCTAATTTCTTTTTATCACCCCCTTATTCCTCTTGCACTGTGATAAGTGTAGAAAGTAAGCGTGAAAATGAAAATCTAATCCAAATTTAAATATTTAATCACATTTTAAATTTGTATTTACATTTTTTATAAACATAATTTAATTTTTATAAATTCAAATATTTCAATTAAATTTTAAGTTAATATTTTTATAAAAAATATTTAGATTTTAAATCCAAATTTATAATTTTTTTAAAAAAATTAATATAATGACATGTAAAAAAAATTCAATATTATAAATATTAAGGAATTATAATAAAATTATAATTTAATTATTAAAAAAATTAAAAATAACAATACATAATTTTTTAACATTCAAAATACACCTACCTATAATACAATACTTTAATTTAACTTGATTTTTTATAAAAAAATTAGAATCGTTTAAATATTCATATAATATAAGAATTATATTTAAGATATGATTAATAGTTATAATGTAATTCTTTAATGTAATAATATAAATATCATGATTTAATTCAACTAACAAGCCAGTTAATACACCCTCAATTTAATTATAATTCTTAATTAACTTAATTCTACTTAATAGTCAAATAGCTTACCAAATTCATCTTTCTAAAATAATTTCAAATAGTATGTGCTTTTGATATTCACTTAATTTTCATAAGTAAATCTTAAGACTCGTGATTCATTTCTATCAACTTGTTAACTTTGCAAGAAAAACCATTTAATAAACTTTTACATATTAACTTTTCCATATTAAAGAACTTATCTAACCTCCATTGTAAGTGATTATCATTCCAAATACCATATTGGTTCAGAATACCATCTCTCTTTACTGAGTTTGTATATAATCTGGGAAACCTATCTTTGAGTGAATTCACGTCTAGCATCTGCCATTTGATGACTTTCTATGGCAAGTGCAATATGTTGTCAGAAGTAATAATTTGTCCCTAAGGACGAGTATTGATCCCACAAGGAACAATTGAATTATCAAGTACAATACTCACTAAATATAAAACAGAACAATAAAAAATGTGTTGAGAATGGTTGTGTTGGTGTTGATCCGTAAGAAAACAAGCAGACAATGAATTAGTTGTTTCAAGTTGGAAAAATAGGGATTAAGTTTAATTTTTTCTCACTCTTATGTATTATCATGTTAATATTATGTTCTTTGATTGAAATTGATGCCCACAGAAAAGTCATTTATATCGATTCCTCGCAAATAAAATTATTAAGAATGTTTCTTAAATATCGATTTCTCGTATTTACAAAAATAACTTACAATCACACTGAGACGTTAATAGCATAACATTTCAAGTTTATTCTTAGCACTCAAACATGTTAAGTATTGTTGTTTAGATCAGAACCCTAAAAATACTCTCTAGTCAGATTTCCCCCCTATTTAACCTAATTTACTAGGATCAGGTGACTTCTTGCGTCGCGTTGAAGGGCTTCTTGATAAAACATAAAAATAACCCAATTTGTCCACGCATTCTTGCTTGAGCGAGAAAGGCGTCGATTTTCGAAATCTTTACTAGAGCATACTCGCTCAAGCAAGAATATTTCGCTAGTGCTGAGTTGGACTTTTTTGTTCTTTTTGTGTGTTTTGAGCCTTCGAGCTTTCTCCTTTTAGCTTATATCATTCTTCTTTAGTCCAAATCTCCATTCTTTACTGAAAACATGAAATTAACACCAAATTTGGAAATAAATATTTTAGCAATTAATACTCATCAATTTCTATATTTTAATATGAAATATTACTAAAATTAGGCACTTATCATTAAGTTAATTTTATTCCCTTTTCATATTCATAAAAATCAACTAACTAAAATCATTATTAAATCGATTCCAAAAAGATAAGCAAACATAAAAAAATATAATATAAACTAGTTGTTATATTTAATTAAGAGATTGAATTATTGTAAAAAACTAAAAAACAATAATATCACAAAAGAATAAAGATAGAAAAAATCACACAAAAAATTTATACTAACTCTTAACCAAGAACTAAATATAATCCTCGGAACACCACTGAGAATCCACACTAAACACAAAATATATATAAATGTTGTTGCCAATAGAACAAAATGTTACTATCATAAGATTTAAAAACTTAATTGCATCACACATAAATTCCTTTTAATGGTATTTTTTATCCAATGACGAAATTTTAGAAGGTGAAGAAATACACTGAAAACACACGAATCAAGAAATAAAAAAGCATTAAAATATCGAGACGAAACTGTATCAGTGTTATTTTCTTTCGCATATATGTAAAGAATTAAGAAGAATGTGCCTTTTGAACTCACGAATCAATGTTATTTCTTCACATAATATAAATAATAATAATTATTAAAATATTAATAAATATATAAAATGATAATTAAATAAAAATATTAATAATTAATTTATGAAATAATAACTATAATTAAAAATTATAAATAATAATTAATAATGATAAAAATAAATAATAGTAAAATTAAAATTAATTTATAATATACATTTTACACCTTTTAAAAAATAAAAAATTTTCACACAACCATAACATCACTCGCAAAGTTCAATAAATTTTTCTCACAAATCTAGTATAAGATATCCCAATCCAAACAAATCCACTCTCTCAAATCTCTTCCCCAATCCAAACACACCATAAATGAATTTTATGTTGAAACGCTCAATGACTTTTAAGGGTGTGTCTGCTTCCAAGTATGAGGAGGGAGAGGGTATTTTTTGTGCTCGTTTTCATGGTTTTGAGAGTGGGGGAGTGGATGTGGGAGAGGGTGGAAGACTTTGTTCATTCTTCACAAAATGAAGAGATTTGTGGGGATTTATGTAGGATTGTTGTATTTTACCAAAATACCCTTGTGCATGCATTTTATTACAATATACAAAATTAAATATTACTTAAATTTATTTATAATTTCAAAAATATTTAATTATACTATTAATAACAACATACAATTATAAATAATAAAATAAAATAAAAATTATAATATTAACAATATACATATAGTTACATAAAATAATAAATGAATATAATAATAAATATTATTTTCATAAATTTTAATATATTTAATAATTTTATTTCAATTTAACACAAAAATATTTTCTACTATATTTTTTAATTTTTTATTAAAAATAAAAGTAATTATGAATATTATATATTAGAAAATTTTAATTAATTCAAACCTACACACAAAAAGAATCATAATTCATTATTCAAATATTTTTTAATAACAATAATAAATTTGTAAACTTACAATAAACCATCCTCACAAATTCACTCTATCATCTCTCAATCCAAACAACCTCACACATCCTCTCTAATCCTCACAAATCCACTCCCTCCTCTCCCCACAAATCTCCTCTTCAATCCAAACACATCTATTAAAAATAACCATTACCTTAATATTAATTTATTACAAATTTTGTAAATAAATAAAATATACTTATTACTTGTATTTATAATAGTCTTAATTTTTTATGTGAAAATCTTAAATGTTATTTATTATATTTATTAAATAAAACGCTTTAATTAATATTTAATTTATTACATGCATGCATCTATTATATGAATAAAAAATATTTATTAATTGCATTTATTATGTTAAAAATATTAAATGAATTAATGATTTCTTAAAATTATCTATATAAATAATAATATTTTAAAATTTTATATTATATTTTTTATTGTTTAAAACATTTATTAATGTTTTTATATTGAACGAAGTTTAGAGAGATAAAGTGAGTTGAGATTTTTTCTCGTGTTTAAAATTTTATCCTAACATAGCAAATAAATAACACCTTTTGAGTCAACATTATCACCAAATTGTATTTGTGAGTTCTCTTTTCTCTTCTTCTCTCACCTTTTCCTCTTATACTACTTTGTTTTACTTTTAGGAAAGGCTTCAAACCTTTTTCCTTCTTCCTCCAAATCTCCTTTATTCCCACCACCATTTGCAAGTAGTTTATCTCCTCCCAATCCATTCAAAGCTTTAGAGGTTTGCATTCTTTCTCAATCTTTTTTTTTCTTATTCAATTACTTCTTTATTATTTAAATTTTATTCAGTCTACTTGTTAAATTTGGGTGAATTTATAATCCTAAACCAAACGATTTTTTTTTCCAATTTTCTCATTTTCCCTCTTTCTCCCAATTTACTCTCATTTTTCAATTTTGTTCACTTTTTTTTTGTTAAATAACCCTAGAATGAGCTAATTTAACCCAAATTGAACCAATTACATTAAGTGGAGTTCACACGATCTCAAAGTTATTATGTAAAATCATAATGTACACAAAAATTATGCAAACCCATATTATTTATGTATATCCTAAATTATTACACAACATTACATCAAAAAAAACATTTAAGTTTTGTCAACATTAAACATCGCTTCAAGTCTCGATCCTAGTTTCAATAAGATATAACTCTTAATGTTTTGAAAATAACATAAATTCGGGTTGATATATACAAATTTTGATTGTTTTCAAGAGATTTGGAGGTGTTTCTTTGTAATAGCTCTAAAACATCCCTAAAATGTCCCCATATTTATTTTATTTTTTTTTGATAAAAAAAATATAAATTTCTTTATTTTTTTTTCATTTTACGTTAAGAGACATAATATTTTTAAATAATATGACAAAAGAATTTAAAAATATTGAGTAATTTCATTAGATTTAATGGGTGTACTAATGTAAAATTTTGATTCTAAAACTAATTTTAGCTATGGTTTTAGATCCACCATCGTAAAAACATATATGATAATAGTTTTGTAAATAAAAACAACTTTTTAGTGACGATTGATTTAAAATCTTCGTTAAAAATAAAAAAAATTGAGAACAATAACATCGATTCCATATAGAACCATCATTAAAAGTTAAAAAATTGAGAAACTACGATGATCTTTTGCATAACTGTCGTTGTTCCCCTTCTTTCTACCCAAAATAAAAATTAGCGCAGTTGTCATTTTATTCTTTTCTCTCTTGCCATTGGAACTTTGGAGCTCATTGTTGATGTTGTCCACCAATTGTCGTGTCCTCACTTTGTAACTATTCATGCAACCCCTCTTTCACTCCTTGCACACACTTTCTACCACCAATACTGTCACTTCTGCCATTGTCGTTGTATATGTTGTTCTTCTTATCATTGTCGTGCTTTATTTCTATGCTTATGCTATCTCTATTATCACTATTTCATGCAAACTTCATATTAGCACGTCATTATTAAATAAAGTTACAATGACAATTTAAGATAAAATTATCATAGTCTTTTAACCATAATGTGTGTAATCGATATAACCTATAACAATATCTTTGCGTTTCTCAGTGCATCAACAATTAGACATACTTTTCACAACAATAAGTTCTTCTGCTTTTCTAATGATGAAAATATCTGATGAAAAATTTCTTTCTTTTGTATTAATGTGATTAATGAATTCGTGATAATATTTATCGAATTACTTTTACTAGATTTGTAGACTTCTTTGTTTCCTTGATATCTATTGTTACTGCAATATTGTGCAAAAATTATATGAACAATTATTAGAATCTTTCAATCTGTTACTTCATTAATTCCTACCATGTCAAGAACAACAATAGATTCGAGACCAAAAGCTAAAGAAACACCAAATCTCCTTGCTTAGTATAGAGTCTCTCTCCTTGCACATGGCTTCACATGTTCTTTACAATCCCACCACTGTATTTTCTCCATATACAAGGGGTATTCACACATTATTTTTTAATATAGAGATTGTAGGATTTTTCTTCATTATTTGATTTGGAGTTCCTTATTCATGAAAAAAGTGAAAATGATTGTGTAAAAAGTTTCATATATTTGCAGGAAAACGTCAAGAAATGAAGAAAATGAAATCAAGTGCTGGAAATGTCCGGAACACGAATAATGATCTGATGCATGAGATTCTGGTAAAAATATTTTTATGCCTTAACGTTGTGGATGTTGCAGTTGCCTCCCTAGTTTGCAAATCCTGGAACAAAGCTTCTCGTGAGCCATCTCTCTGGAACAAGATTGATCTCTCCACACTCGGTTCTTACTGTTTCAGAAAACCTCTCAATAAAATTGAAGCTTACAGGCACTCGAGTTTGAAGATGACTCAATTCTTGAAACATGTTCTTGATCTGAGTAATGGAAGTACTACCTGCCTTATATTCAACTTTTATGTTTACTTAACGAATGAACAGTTCATCCTTGTAGCACAAGGGTAAGGATTCTCTCGTTCTGAATTACCCTTTTAGCATGCATGTGGGTTATTATAAAACCGTTCTATGTTTGTAAGTTAAATGCTTCTTTTTGTTTTGCAGGACCCCTAAACTGAAACGAGTTGTTCTACCAGAGACGGGTGATTTCTCAAGAGGAGTAGTGGAGACCGTAATGAGCTTATGGAGTTGTCTAGAGTCCATTACCATTACCTCTGGTGTCTCGGGTTATTACACATTGCTAGCTATTGGCAAATACTGCAACAACATCACTGAGATGAAATTTTCTCAGGGTTGCTACTTTGAAGAAAAGCATGCTGTAGCCATGGCTAAACACACCCCCAAGTTGAAGATACTGAGCATAAGGACTGTAGCAACAAGCGTGAAGGCATTGTTCTGTGTGCTGAGATTCTTAGAACATTTGGAGAAGGTGAATATATGCCATAGTCTGATCATGGATACAGCATATCCGGGCACCGTATTTGTAGACATTAGGGAGCTACGAAGGCGTTTTCCAGCCTCGAGTGTGGAAAAGCTATTATACTGTGAAAGAGGATCGTGCCTGAGATGCATCAATGGTAGAGACACTACTCCCAGCAGACAACCAGATGGACCCTATGAAGATATCTGGGGGGAGGATGAGATTACCTCTCTTGCCCATTTGCCTCAACCTTCTCAGGCTTCAAGACATGCAAGAGTGCCACACTTCGTCACTAGAATTCTCTACAATGTCTCATGTCCTTTTGATTAATAGCAGCTATATAATCGTACTTAATTTTCTAAGTTACTGGTAAACAAAAAACATTTTCTATGTTTATGTGTTTTTGGATTGCATGTTTGAACAATATTTCAGTGTTTCTGAATCTTGCATGTTTGAACAATATTTCAGTGTTTCTGAATCTTGCATGTTTCAACAAAGTTTACTTATATTATATCCCGTGGAGCTGGTGGTGATACTGCACCATTACCCCCATAGTAATGAAGCTTGGGTAGGTTGTTTATGAGGTTCAGACACTTCTTTTAAATGGGCGTATCCGTTAACACTCGTATGACATTCGTAGGATACTTATTGATGAAGTGTTCAATTCAAAAAATATTTGTTGAATTTTTTAAAATTCTAGCACGGTTCTAACACAATTTTAAAAGGTATAAATACAATAATTTTCTAAAAGCTCAAATTTATTGTATAAATTTTTATTATGATTATAAAAATAAGGAACAAATTCTTTTGAACCAGTCATGGAAAATATCTTTTTTGCTCCAAAAGAATCTGAAACATACTTTTGCACATAAATATTTATTTTCAATTTATATAATTCAAAATTATATAATATATAAATTTGTGTCCCCGTATCTTACATTTTAGAGATTATACGTATCTTCGTGTCCGTATCCGTATCGTGTCACTGTCCGTATCCGTATCTGTGCTACATAGTACTAGGTTGTATCAATTATCCAAACTTTACCATGAGGTCTGCTGATTAAGATGGAAGACAACTACCGACATGTGACCTATTTTCACCTGTCTCTGAATCCTGCACACAAAACAAACCCATGCCAAGAAACCTATCCTCTCTCTCTATATAAGTTTCCAGCAATCAGTTTACCATAATCGTAAAATATATGACTCAAGTACTTATATGATTTTGATTTACTCCTTCATGTTGATCTTTCTTTCCCCTATCTATTATGTCATCATCTTTAAGCTCAAAGTAGAATCTTATATATGATTCGAGTATACTTAACTTTATGTCTTTGATAAAAGAAAATTGCATCTAACTTTAAAATTTTGTGGATGTCTAAACTCATGTTTACATACTGAAAGATATTAAGATAAATTTTTATGGTTAATCTTAGACATTAACACATACTAATAATTTTGATATCTTAAAAGTTGAAGTCATATAAGGTTAGTTTTTTTTATTCATTGTTCAAATATTATGAATTATGTAAATATAAATATTACTTTTGCTATATGTATGTCCTGAAAGTAGTTCTAATTAAATAACTTCAAAAATAATTATGTTTTTTTTAGTTAAACCATAATGTGCCCAATCATATCAAGGACATAATAAAAATAGGAATGTCATAAATATTGTAAATCTAAATCCTTATGATGGAATATAATTAGATATTATACAATCAAATATTTTGTTTTTTTATTAATATATTTATGTTTTTTTTATCATAAATAAATTAAAAGGAGTGTCTTAACCCTTATATGAATTGAAAAAAACCTCATCACCTAAGCTACTAATACTAATTTAGGCTTTGGACTACACGGATCATGCTCTTGACAGTGATGGTGCTTAGAGAGATAATGCACTCGAGCGCATAGCCTCTCTGCTGAGCCATTCTCACTACAGCTTCAACCTTCTAACCCTTGCAAAGACAACTACGCACCCCTTTCCCAGCCTTGAGCTGCAGATTGCATTAGTTCTGCTTACCTTAGCTTGCTTACGATGCAAAAACCTGCTATGAAGCTATACACTATGCATTTGAATCAAATCAAGCATAACAAAGCAAGCCATATGTAAGATTTTTAGTAAACAAAACTAGACAGCACACTACTTCACAAGATTCCTAATAACTGACAGAAAAAACCCCAGCCATGTAACTGCCTACCACCTCTGCTTCTCAACTCTATGCCTTTTCTCAGCACTTCCTCTTCTGCAAAACATGTCACCTCTTCAGACATCTTCCTGGACATGCTGCTAGCAGATTCTTCTATAATTTATTGAACAAGCCATTGTTAGGCCGAATTTGATTTGCCCACTTAATCATTTTCCAGCACCTGTCACCTAGCTGAACTTGCATAATTTTCCTTGCCTTAGCTGGTAACAGTGGCAGCTTTACTACAATGATGTCCACATCACTGGGAGTGCCCGCTTTCTTGGCTTTCACTCTTCTTCTAACTGTCCCTTCCCTTCTGTCATTAGTGTTGGCTTCTTCTAGTAACAGATCAGAGTCTGCCAATCTCATAACCGAAACCATGATGTCTTAGAAAAAATATATTTGTTCTTATATATAACTTTTTTTATGCAAAAAATTATATTACTCTTTTTTTTCACTTGATGGTATCAAAAGATAAGAGAATCAGATAACACTTAGAAAAACTTAACTAACCAAACAACACTCTTATAAAAAACATAATAAAGATTCAAGTACTTAAATTGATTTCTATTTTAAAGGTGATTTCTATTTCATATTGATTGGTGTTTGAACCCAATGATTTTCTTAAGTTCTATGGGCTGTGAAGGTGTTTGAACACACAAGGAGCAAAAATTCTCTGGGAAAGAAATATGAAGATGAATGATCATAGGCAGCTATGTGAGAGGGACACAGAAACCTGTCAAATTCTTTCTATTAGAAAGTAATATTTATGTGTTGTAAAGGGAGATAGCAGAAACACAATCAACACAAAAAGTTTGGAATATAAATCTGAATTGTAAACATATGTTTTTTTTCTCCCAGTGAGATCTGGGAAGATGTGTAATAAGTGAGTGAACCAACAATAAAATCTAAAAACAATGAAAATTTATAAATTTGGCCAACCCAATTAAGATGGTTGACCTAGCTTCAATTGGTGCTGAATCTATTAATGCAGAGTGAGTGTTCTTGATGGAATAATATTATGATTCCCTGATGCAAGAGAGGTTATCTCATCCTCACGCCAAACATCCTCCAATGGTCCATATGGTTGCCTGCTACGACTGTTGTCATGCCCATTCTGGCACCTAAGGCACCATCCTCCCTCCAGATATCCTTCACAGTATATTAGCTTTCCCAAACTCAAGGGAGACAAACAATTTCGCAGATCTTCAAAACCCAAACCGTATAATCTACGGTCTGATGTATCCCTAATGAAACTGTGACAAACATTCACCATCTTCAAATGCTCCAAGAAGCTCAGAACACACTGCAAAGCCTTCATGCTTGCTGGTATGGACCGAATGCTCAGCATCTTCAAGTTTGGGGTGTATTTAACCATGGCTTCAGCATGTTTTTCTTCAAAGATGCAACCACAAGAAAATTTCATCTCAGTGATGTTGTTGCAGTATCTGCCAAGTGCAGGAAATATGTAATGACCGGGGACAGCAGAGGTAATGGTGATAGACTCAAGGCCTCGCCATAACTTCATCGCTGAATTCACTCCTGCTCTTGAGAAATCACCCGTCTTTGGTAGAACAACTCGTTTAAGCTTTCGGGTCCTACAAAACATAAATACACGTTTCTTTTTTCACCATGTATAAACTGCAAAACATAAATTCAAAATTATACTTCTACAACAATTTTCAAAAGTAATGCATTTTAAAAAATGTTAGGTTTTTGTTTTAGAAGGTTGTATAATATGTAGAAAGAAGATTAAAAATGAGAAAGGGAAAAAACGTTACCTTTCTGCAATTGTGATTAACTGTTCATCCGTTATGTAAACATAGTAATTAAATATCAAGCAGGTTGTATTTCCATCACTGAGACCTAGAATGTGCTTGAAGAACTGAGTGATTTTTGAAGTTGAACGCCGGTAAGCTCCAATTTTATTGGGTGGTGTGTTGAAACAGTAAGAGGTGAGTGTGGAAAGATCAAGCTTGTGCCAAAGAGACGGGTCACGACAAGCTTTATTCCAAGTTTTGCAAACCAGTGAGGCAACTGCAAGGTCCACAATATTGAGGGACGCGAAGATTGTCACCAAAATCTCATACAGCAGACGATCATTCTGGTCTTTTCTGCCACCTGAATTGCTGCGATGCATTTCTTAATCCTTCCTGCTACTGTAATATTAAATGTTTCACACCATCATTTCAGCTTTCTCATGAACTGGCAAGTGCAAATCAAATGTTGAAGAAAAATCCTATAATCTATGTTCAAGATATCATGCGCGAATGTCCTTTATACATGAACTATTTATATAGCTATTTCAGGAAATATTTATAACTTTCCTTTTGGGGAAGGGGTTTGTAAAGGACATGGGAGAGCTATGAGTAAAGAGTGACACACTCAAATAAACTAGACATAAACACAATTCATAATATATAAGTGATTGCAAACTTCATCTTATAAATTGATTTTATAAAACTGAGTTAGACTCATGAAATTTATTGTTTTTTTGCTTTAAGTCTCGGGTAAAATGTTATTCTTAATATAACAAAAAGTTTATATAAAGATTAAAATATCTCTTAAATACTCTAATTCATTCATTTTATTCCTTGCCAATAAAAATAATAATAACTTATCATGTATGTAAGTGTGAATAGAAAATATAATTTGTATTTCACTGTGACTTTTCAAATGATAATACAATCTCTCTAAATAGTCTAACAATAGACTTTTCAAATTCTACATTCTCTCTCATAAAATCTATACTATAAATTACATTTAAAATCATAGTATAAATGACATTTAAAACTAGAATTAAAAATAATAATTATTGGTTATTCAAATTTCAAAATAAAACGGATAACAATTTTGAGTTTAATGCTAACAAATTCCACCCTTTAACTCAAACCTTTCATGTTCTTTATTCATATTGCTTTTTTTATTGTCATCACCCACAATTCAAATTTAATGTTTTGTCTTACCCCAACGGTCTCCTCCCAAATCAAAATCACTATTTTCAAGGGAATTTGAAAACTTAAAACGGGCTTCTAATTTGGATAGGAATTCATTCACCTTTTCTTTTTGTGCCAAAAGCAAAAAATGGAGTTCTTCTACTTGATTAACTCTACTTTCTTTTTCTTTCTCCATATCAACATATCTTTCTTCCAATTTTGTAAACCTTCTTTCCATGTTACCAAATTTTGCTTCAACACTCTCCAATTGAGATATCAGGACACTCATTTCATTCAGAAGATTAAGCTTTTCATTAGTCAATAAATTGCACAATTCTTCCAAGCTACTTGATTTTTCCCTTAAACCTTCAAGCTCAATTTTTTCATCACAAAGGACTTCTTTGATAATGTACTCTTTATAAGTTGAGTTTGAACATTCGATTCTTTGCCATCTTCACTCGTCCATTTTTGTCCTTCAAGTGCAAAATTCAGTATTTCATAAAAACCAAATAACATTTCTCCAATAATTATCCCATACTAAGAATATTATTCTCCAAATCAAGTACATAATAAACATCCTCCATAGTGTCTTGTTTTCCCTGGCCTTTGAAGGGAACCTTTGTTGAGTCTCCAAAAGACACATGTTCATCTCTTATCTCTTATATATCAAGAAAGAGATGTTTGTGCCCACACATAGATTACTAGCACCATTGTCTAGATACCATACCATTATCCAGAATGATGCCTTCATTAGCCATCATGAGAATTCCTTCCTCTTTTGTCTCATCTTCCTCCACTAAATTTGCACTTTCTTCCACTTTCTTCTTGGCATATCCTTTGCATAGTGTCCACATTTGCTGCAATTGTAACATTCAACATTTGAACAATGTGAACAACCACCATGATCACAACCTCGTCCACGCCAATTTTGTTGGTTCATTTGTCCCCTCTCTTCGTTGTTGTTTCCATGACCACGACTTACGCGTCCATGTCTTCTTCCTCAGTTATGTTGCACTTACATCACCTTGTCTTCCTTGATGGTCATCTTTGTTTGTAAGGCTTCCTCCAAGACTTCTGGTTTCTTTTTCGTCTTTCGTTGTTCATGTGCTTTAAGAGAACCTAAGAGATTATCAATGGTCATCTCTCCCAAATTTCTTGACTCCTCGATTGTACATACAACATTTTCAAAGTCATCGGTCAAGTCATCGGTCAACGACCGAAGAATCTTCTCCATGATCCTTGTATCTGTGAGAGTTTCTTCATTGTGTTTCAGTTTATTAGCTACCCTTTGCACACGAGTGATGTAACTAGAGGCATCTCCTGAATCCTTCATCTTCATGGCCTACAACTCACCTCGTAGAGTTTGAAGACGCATTTGTTTAACTCGGACTGCACCCTTGAACACCTTTTCCAAGATGTCCCATGTTTCCTTTGGAGTGGATGCACCAACAATCTTCTTAAAGATTGTCTCATCAACAGCTCGATGCAACATGTACAAAGTTGTCTCATCTTTCGATCGTGTCTCTTTCAACACTTTGTTTTGGGCCGCCAGGTAACCAGTGATATTTTTTGGTTCTTCAAAACCTTCTTGAACCACCTCCCAAGAATCTTGAGATTCTATAAGGGTCTTTCATTTGGATGCTCCAATTGTCATAATTGGTCATCTTTGTTAACCGAGGCAAAGACAAATTATTGGTTAAACTGACCATATAGCTCTAATACCAATTTGTGAACAAAGAATATAACTTTTCTTTTACTGCTACTTTTCAAATGATAATACAATCTCTCTAAATAGTCTAACAATAGACTTATCAAATTCTACCTTCTCTATCATAAAACTAATACATTTAAAATCATAGTATAAATGACATTCAAAATTAGAATTAAAGATAATAATTATAGATTATTCAAATTTCAAAATAAAATTGATGACAACTTTGAGTTTAATGCGAACTGTAACTACTTATGATAGGAACTAAAGAAGTCACAAATTGAGAGATTCAAACGACTTTTTTAGTAAAATCTTCGTTCAAGAGATCATTACCATTTGATATGAAGCTCACTCAAATATATATTTAAATTTAACCAATGCTTTTCAATCCGTATTAATGAAACAAATTCTAGAAATCTAGCAAAAGATATATCTAAAGTACATTAACATAATTAATTAATTAATCACAATAAACTTAGTTCTATGCCAAATATTCCCACCATTTGTAAGGAAACCAATTGGCCTTCAAAATCTGATTTTGTGTAATATTTTGATTCAGTGAACAAGAAACAGATAGTCTAATTTGCTTAGAAGCTGACATGAATTTTGAATTTGGTTGAAATAGCATAAATTATGACAAGCTAATCATGCTGACCAAAAAAAATGAGAAGCTGATCAAGGTAGAAAATATTATATATGTCAATTTGTCATGGCCTTATGACCAACTTTTTATCAAACCCAAAAAGCATATAAACTATGCAAATGTAACATAGAAAAAAGAAAACTACCAAAATAATCATTAAATAAAAACTAATTTTAGATAAAAAAAATACTTAGTTGTTATATTAACTAATTTAGATATTATTTGAGACTAAAAAAATTATTGGTTTCTGAACTAGTTTCTATTATTGATAAATAATAGTTTCTAAATTGTATCTAATAGCTACCAAATTGACTAATATCTAAATTAGTCAATATAAAAGCTAATTATTTTTGTCTCTAAAATTAGTTTCTATTTAATGATTTTCTCGCAGAGGAAACACATTATAAAAGTTTCATTTAATTAAGTAAATAACACTAAATTTTTATAAAATTCAACCAACTCTCCCTAAATGTTTGACATTTACAACTATCTCACCTAAAGAGATTTAGGGGTCCTCTTATATAGTTTAGTTTTAAAGTTTTTTTTTTTATACCAAACTAAACTAGTTAATTTTTAATCTTGCATTACAAGAAAAAATGATTTTAACGGGTTTATTTTTACATTATCCAGGGTTAAAACCTCTATTAAGTCATTTATTCAGAGTTGCAGTTTCTCCCGCTAAATCATCTTTGAGGAAGATGTTTCCTAGGGTTTTTTTAAACCTCAGAAAAAATCTTTCAGAACCCCTGTTAAATATCATGGGTTTAAGAACCTTCGTAAAATACCATGGGTTTAAAAAATACAATGGTTTTCAAAACCTCCATTAAATAATATGGGTTTAAAAACCTCCGTAAAGTACCATGGGTTTAAGAACCTTCGTTAAATACCATGAGTTTTGAAATTTTCATAAAATGACTTGTCGTTTCAAATAACCTTCAACCCCATTTTCTACCATTTCTAACGATCCTCCCGACTTCTCTCTTCCATCGTAGACACACTACTCTCTAGCATAGACTCAATGGCCGTCGACGGAAGTCCTAACAAGGAATCCGAATTTAGCCACACTTATGCTTATTATTTAAGGAGAAGAAACAATAAATAAGACCTTATCTTCTTCTTACTCCAATATTGTTTCTTCCATCACCTTACTGCCCTAACTTGAGTCACAAACCACTGTTACCTTACTCGACAACAACTAGTGTTTATCAGTGTTTTGCATATCCTAAATAATTGCATTATCTATCAGATGTGGGCTTCAAAGCCATGTGTGTTCTAGGCTAAAGATTGCAAGAACATATTGCTAGGAGAAATTAACTTTATCACTTCTCACTTTCACAGTGAATTAATTATTAGATGCATTTTAAAATAAAAACCTTAATTTAAAATATTTCAAAATTATGAGAATTAAATATTAACAATTATAACTAAAACTAAAATTGCGCATAAAATATACGTACATGAAAATATAAAATAAAATAAGTCAAGTTTTTTGAATTATGAGCTTGTAACAAAAAAAAACTAGGAATTATATAAACCAACTACCATCAATCATAAAAAATATGCAAATATTGTTGAAATACTTATTATCCAAGGTTAGTTGTTGATATACTTATTATCCAAGGTTATTTTGCTGAGTTTTTAAAATAAAATTTTGAAACTTTATAAACTTATTTGTAATATAAAGTTAGAGTTTCAAAATTTTAAAGAATTTAGTTATAAAATATATTAAATATATTAAAACTATGTAGTTTTTAATTATTTATTTATAAATAGATTTAATTATATTTATTTATTGAAGTTTAAAAATTCTAGAGTGTTTTATTGAGATTCTACAATAATCTTTGAAATTTAACGAAACTTTAACAAATCTTTGTTATTTTGCTGAGGTTTTAGAAAAAACCTTTGGAATGTAATAAAAATTAAAATAACATCTGTTATTTTGCTAAAAGTTTTAGAATAGACCTTTGAAATTTAACGAAGGTTAAAAAATACATTCGTTGCTGAGGTTTAAGAATAAACCCTTGGAATTTGACGAAGTTTAAAAAATCCTTTGTTACTTTGCCGAAGTTTTAAAATAAATCTTTAAAGTTTAACGAAGCTTAAAAAAATCTCCGTTGTTTTATTGAGGTTTTTAAATAACTTTTGGAACTTAACAAAAGTTAAAAAACCATTTGTTAATTAAATCAATTCTTAGGATTATATCAATTTCTACGAATTTCTTGTAGTGTTGAAACTAAATTAAACTATTTACAATTAACTATTTCTATAGTAGATAACTAAATTGAATTTTTATAGCTATTTTTTTTTCAAAAGTGAAATTTAATATTCAGTAAACACGTTTCTTTTAGCAAAATAGATGCTGAAAAAAAAAAAGATAAGTAAGAAATGACGAAAAGATAAAAATTCTATCCTAAAATATTGTTGGGTGCCTAGCATGATTAGAAAAAATTGTTGTCCTTGAACAAGATTTTTAGCTATTAAGTAGTTTAAAAATTGAATTTAAGTTAATTTTGGCTTTAATAAAAATAGTTTACATATTTTTGGGTACAGTTTATTTCAATTATTTAATATTTTTTTGAAATACTCATATAAGTACATCACACCCTTGTTTATTATGATTAATATCTACTTCGGATTTTGTTAATTATATTGATTTGAGTTTAAATTATATAAAAGCTATACTAAATAATAAAATAAGTTTTTTTGTTAATTTCCAGGGAATCGAGTAAATTTAATTATTTGAATTGCATTATTATTATTATTATTATTATTATTATTATTATTATTGCATAAGATGAAGAAACAATGTATTATGTTAATTCTTTCCATTAAAATTCATGCATTTATTAATGACAATAAGAAGTTTTAATTAATAAAGAAGGAAATAAATTATTAATAAAAGTTAAAATTTTCAACAGAAAAATGGAAAGTGTTGTCATTTTTTATGAAAGTAGAATATAGTTATTAATATTTTGGGATACATATTTAATATTGAAATCATTTAAAAAAAAACAAATTCAACTAAGATTTAATTTTATTGATAAAATCCCACAATAGAAAAACTAGTTTAAAAAATTCAGTGTGACAAAAAATCAACTGAAAAAATAGTTCAATATTTTGATAGTTTAGTTTTCAATTCACTGTGTTTTTACTTCTATTTAGTTTTTTTACACCATCTATAGAAAATGACAATGCTAACTTTTTTTCCTAACAATTTTTGCAATGTGTAAAAGGTGTTCATGTAATGTTTTCAAACAATTAAGGGGTTAGTGTAGGGATGAAATAAGCATAGATATAGTTTGTGTAATAATTTCTCTAAATTTAAATAAATAAAGCAAACATAGTTTAATAATAAAATGGAATTGAATGAGAAAAAAATAGAAAAAAATGAAAAATGAGAAAGAATGCAAACCTAAAAAGCTTGGAATGGTTGAGACAATGTTGGAAGAGGCTGTGAAGAGCTGAAACTTGAAATAAATAAATAAAAAATATTGGGTTAGATCTTTCGAAGACCAGAAAATAAAATGAGAGAATTAAGAAGAGAACTTTATATACTCACAAAAAGAATGTCTCACTTTCTTTCTCCACTCATTTTTTATATCTATTTAAAAAAGTAAAAAAAAATCATATTAAATGTAAAATATTTTTTAGTACATCAACTTTTAGAAAATTTTGTTTTTAATATTTGACTGATTTTAAATATTTAATATATTATTAATGATTTTAAAGTATACAAAAATACATTTTTAATATAATAAATGCTTTTAATTAATTTTTTTTAAAAATATTTAATATATTATTAATTATGTCAATAGTTTTACGAAAATATTAAATGATTTAAGTTTTTTCAACATAATAAATGTATGTAATAAATGTATTATTAATTAAATTGTTTTATTTTATTTCTCCATTTTATAATGGGTGTAGTTTAATTTTTTTTACACGAATTACGAAAAAATAATTGTCGCTCGTTGAAAGAATTTCACTTCATTATCTTTTTAAATATTGTTTAAGGTTGTTTTGAAAAAAAATATTTCTTAACTTATTAGACATTTATAGGATTTTCTATTTTATATATAAACTAATACAAGATTAGAAGAAAAATAAGGATATAAATAATAAAAAAGTAATTAGTATTATACTAAACTTTGAAAAAAATAATTAAATAAAAAATATAAATCGTTCAAAATTCCGACAATAAAAAAGAAACCAGAAGAAGTATTATAATAACTACATTTTCTGAACAAAATGCATTATCTACAAATATCTTCAACAAGTGGATTAAAAAAATATTAATGTTTCACTGAAATCTGAGGAGATAAGTCATTTTAGATTTCGGAAAAACATTGTTGGAGATTTTTATATCTTTTTATAAGACTTCTTTCTAATTTGTTTTCAAGCACGTAAATTTGATCATTTCGGCCACTAAAATTTGATAAAATATTAATAAAAAACATAGCCCGTAGAACATCTTCACAAAAAATCTGAAGTGGATTGGCTCACCTTCCAGAACTCGTTCTGTAGCAGTTGCACAAAAGTCAGCCTGCACCTGCAGCACCCTTCGCCAATTTTGCATTTCTGGTAGGAGAGGTTTCAAAACCCAATTCAAAAAAAATATTAAGTGAATTCATCTTATGTTTCATCCATAACCACAAATTAAGCTGTGTCAAATGGAAGACTTCTTGCTATTAACATGTGTTAAATGGAAGTTCTCAAAGTGCAGCCTGTTGGAGAAGGTTTGATAATGGGTGTTAAACTTCTTGGCATGGGAAAAGAAGGTTGATCGTGTGAATGTTGGATAGGAGTGGGTAAGTCAATGTCAATAGTGGGCAAAATACCTTGTAATGGAGGTGAGGATTGTGTCTATGACTGTTGGCAGAATGGGAAAACACTTTCATGGAAGATGACATCCCGACTTGTAAAAAAAGTGTCTGCATCTATATCAAATAATTTGTATGCTTTTTTACTGTGAGGATAACCAATGAAGAT
>Ga0123342_1003710_pt1 | contig 24222 bp, 10 predicted proteins | sample Turbeawhitnodule_FD_89960 | JGI IMG/M metagenome (GOLD analysis project Ga0123342, IMG submission 89960) | Root nodule microbial communities of legume samples collected from Mexico - Turtle bean Mexico white nodule | ecosystem: Host-associated > Plants > Roots > Nodule | place: Mexico: Nepantla... | reverse complement strand
AGTGAATTGCTGCCAAATTTGAGCCAATATCACTACTTGTCAAAAACCTCTCAAGGTTAGACTATTGATCTTCAATTTCCATTCTACCAAAGAGAGATGGCCTCACCACTCTCATTTCATACCAAACCTGCACCTCCAAGGCATCCACACCTTCTAGGAGAGCCTTGACCGTAGACCTCCATTAAGCTTCCGACAATTCCACCAACAAAACTCCAAGGATGAAGGCACTTTTCCATCACCTTGAACCCCTCAAGAAACACACTACCTTTAGCAAACCACACTAAGAGTATTGATCTTGAACACCTCAAGAACACACAACACTCATTGGCAATACAACAACAAAAATACAGAAGATTGAGAAAGGATTACACCTGATCAAAGTACAATCTGAAAAGAATACAATTGCAATCATATTCCACTCTCACTTGAAAATCCAAAGCTTGATGTGAATCTTGAAAACTTGAGATCAAATATGTCAAAACTGAATTTCTCAAAATTGTTTCTTACCCTTTAGAAACATATAACAAACTATTTATATTTTCCAAAGATTGGTCAAAACATTTAATGAAGGAGCGTATTCAGTTAGAAATCATTTAAGACAGATTCACCATTCAAAACAGAATTCTGTTAGGATTTTCAAAGAAACAATCGGTTGAGACCACGAAAGAACCGATTGATTTGGTTTGACAATTACGTCAACCAATCTTTCAACCTTTTTCAAAACATCTAAGAACAAAACAATCGGTTGATTCGACAAAACAACAGGTTGTTTTTCACTTAGTTGAAAAAACATTTAATTTCAAAAAGGTTTTAATTCACATTAGTTTTAGATTCAACAAAAGAGTGGATCACACTATAATCTACCCAGATCCCACACACACAGCAGCAACACCAGCCTTTCATCAAACACTTTGGATTTGGATTCTTCAAAGCTCTAGATCACTCTTGATCAACACTTTCAAGTACAAGTGCTATGTTGAAGACTAATCAAAGTGATGTTTATGGTTCAAGAGCATACACCTTACTCAAATTCTTGACAAGTCAAAATTCATGACCTATGTAAAGTAAGTTATATATGATCATCCTATGCTTTTGGCTTCATAAGACCAAATGAAATTCTAAACATGTTGAGGTAATGCAAAGGTATGAATGTATTTCATTATGCATTTCCCATCACTTTGAAAGATGATTTTCTTTGAAAAATAACATTTTCTTGTTGTCTCAGAAAAAAAAAACCGATTGTTTTCATGAAACAATCGATTGTTTTACCTCTGGCACATTTGAATAAAGTTATTATGAATTCTTATGCATGATTACAGTTGTTTCTTTTCTTTCAGAACCCATTGTGGATCAAAAATGCATTTACTATGCCTCTGAATAAGATAATAAAGAGATGTACTCTTTGTTTTCCTTGAAATTCAAAGCTTTTTATGAATGACAACCACATTGATGGTTTTTGGGTTGATGAATATTTATGAATGTATCTTTGGAACGTCCGGAAGGTTTGCTCTTCACATAAGAGAGAATATTTCTACAAAATTCGCCTCTTAAGCAATCATTTGACCAACTTGAAGATGAACCTTTTGAAGTACTTTATTGTTGGGTACTGCTGGATGAAGAAAAGATAGGGGGAGAAACTGTGGTCTCCTTGCTGAAATTTCTGGGGTCTATGGTACTTTGATTCTGTTGTTGTCATAGCTCTAATACACCATAGATTTTGCTGCAATTCTGATATGGTATCAAAGATTTGTTGTTGCAATGGTGCTTCTACACGCACTGATTTTCTGGTTTATTATGTTGTTGTTATATGTTGGTTTTCAATGCTGGAAAACACTTATGCAAACAGATTATTCTGTTTTTATCCCTTCTTTCATTCTATTTGTGAAGACAAATAGGGGGAGAATGGCGTGGTTTTATGTGTTGTATTGTTGTTGTTACACTATGGTGTTATCTGGTTTTATCATGGTTTAAATTCTACTGATGCCATGCTCTTATTCACCATAGTTCTGCTGCACACAAGTCTAATTTTGGCACTGGTTTTTATGGTTATTTGATTAGTTTTTTTGCTTAAAGGCTTGTGCAGAAAACTGGTTTTGTGTGCCTTGGTATCATGTTGGTATACTTGCATTATATATGCACAAATTCTATTTTGCGGGACCTTTCAAGTTCAAAAACAACAACACAAACAAACCAGGGATTTGTCTTCATCAAATAAGGGGAGATTGTTGAACAATATGCTTTGATGTCTCCAAATCCAAGAGGAAAGCTTAAAGACCTTTCTGCTGGGTGTGTATGTTGTCTAGTTGTTTGAAACTTGTTAATTCACTCTTTAAGATGATCCAAGTTCATTTAAATCTTTAACCTTTTGAAAAGATGGGTTTTCTAAAAAAGGCTGTTGAAATTTCAACAGGTTGAAATTTCAAAACAACAGGTTGTTTTACCTTAGTAGTTTTTGAAAAGGTTTTGAAAAGCTTGACTTTGCTGTCAAGTCAATTCAACCGATTGTTTCGAAAAATCAACCGATTGATTTTCTGAAAACCTTAATAGAATTCTGTTAAGTGATTTTAATATGCTTTAAATGATCCTAACTACCTTAGCTCCTTTATTAAATGCTTTTGACCATTTGGTTGGTCTATATAAAGGTCGTTTTACGCTCCTAATCTGGGAGTAAGAAAAATATTTTATCAAAAACAGTTTTTCCAAGATTTGAAAGAGCTTTGGATCGTTCTTAAGTGTGTGGAATAGGATTGGATTGTAATTCTGAACTTTAAGCTTCGTAATACCCAGGTGTATTTTATTCCTTTCTTCCTTGATTACTGTATTCATGTATTTGTGTTTCCAAGGAGTGTTGTGTGTTCTTGAGGTGTTCAAGATCAACACTCTTAATGTGGTTTGTCAAAGGTAGTGTGTTTCTTGAGGGGTTCAAGGTCACTACTTTGGTGTGTGGTGTTTGTAATCTGGTTTTGATTGCATAGTGGAATACCCAGTGTTTCTGTGGACTGGATGTAGCTCTTGGTGTAAGAATGAACCAGTATAAATTTGTTTGTGTGATTCTCTCTTTCCCTGTTCTCACATATATTTGTTTTAAGTTGTTTTTATTAACTGCTATTAAAAACAACCGGTTGATTTTCTGGAAATCAACTAAAACAGCTTTGTGCATTGCTTTCCTTAGTTTCTTTCTCTGTGATTCTTCATTGGCTTTCATTATACCTTCAAATTTTACGAAAATCTTTCATAAACAATTCACCCCCCCCCCTTGTTTAGGGCCATATATTCTAACAATCTTAACTTGTTACTTTTAACCCTAACTAGACCTATTTTACTATTAGCCCAAATACATGCCCAAAAACCTATGCTACTTGGTCCAAATATTTTATGCTGCTAGGCCCAATACATGGCCCATGAAATCGTAAACAACTTTATACAATTTATTTAAGCTAAAGCTTGGTCCAAAAATAATGTTGACTAGTCAGCCGAAACTCAGTCTTATGGTGTTCTTCTAACCAAAGCTCTAGTTTTTGTTTTGATGAGTTAGAGGTCTTCTTAGATATGTTTGTACATTCCTTCATCATAGAGTTGTTCTCTTGATTGGGCCTACACAAATAAACAAAAGCCCAATTAGACCCATATTTGCAAATAAATTCATAAACAATCTTGAGGTCTTCATCCTCCTTATTATGTGATTGTGTATGGCTGAGAACTTTGCCATCAAGTTGGCCTCAATAGCAGATTCAAGACTTTTACTGGATTCGACCAACTCTTTCTTCACCTTTTCGAATTCATAGCTTCTTCTCTAAGTATCTTAGCAATCAGCAAAGAGCGAGTCGCAAGCTCAACCGCTGAATCTGTTAAAGAAGACACATTGGCCGCCTGAAACATGTGTCGAGAAGGTCTATCAAGTTTGGTGTGCATGAATTTTGAAAATAATGTTGAAGTGGCGAAAATGGTTTTAGGAAGAGGTTGAGAGGAACTCCCAGCAACATGGTGATGGCGTCTAGGAGAAGAATGTGACCGCCTACTACTTCTATCTCGTTTTTACCTTTTCTTAAAAGGTTCAACAATAGCATTCCCGGTGTTACCAGTATCAATTACAACTTCAACTCGAGAAATGGGTTCAACAAGTTCAACCTATGTTTCAAGTTGAACTTCCCTTTCGGGTTCAGGGGTCGAACCAGCAGTTTTTGTGAATAGCTTTTAAAAGTACGCTCGCCCTCTTAGATTGGTAGCAGCCATCAAACTTGAAACCCAAAAAAAATTTAGGAAAGTTAGAATTCTCTTGTTCAAAAAAGAAAAAAAAAATCGAAAAAGTACATACCGATAAAATCCTTTTGTGGTCTATGAGAGGTGTATATTCGTAGTAAAGTGCAAGTATGAAGTTTCCAGATAAGTGATCAAGCACCGAAAGAACATGTCGATTTTCTGCGCTCATTAAATGATATGACCATGAGTTAAACTTCAAAGGGGAACGTGTCCAGTGGAATGGAAATTTTGGGACGTCACCATCATAAAAATAGCTCTTTTCGGCTTTTACAATCAGAATTTTGAAAAAACCGCCTTTAAAGTTCTTATAAGAAGACAAGCTTTTGACTGACTAATTAAAGACACCAACTTGGTCGCTTACCGGGCCAAGAGCTATAAAAGTAAAGGAAAACTCCTGGGCTAGGAGATAATGAAAGGTATTTACACAAAATACAAAAAACTTGCATAGAAGTCCAACTATTGGGGTGAAATTGAGTAAGGGCAACGTTGAGAAGACAAAGAACACCCATTTGAAATTCATCTAATGGAAACCGAACATGAATGTCCGTAGACATTCATAAAAATAGAAGAATTCACAAGCCTCACCCTCACGGCCATGACAAACATTGTCAATATCTCAAACACACCGAAAAGAAACAATTTTTTCGATGTCATCAGGAGAATAAATTGAAATTTTAGAAAAGAAAACTACAAAGGATTGAAGAATAGCGATACTGAGAGAAGTATTCTTGAACTTTGGGGTTAACCCAATCATAGTCGAGATGAAGAGTCCAATTCTCTTCTGCCCTCTCGGCTCTTTCTTCAACCTCAAGAACTACAACTTCCTCACTTGAGCTTTTATTTTTTACAAGAGAAACGGTAGCTGATGAAGCAGCCGAATGAATGTCTTTATTTGTCTCAATCACTCTCCCGGTAGCCTTATTACTCGCGCTCAAAAACCTCGAAAACTCGTCAGAAACGAAAACATATCTTGAGGAAGACATAATACCTTCTAAGAATATTCGTTGATATCTCTCGGATGCAAGAATACACTAGTAAAAACAGTGGGGTATATCATTTGAGACCACATATTTATAGTATTTCTAAACCCCTTTCAAATGAAACGTCATAACATCATGATCATTGAATTCCAATGCATCCAATGATCAAGGATTGATCAGCTTTCACCTCAAATGACACAGTAAAGGTTACACATGAAACGATGCAATATCTTCGTACGAAAGCGCATTTAATATACAGAATCTCACTAATGCCAAAATCGTAGTCATTTCCAAAAAATTATTTTGACAAGCATTTAATGCGACCTTTCGTTCTCTTTAATAGGCATCTCATCTTTTAACAATTCCTTATGCATAAGGGGGCTAGTGTACTGTCTAGGGCGAAAGGCCGAAAATTTTAAAGGGTCAAAATATTGGCCGAAAAGAAGGAAAGTCAACAACTTCTTAGAATCAAGTAAGAAATGAATAAATGATATATTACTGTAGCAAAGCCCATTAAAATAGGCCCAAAAACGCGAGAGTGTGTTTAAAGAATATTAGGTATAAAGAGTAAAAGCCCAATCGGATTTAAGGTCCAATAAGAAAGTACTATAAATAGGTGATCAATCCAAGAGGTAAGTAGAGTGAATTTTATTTGATAATTAACTAAAATCAATTATGACTTTATCATCAGAGCACCTTACAGGTACACACACCCGTGACTGGATATCGAGATCGAAGGCCGAGAGATCCAATTGACCCAGTATAATGAGTAAGGAGTCCACAAATCATGTCCAAGCCCAAGCCCAAATCAAGGGAATAGTAAGCCGAAAACCCAAACTGAGATAAAAGACCTCTAAGTCAATAGGTTCGGAAGAAAGAAGAAATTTGTTTCTAGGCCCTTGTAAGACCAAAAGTTTGTCAAAATATATCTTAATGTATTACACGATAGAGTATATATTTTTAGATAGCTTTTTTTTTATTGGCAACAAAGAAATATATATTAATATACAATAATTTACAAAATACTTTTACAATCTATTTTGAATCTAAATATGTTATAATTGTTTCATTTTTTTTCATAAAAATGCTTTCATGTTAGGCATCACTATGCAACTTGAAATCTCAGCTAGACTGACACCTCAAGTAACAACAATAATCTGTCATCACATGAAAAAATTATTATTAAAAAGAGAAAAAAGAAAGAAAATACAAAAATATGGGGGATTAGGCCAAAACTCATATGTTAACAAAAACGATACATAGGTAGACTATACCTATTCATAAAGAATTCTAAGAACACTAAATGGAAGCTATTATACCAATGAAATGATTTTCTATGAAGAAATCCTAAATTAGCCAACTTATCAGCACACGCATTCCATTCACAAAAAATATGAGTAAGCCTAAACCTGATTTTCCCATAGTAATTAAGACAATTATTTCATCGATTCTGAAGCATCTGGTACATTTTTCCTAGCAATAAATGTAGCACAAACCAAAGCAGAATCACATTCCAACCAGGCATTAGTAAAACCCATCTTTTGAGCTTCCTCCATAGCATGTATAAACTCATAAAACTCAGCAACTATAGCAATTTAAACTTCAAGGAACGCAAAGAAAGCTCCAATAAAATCCCACGTACTCCCACGGAAAATACCTCCACAAGTAGCAAGATCATGATATCCCTTAGCAGCCCCATCAATGTTAATTTTAACCCAGCTTGGTGAAGGAAACTCCCATCTCAAAGGAAGAGGACGAAGAACTTTACCAGTACGAGTATTAATACCAAAAAAATTGATCACGTTGAAATCCAACATATCATTTTTCATAGAAGCTTTAGACGAGTTACCCACTAGACAAGTTAAATCTTTAATAGCTGAATAGCCCGAGAAACCTCAATCATATCTTGAAAACGAGCAAAATTCCTCATACGCCATATCATCCAAATAGAAAAAGTTATCACAACAAGCTTAATCAATTTAACCAAAGGACTACCATCAGTCTTAATAAAAGAAAGAAGATCATCCTTATTAAAGAAATGAGAAGTAGGAAAAATATCCCGAACCAAACTCCAAATACCCAAAGCATTAGAGCATTCAAAAAATAAATGCAGAATAGATTCCTCATGCTTTTCACAAAGCGTACACATACACTACAAAAAATATATTTATTAGGATGGGCCAAAAACCTACACTATTTACAATAAGCAGACGCAAAACTATAGTTATCGTGGGCTTAGCGTCTATTCAAATTTCAAAGCTAATATGCTCAACGTAAAAATAGTGGGAGATGAGGCAGACGTAAATTGTGTGTTTTTTGTGTAGGCCTAGCCTACATGCTGCCCTCACAAATATATTATTTGTTAAAAGAAGCGTGAGTTAAGCTAGCATAGGGGTAACGCAATTTTAAAGGAAGCGTGGGCTTAACCTACGCAAGGGCCACACAATTTTTAAATATGTGTGAGCTTAGTCTTCACATTGGTGACACAAAAGTGTATTTATAATGTTTATTTAAAGAAGCGTGGGCCTAGCCTACACAAGGGCCACACAATTTTTAAATATGCGTGAGATAAGCCTCCACTGTTGCCACACAAAATCATATTGCGTGTGTTAAGCCTCCACTATTGCCACACAAAATCATATTACGAAAGGCCATGGTAATGCCACGATTTACCCCACTCCAGACACAACACTACGATACACCATGCTCCATGTGGTGATAAATCTCTATGCTGACTTAGCATAATTAACTACTATAGTTCCCATCTTGTACAAGCATTTAGTAACTTGTCACTCCTTAAGTGGTATCTATCCATCTGAAAATTCTCATTTTTGTCCCTTTAAGATGATGACATGACATGACACCATGTGGTTTTAACTAGTTATTGATTAGTTTTTATGGGTTTTATTGGTTTCTTACAAATTCACTAGTTTTTAGGCTCATTTTTTTGTTGCTGGTTTTGTAGCCTAATTGGATTAGACATGAACCGATTTTTCAGTTAAACTAGATGGCGTGGTTAGGCTTTTCAAACATAATTAAATAAAGAGAGGTTAAACTATATGCGATCATGAATATTTGCAGGCTAACTTTCTTCACATGTACACATGTATACATGTTTGTATATAGCACATTATACACATTTTTGAAGTATCAATCAACTAACAGTATACAAACACAAGAATTTCTACTTTGAAACAAGATTACTAACACTCACTAGACCGATGGCACAACCTAAACTCACATGCAAACAAAAACATGTAAATTATAATCCCAGTTGAACAATAACAGTATGGACCATATCATATGAATTTTATGTGAACCCCAAAATCCCCAAAATGGGTGTAAGGGAGCATAACCACACCTGCATCGCAGCTACAAAATACCAAAGACCAAACAGCACTGAAAATGCCTAAAAGAAGGCATAACCAGTGATTAAACCTGATAAGGCAGCAACCAGAAATACAACAAAAGAGGCACATGAGCTGCGTAAAAAGATGCATTATAATGCATCAAACCAGCTTCAGCATTTATAGCAAAAGGACTCCCCTCTACAACAGCAGAACTGAACCTGAGATAGCCAAAACCAGCAAAACCACACTAGGAACCAGGATCAGAAGCAGTTGTTTCTTGATAGAGAAACATCCCACTAACTCCATCGGACCAACCTTTAAACCCCTCATTATAAATCACAACGCAACTTAAAAGTAGTGAAGAAAAATAGATTCTATTGATCACAACTACCAAAGTTATTAATCACCAAAAATTTATCATCAATTCAAACTATTTAAATTACTATGAAACAGATTCTCTAACATCTCATTGTCTCAAAAGAGTAAAAAACATCTTATAAAGGATTTACCTCTCCACGAAATTGTCTTATACCACCAAGAAGGAAATAAGGTGTTAGGGCTAGACCTTCAAACTACTGAGAATCAAGAACATGGTGTTAGGGCACAATCGAGATGGCTCGCAAAGATCGAAAACCCTAAACATAAAAAACTTTCAAAACTACAAGAGATTTGAAAGACAAAATATAATTGTTTCGTTTAATGCAACAATCATTTCTTTACTTTTTTTTTATCTTTTTTTCTTCTCTACATTATTTAAACAACCATTTACACTACATTCTTTCATACATCTTTAACAATTGCTAAGTTATGTTTTTTTCTAAATTTTTATATTATTTAGCTCTAGCAACAATATGATTACAATAAATTTGTTGTAGTATCTCGTTGTAGGCATCTCGTAATATCTTTTAAGGCCTTCTAATTTAATGACGTGCAAGCTTGTATCCTAAAAAAAATCAACCTTAAAAATAGAAAATAGAAAGTCTAAACTTTTTTTCATGCCTTTGTACAAGACTAATATTAAAATATAAAATGACACTCATATTTGAATTTTAAAAAAAAATCTCAAATTAGATATAATAATTTAGCTTCTATAAAAACTTAAATATGTTTTTTTAACACTTTATTTTTACAAACACCCTACACTTTATCATAAAAAAATTCAAATTGTTGTGTTTCTTTTTCTATCTTCTTTTCACGTGGCATTTTATGAAAGGAGTGTATGATAGTTTAAGAATAAAAAAGTGTGGAAGTTTTTCTTTTTAATCTGGTGGTAATTAGGCTCCCTCAAAGTACTTAACGATAAGTTGTGGTACCCTTGTTGCTTCAGTAGCTCACATGACACTTCTCTATTTTGTTGGTGCCTATGTGATTTACCATGTGCATGCAGAAAATATTGAGGTTATGGAAGAGTGTTTCCGTGTGAGGATAAAAGATATAGCCATTCCATAAGATTCACAGAGAATGTGCAGTTGAGTATTAACAAAGAACAAAAAGAACTATGTAGTCATTTATTTGTTAGTTTTTCATGAATCTCAATCTTTTAAAAATGCTAAAATTTATTTATATTTTTAACATTCTCTTGAATATTTGCTCATACATTATGGATCTAAAATTGATTATTTGATTCGGCATACACCATGCTTTCCAACATTGTTCCTATATGTGTAGTGTTCTGTGAGATCCATCCGTACGCTATATAGCCATAAATCAATAAATCACTAAACCTAGTTATGCTAATAGAAAGACCAAAAGCTAGACTCTTGAGTAATATTTGTAACAATGGAAAAATTTATAGAATTACTAAAGGACACGTATCGATAATCCAATACCATAATTGCTTAAAAATAAGATTAATTTAATTAAAACGTATTTGGTATTAGACTATATGGGTTAATCACTTCATTCATACTATACTAATCCATTTGAATGTTTAATATAACTTTATAAATAGATTTTTCATAACCATGTAAATATATGTTTTTAATAACATTTATCACTTTCAATCATTTTAATCATTTAAGAAGATTGACTTAACATGAAAGCACATTTTATAACTACATAAAAAAACATTAACATAAGAAAAACATCTCAAAAAATAAAACAAAAACCACAAATTACTAGAAAGTGAGAATAACTTCTTTATGTATACCATAACAATTAACAATCAAGTCATATTAGTTTGTCTCTAATATAACTTTTGCATAACAAAAAATTGTGTCCATATAAATATTGTATCCATGTTAATTTTTTTTCTCATGCACGTAAGGATACAATAATATAAAAAATATATGGAATTAACATGCAATATAGTTTTTTTTTTCAATGTAAGTAGTTTTATATTACTCTCTTCTTCAAAAAAAAAATCTTTTTTTAATAATATATATATATATATATATATATATATATATATATATATGTGTGTGTGTGTGTGTGTATATATATATATATGTGTGTATGTATGTATGTTTAGAGTATATTTTTTTATTTTTAGTTGGAGTAACTTAGTGTTATAACTCGAAACTGTTTCAAATAAAATAATAGGTGTGTGTACAACAAATACCCTATTTATACATGAATATTGTTGTAAGAGATTTGTGTGGTTAAATTCATATAGAGCAATTAGTTCACATTTACTTTGAATTTAAATAAAAATGATATTAAATTCAATTTAAATATTAGATTTTATTATGTAGTATGACCTATGGAACATATTTGATTAAAACTTTGGATTACACATTCACTTAAAACTTAAGTATTTGAAGATAAAGAATTCCTTGATAAAATATTTATTTTAGTTTTAATAATATATTATCGAAGAATAATGTGACAATACACTATCAGTAAATTTCAAATAAATTGAAAAAATTATTGACGAATAATTGAAATTGTACTTTTGAAAGTTGGATACACATTGGTGGTGGCTGTTTACTCAACTATACTGATGATGTCCCCAAACAATGGGAAAATAAGTACATCCTAAGTGTCTGTTTCTGTTAATAATTAGATCCCTCTTCTTGCTTACTTCTTCAAAAACACGTTGTCCACCATGGATAAAAAATTATAGAAATTAACACATTTTTGTCCAGCCACCAAAACCAACACATAGACACGTTATTCTAATGTGTCCCTTCCAAGGATTCATTGCCCTAAAAATCAGCAACACTAACTTCATGGGCTTCATTTCCCACAAACCATCATAACACGGGCTTTACACTCATTGGCCCGACATATCATTCTAAATTTTAAATTAACTTATATTCCAATTCTAACTAATATTATATTTCTTCATTTCATCTTAATAGATTTCTTTTTGTTAACCGGAAGAAAATATTCATTCACTAAAACATTCAGAAATTGAGAAGTTTTTCTTCAAATCATTTTTTTTTTTGCAAGTTTTAGTCGCATTGATTTATCATGTTTGTTATTGGAAAACATAAATAAAAGATTGTCACTGCAATCTCCTAACATTAATATATATATCACTTTTTAGCACTTGATAGAAATTAATATTTCACCGATTGAGTGAAAGGACATTTTAAAAGTAAAAATATGAAACTGATGTGTCTTCTTTTCTAAAATAATATGAACAGATGAAGGGTCTTTTAGTAAAATAAAATTAAAGTTAGTAAGTAACGATTAGTTGCATTAAAATATTAGACATTTAATATAAACCATATGAACATATAGAACCATATATTAATGAAAAGGCAAATCTTACTAGCAAGTTCTATTCATGGCCTTACAACACTAGTTAAAGAATCAAAATTTAGAAAATGATAATATATTTCTAATGTAAATTTCAGTCTCATCATGATTTCTAAACCATGTTCTTTTATAATATTTTTTTATTAACTGTTCTTAAAGGAATGGTAAGAACATCCATTATCGATATAAAAAAAATGATGATCTGAAGAAGAAGAAGGATTATAATATTGAAGTAAAAAAAAATGAGAATAATAATAATTGGCACTGCGTTCAATATGGTTGAATGAACAGGGTCGAAATCACATACCGGCAAAAAATTGAAATTCACCGTCGCCTAAGGGGACACACCGGAATATGGTTGGCCCATTAATTAAAAACCAGAAGACATGCACGCGCATTAATTCTGCATCTACCACTTTGTCCACTTCCTACGAACAACCTTTCACAAACAAAACCAAACACATAGGAAATAACAAAACAAACACAATCAATGAACAAATATATTGTAATCTACACATTACTTAATTCAACTTCACAAACGCATAAAAATCCCGAATTCTCCGTCCACATCTCACACCCTGCGTACATACATCAGTGGAGCCAAATATTACAAATCCATCACATCAAATTACAAAGAAAAAAAAAAAGAGGAAGAGAATTGGAACAAAGAAAATAAAGAAGATGGAACTTGTATTTTTAATTTTGTTACATGACATGACAGTGGTCGAAAACTACAAAGCAATATAAAACACTATCAGTGAGGTTTTGATTAACAGGTGTCGGTGGCAGCCTTTTTCTTAATGAACTCAATGCAATCTGCTACGGCTTCACTGTGGTGAGGATCATGGGGACTGCAACGATGGTGTTGCCGTTCGCCGTCGCCGGAGCCACGGTGGTTGGTGGTGGCCTTTGAAAGTGCAGATAACATCATTAAGCGGAACACTGCTTCTCTAAAACGCTCTAATAAGGTCATTGGAGATGGTGCTTTGTTCTTGCAGGAGTTGCTTTTCAAACGGGGCATGCATTGACCCTTCATCATGTTTTTCTTTCCTGTGTTCAATGCTCCTAATCTATGGATCTGTTACAAGGAGTTAAGTAAATATATATATATATATATATATATATAATACATGTCTTACTTTTGTTAGTATTTTTATTATGTTATGTGAGTGTTGATTATAAAAAATGCATTTTTTTAGTTTATTCAGAGATTTGTTTTTTATTATGAGTAAAGAATATATTAATTAGCATTTGAGTATTCCAACCCATCTAAAAATATATAAATATACATGTAGATACACAAAAGGTAACTGTAAATGATCAGTCTTGTCTACCTTCACCCCCATACCTCTTTCACTTGAAAAACAGCAGACAAACCAGCAAGAATTCAGATAGACCCTTCAAAGATTTGCTTAATAAATTTATTAGTACGTTAAAAAGTAAATGCAAAACAGAAAACGAGAAAGATAAATAATAGAAGATAAAAGTTCAATGTAATAAAAGAAGTGAGGAAAAAACAAAAAAAAAAAGAGAGAAAAAAAATTGTGAAAGAATAAGAGAGATTAGAATAGTTGAACGTGGACTTTAAATTAAGGGAAAATCTTCTATAAAAAGTAAATAAAAGAGAGCCTACGATTAATTTGTATAAAGTTAAATAATATATATATATATATATATATATATATATATATATATATATATATATATATAAAGAGAGAGAGAGAGAGAGAGAATCTATTTGGAACAATGGTCTATGAATATATGTTGGCATAGTTGTTTTTATAGCGGTTTCATGTGCGTGAGCCTTTGGGTGGTTTGTATTAGATAGATACCCTTGTTTGTGTGGTTTAATCACGTTATAAGGGAATTTAGTAGAACAGTGTGTGACTTATTGTAAATTACTAATGTTCGATTTCTCCGTATAAAAAATTCAATAACATGTTATTACGTATTAAATTTTAAATTATTTACTTTAAATTTATACTTTAGATGGTTTTTTAATTGTTTTAAATATTTATACTGAAAATAAACTAAAAGAAAATTAATTTTATGCTATATTTGGACCTCTGCCCCTATATTATTTTAAAAATAAAGTTAAAAGAAGGAAAATAATACAACATGGGAATGAATAATTAACTTTGTAGTAACTATTTAACAATTTAATAATAGGTAGGAACAAAAATGTCCAACAAAGGATATTTTTCCTCACAGTTGAAAAAAGTATTGTTGTTTTAGTTAGGAAATTTCATTATTAGAAAATAAACAAGAAAACAATCACTACTACAGAGAAAAATATTTTAATGGATTATTTGTTAGATTTTGCATTCACTAAGACATCAATGTAAATGTCGTCGTTATGGAAACTAAGACAGTGTGTATATAAATTACAACGAATATAAATACAAATTAATGTAACATTCACTTGGTAGACTCTTTGTGACAAAAGAAGTTAACACATATTGCATTAATTAGAAGCCACATATTACATAAAAAATCACCTATAACATTGCACTACAAGAAAATTATTAAATAAAAACTAATTTTTAGATACCTAAATAATTAGTTGCAATAGTAACTAAATTAGATACCATCTTAGAAACTAAAAAAAATGGTTTCTAAATTAGTTTCTATTAATGTTAAATAGTTTCTAAATTGGTATCTAATTAGCTATCAAGTTTTAACTACAAATTATTTCGATTCTAAATTTGATAGCAAAAATCATGATGGCTAATTAGATATCAATTAGAAACCATTTAACAATAATAAACACTGATTTAAAAACCAAAAATTCATTTAGTACCTGAAATGGTTTCTAATTTAGTCACTATAACAATTAATTATTTTTTTTCTAAAATTGGTTTTTATTTCATGATTTTTTTTTAGTGTTGGTTATGACTCATGTAATATGGTTATTTTGTGTTCACAGAAATAGATAAAGAAATATTAAATAAAATGACATAATCGATGTAATAAGTCACATATAACATTGGTTATAATTTTCAATCAATGTAATATATGTGTCAATTTGTTTTAAATAAATTTGTTTAATTTGTCTTTTTCATCTCCTAATTGTAAATATAACTTACTTGATTATCAATGGAAGAAGTTTTAATGTTCATCCAAAACTAATGAATACCTTAACTTATTCAATTACATAAAAATTTCAATGTAAAAGTATCAAAATATAACTACACTGACAACTATTGTTATAAAAATCAAAATAACAATATGAAATCACATAGTGTAATTACGAAACATAATTCTAAATCCTAACTAATATTCATTTCTAATATGTAGAAATATATTCATCATTCATGATGAATATATTCAAACAAACAATTCAAGTTCATTATAATGATTGTCATTTTTACATTCTTTTATTTTTTAAATATAAAAAAATATATCAATAATTCAAATTGCAGGTAATATTCAATTTTTATATCGAATCTCAAATGAAAAACTAAGGTTCACTCAATGAAATAAATGACATATTAAATTTTGTTGTTAACAAAAGAACCTAACAATTACAATATAGACTTCTACAATTAAAAGTAAATATTATCGAGAGTCGAACCCTCAACTCCAATACATTTAATATCAACAATACAAAATGACAACAAAAAATATAAAAAAATGATATTCACATTTCAACTAAATTTTTCAATCTAATTTGTAGTATATCAAATTTCAATCTTATTTTACTTTATAATTTAATTAAAAATAATTACAAAAAATTTACTAATATTAATTTAATTTTAATTTTAATCTTACATGAAATATCAATTTTTATCTTATTTTAATATTAATTTTATATTTCAATCTAATTTTTTTTCAAGTAAAATGTGAAAATACGAATGTCGAAGGAAACAATGGTGTGTACTGTGTTCTTAGTAGTGGTTGCACACGAATTTTTGAAATACTAGAGTGAGACACAATGAGAATACATAATTTTTCAAGACGTCAAAACGACGACAAATTATGAAGTTGCTAGGTTTGGTGCAATCAGAGTCAGAGTAAAGTAAAAAAAACATAAGACAACTAAGAAAAAAATGAAAAAATACGCAAAAAAGAAAGTCTCATTTTTTTAAATACACCTTTTACATTAATTTTGCTTTTAATCAATTTAATATGATTCTTAACATTTAAAAAAAAAACATTATTTTATATCTGTTAAATTAATAATGAATGTTGTTTGTTGATATTACATGGAATTCTTATTTAACCAATGTAACACGTTTGAATTTTACAATTAGTTCCAATTTATAGGATGTAATATGACGTTGAAAGTGCAATTCACACTAGTGAATGAAGCAAATATGATTTGAATCCAGCGTAATGAGAGAGAAAATAGGCCTTCTAGAGTCCATTATTTTTATATGGAATCTAGCTGGTGTGTTACTTTGGCATTCCAACTAAGAAAGTTTGACTATTATGTTGAGTGCATGGAAACTGTTTGTCTTTTGAACATAATCTTCTTTCCTATTAGGTTTTGTTAATTAAACAAAATGTGTAGGACTACAGCACAGAATTAGAAATTAAATAATGGATGAAAGCATGTATTGAGCCAAAAACCAATTGGTGATTATGAACCTGCTCATGGTCACGGAAAGTGGAAAAACGAGCCATGCTCATCACTCATCATGTTACTCTTGTATTTAGATTTTGTCTCACTGGGAAGGCCTCACATGGTTACATGTGCTCATTTACTTAAACATTACAACCATCTCTTTAATTACTCACCTATCATATACTTGGACTTTCATGCATAATCTAATTAAAGATGAAAATATTATATGACTATAAATAAAATATTTTATAGTATATGAATAAGTGTAAATATTATTGTATGAATTCAGTTTATAAAATTAACTTATATTTAAAAAATATATTATAGTCATTTAAAATTTATTTTAATAAAAATTTTAATAAAAATTTGGTTGATTCATCGTTATCTTACTATTCATAATGTATATATGTTAGAAAAATTATTAAATAAAAATTAATTTTAGAAATCAAAATAAGTATTTACTTGATAAAAATTATAAATTTTTAGAATAGTTTCTATTACTAATAAAAATTTATAAAATATAAATTGGTGTCTAATTATTAATAATAAAATTTTTAGCTACTTAATATTTTAAATTAATTTTTATTAATTTTTTTGACTAATTTAAAATTTAAAATATTAATTGTTAAAATTTTTATAACTAATTTAAATATTAATTTAAAATTATTATATAAATTTTTATTAATAATAAAAACTACTTTATATATAATAATTTTTTAATTTTTTAAAATAATATATAATTTAATTAATATAATAATTAATTATTTTTTATTTTTAAATTTTAATTATTATTTAATTATTTTTTTATAGTGATATAATTTCATACACAAATTTTGAAAAATCTCAACAACTTAAAAAAGAAAGATTAGAAATCTCACATATAAAAACTTATTATATTGAATATTTTATGGCGTGCTGGTACACTATCTATGAAATATAAGTCAAAATTTAGTTTTTATTTGATTTAAAAGGGTAGAGACCATGATGAGAATGAAATGTTTAATCACTAAATGATGGACTTTAACATATGGCTCTAAACCTCTTAACACCCAATCTTTTAAAATAATGATTTGTTTTACACTTAACAACTTGCAATCAGAGATTTGTATTTTGAATCCATGGTGTCATCGCTTAGCTTTCTGACGAAATGTTCAATGTTGATTGGTGGGATATGTCTCGGTTTGATATTACTATCAAACTATGATTGCTACTTTAACTTTTATATATATTAATGAGTGGTTTCAAATTTATTGATTAATGTTTACTTTTTATATAGTGATTCAGATTTTTAATTGTTAATATAATAATGAAACAAATATTTTAATTTTGTCCAATAATAAATATTGTTGTTTTGAAATATTTAGTAATATATTTACTGTAATTAAGAAAAAAGGGAAGATATTTAGTGAGGTTGATTTTGAATGAATTGTTTTTTAAACTATTTATTTTTGTTAATTTATGAGATATACTTTAATCATCAATCAAAATAAAATGAAAAGAATATTTTCATAATAAAAATATTAAATATAAATTAATTTAGAACAAAAAATTAATCATTATATTGATATCTATGTAGCACAAACACTCACACGTACACTGATACGACACAGACATAGACACGGAGATACGTAAAATCTCTAAAATGTAGGACACGGAGACAAAGATCTATATATTATATAATTATGAATTATATAAATTGACAATAGAGATTTATGTGTATAAGTATGTTCTAGATTGTTTTTTGGAACATAAATATGTTTTTCATTACTGGTTCACAAGGATTTGTTTCTTATTTTTATAATCATAATAACAATTTATACAATAAAGTTTGAATTTTTAAAAAATAAATGTATTTGTCCTTTTTAAAATTGTGTTATAACCAAATTGTCAGAAATCTAACAAATACTTTTTGAATTGGACACTTCACGGATATTTATCTTACAGGTGTCATTCGAGTGTCGGTGTCCGATACACCATTTAAGAGGAGTGTTCGAGCTTCATAGATTGATATTATTTTATAAACTAAAAAAATATTTCTAAAAATATTGATATCTAAATTAGTTTTTATTATTAATAAAAATTTATAAAATAATTTCTAAACTAATACCTAACTTAATTATCAAGATTTTATTAATTATTTTATAATTTAAATAAATTATTAATTAAATAAATTATTAATAATTAATATATAAATTTAAATAATTAGTAACTAAAATTTTATTAATGTTAAATATAATTTAAAATTTATTTTATAAATTTTTATTAATAATAAAAACTATTTTAAATATTAATAATTTTTTAATTAATAAAATAATATTTAAATTTAATATTAACTATTTTATATTTAAATTAGTTAATGTTTAATTATTTCTTATAGTGGTAATAAATAAAAAATACTTAAAATCATATTAGTGTTGAATAACAAAATATTTACAGAATGTATTTTTATACACTTTTCAGTATTTTTTTTCATTTTAAACTTAACTAACATTTCTTTAAATAAAGACAACGAATTATAGAATTTCAGAGGTCAAGTTCTTATATATTGTTCTTTTATTAAAATTTGAGTTCAGTTTAATAATTTATGTAATAAATAAATGTATTAAAAAAATTATCTATACTATCAAAAGACAAATTCTAATTTAATACTATATATAACATAAAATAACTGCATTTATTTTCCCCCTTTTGATGATTTTTTTTCAAATTTTCTTTTTTTGGTTTGGATAAAAAAAGAAAGTGGACGACGTTGATTGTAGTGAAAAGTTGTCTCATATCTTATTTATTTTCAGAAGAAAAAATGAAAAAAATGTCATATTTTTTTAATGAAGACAAGTCTACTTACTTTTTTTAATCATTATAATAATATCAAAAAATTATATTTTTTATTATTAAATTAATAGATAAAACATTAAAATTACTAATAATAATTAAATTCATTTTATTTTTTATATTTTCATCTAATCAAACAACTCACTTTTTATTTATTTTTGTTTTTTGTTTTTTTATTATTTTATTATTTTATGTTTTACATATTATAAATATTATTAATATTATAAATAGTATTAATATTATTCATGTTATTAACATTATTAATAGTATTATATTATAAATAATAATATTATTATTATTAATATGAATAAAAAAAACTAATATCATTAATATTGTTAATAAATTATTGATAATAATAGTATTATTAGTAATATTATTATTATATTAATATTATTAATTTTATAATGTTAATAGTATGCGTTATGATTGTTATTTATAATTATTTATGAATATTATTTATAATTTTATAATTATTTATAATATAATTATATTTTTAATATTATGTATATAATTATTATGGTTAATATTATTTATATTATTAAAACTTTTAAAACTATTAAAATTACTTATATTCCTAATATTATTAATATTGTCAATAAAAATATTTATATTAATAATTAATAATAATATTAAATTTATTTTGAATATAGATTTTTGGGTAACATTTATCTATGAATAGAGATTTATGGGTATTAATTTGTAGGTAAAACTGAATTTACATATGAATTTATATTTGTTGGTAATATTTGTAGATAACGTTAAATTTACTATCGAATTAAAATTAATAAATAATATGTAAGTAATGTTAAATTTACCTACAGATTCTCAGGTACGTGGATAAAAATTCGTTAGTATATCTGATATTTTTTAATGGATCCACATATCTTAAAAAAATCTAAAGATCATGAAATTTTAAAGAAAAAAAAAGGAAAATTTTTGAAATTGTTATAATTATATTGTGGAAAGTTGTATTGATATGTAATAAATAGTTTAACTTACATAATAATTTAGTATTTTTAATATTTGGAAAATAATCTTATTATAATTTTAGTGAGTATAACTATACTGATTTGAATAGTGTGTTTATTAAATAAACCGCAAAGTTTTACTCTAAACCTTACACTATTACTAGTTATTTGGGAGTTCTCTTTTATCTTGTTTCCCGAGTTTGTTTGTTTTTTAACTTTCTTAGCACTTTTTTACCTTCATTTTTTCTCCTTAGAAAGAAACACAATATAATTTTCGTCACAACAAAATACATTATCACATCCAAATTCGAACTGAACAAGAAACAAATAAAATTATGTCATGCATAATTTTTTAGATACACTGATCCTTGTTTCTATAATTTGTGGGTACATAGACTAATACATTATAAATATTTGCTTATAGCTTATGACGATAGTTTTTTAACCTCTACCTTCTAATGTATTTTTATAGAGATGACAAGTGTCTGTGTTAGTAACTCCAGAATAGCAGAAGTTGGACATAATATTAGTATGTGTTAATATTAAGCATGAAAATAAACGTCATGGATAGATATATTAAGTAAAAAGTAATTATAATTTATTTTAGATATCTCATAAACCAAATTGTATGATAATATTATAAAGGACTAAATATATTTTTTATGTATTATAATACGTAATTAATTTTTGTTTTTATGAATGAAAGAAGTTTTATGATATGTTATAATATTGTAATGTTAATATCAATTTGAATCAAAATTAAATATTTTAATATCTTAATTCATATTTAAAAATTTATTTGTGACATAGAAAATAAATTGACAAAAATTCATTTTATTAACTCTTTATTATAAATATTCATAAAGAATTGGGTAATAATGGGTATATCCCCTCACGGTTAAAATTTGAAGAGTGTACTTGAAGTACTTTGTGCATAAAAAGCAAGAGCTTATAGACGAAGGGCCTCTATGTACCCTTTAATAGGCCATATATGTAGAGAGAGAGAGAGAAGAAGAAAGCAAGTATATGACAAGGATTTACAGGAAGTGATGGTTGTGTGGCAGGATGTGAGAGAATTGATTGGTTGAACTGTAAAATTCACTGTTTCTGCGACCTTAACGCCTCCTCTATTTTGTCTTCTTACACAACTTCGGCAGACAAAAGTAACATGCCTTCACATGTTCATCATTTCATTGCCTCGCCATTAATCAAAACACCCAATGCCTTTATTATTATTATTATCGTATGCCACATTCATTTTCAGTGCCAATATCTCTATCTCAACATTCTAATTTATATACTTCTTAAATTATTTTTTGGTTTGGAGCAGATGATGGGAAGGGGGAAAGCTTCATGAATGAAGAAGACATGCATTTTTAGTATAAAAGAAAAGAAGAAAAAGAATCAGAAGAGAGAGACATTTCGCAACACTCAAAAATGTAATATAATCCATTATTTTGCCAAAATGAGGAAAGAATATGTTTTTTATTGAATCAAGAGATATGTGTAAAGATAAGAGATGACTATAAATAATAACAATGTAGTATAAATTAAATAATAAAAGGAAACAAAATATTGATTACATGTAATATATATATATATATATATATATATATATAATATTTTATATTTTGATTTTAATATTCCCTCAAGTTGTATATAGATGTTTATGATTCTTAACTTATTGGTGAAACGATTGAAGACAATGAAGAGGGGCCTTTGTGAATATATCAATTATTAGGTATTCAATTTTGAGATGAATGGAAGTGAAGAATTACTTTTGGAATTCGACCGGTTTGTATAACGTCACATCATTCTACCTATCATTCTTTTACTTAGTGAATAAAATTGGGGTTGGGGTTTGATCTTTTATACTAGTATAGTGACTAACTCTTGAATAAAATGACAATCAATATCTATATGTTTAGATCTCTTAAGGTGGACGGGTTAACAAAACTCTAAACAAGGTGTATGGTAAAATTATTATCAAAGAATAACAAAGGTGTGTCAATTGAAACCTCAAAATACTTAAGTAATCATTGCAGCCAAATCATTTCATTTGGCACTAATAGTAAAACACAATATTTTTTATTCCACCAAAGATTTGGACACTACTTTGTTTGAAACTTTTCCAAAAATATTAGAAATTTATCAAGAAAAACACAAAAATCAATGGTTGATTTCTTAGTATCTAAACAAGTGCCATAGTTTGCATAATCATTTACTAAAAGTTGAAATTTGTTGGTGTGCACAAGAAAGAGACCCTATCCTGGGTGGACTTCGAGTAATGTAACAAGTTTCTTTTTTATCAACAAAGAATAAATGAAAGAAGACGCTTAAGGGGTGTCTCAACCCTTATACATGTATGGATCAAAGGCCAATCTACTCAACACCTAACCAACAAAGATTTTGTCAGACTCTATAAATCACTAAACCAAAGATCAGAAACACAAACATGAAAGAAAAAGGAGAAGCCACAACAACACACAAAACATATTCTTTCGTAAGGTCCTAACATTCTTCCAACTGCATGCGAAACAAATACAACATAAAAGACAAACCTCCTAAAACAACCACTATTAACCCTCACCCTAGTTGACAAAAAACAAACAGATAACATTCTTCCAATATAGCAATGCCAAAAAACCTACGCATCAAAACCTTCTCCTTCTTCAAGATAAGAGGAGTCTTTACTAACACACCAAATCAAGTTTAGCCAATCGGGAGTCAGAAGACCCTTTCCAAGGTGTCAAAAGACTACAAGCACATAAACTTGCACAAGAAAACATAACATACCTTCCAAACCTAGACAGGGAGTTAAATAATCGAACCACAAACCTCATTTTTCCACATAATTCATACAACACATAGGGTCCAAACACCAATCTGAATAAGAGAAATCAACCAATCTCTCCTTAGTCGTAAACCAAGACCATGTTTACCTTTGGACCACATTAAACACCTCTAAAAAATCTACTCTCCCATTCTTAAAAATACACTTATTTTTATGGATCCAAATCCCCCCAAAGTAAAGTAACAAGTGATAACATGTAGTTAAATGGATTCTTCATGTACTAACTTAACTTATAAACTATAAATGTAATATTTAGTACATAAGTCTTCAAATTAATTTTATATATGCAATGAGATCCTCAATATGGTTATCATCATTGAGGTTAAGTTTAAAACTTAGATCAATAGGTAGTGTAACTAGTTTACTACCTAAAAAGCAAATATAAAGTATGTTTTCTCTGACTAAAGAAAATATCCTTGTTGGATCTAGTAATTTTCAAGCTTGTATTTAAGAAAATCAAGGATTTTTAGTTTGAACAAGGAACTCAATATTAAATTGCACAATGTTAAACATAAAAAGAATTAAGGACCGTTAAGTGTTAGAATATATGGCCGTAAACAAGAGGGGGGTGAATTGTTTAAGGGGGATTTTCGCAAACTTTGAAGGTATAATGAAAATCAATGCTGAATTACAGAGAAAGAAATCAAAGAAACAAATAACCAAAACTGTTTCAAGATGATATCAGAAAAACAATCGGTTGTTTCTT
>Ga0123342_1003709_pt1 | contig 24232 bp, 12 predicted proteins | sample Turbeawhitnodule_FD_89960 | JGI IMG/M metagenome (GOLD analysis project Ga0123342, IMG submission 89960) | Root nodule microbial communities of legume samples collected from Mexico - Turtle bean Mexico white nodule | ecosystem: Host-associated > Plants > Roots > Nodule | place: Mexico: Nepantla... | reverse complement strand
TGCTTCTTGTAATCCTTTGAGGTGGACTTTGACCTCCATGGGCGTCCTCCATTTGTGCCTCCACCTCTTCTTGAGCTTGATGAGTGGCCTCCATGTTCTCTTGGGCTTGATCTCCATCATTTGGACTCTCTGAAATCAACTCAACCCTCACCTTTTCAGGAACTCCCTATGTGAATTTGTTGTATCCACCTTTTTAAGCCAAGTTAAGTTGGACTACAAGGATGTACTTCCATCCCTTTCGTATGCAACATGTGTTCATAGTTGTCTTGCCAATGTGCTCCATTGTGTTCTTTCCTGAACCTACAAGACAAGCATTTGTTGTCCTTAGTGTTATATTTGAAGGTTTCCTTGGACACGGTCAATGCTTTGCTTCAGTTTGCACTAAAGGGTCATGCTCAAAATATCAACAAGCTCCTCAATGGAAGGCTATGAGTACCTTTTTGCTCAACCTCGAGCCTAAACCGATAAAGCTAACAACTTCCTCTAATCCGTAAGTTTTATCATGTGATGATGAAAAGATGGAAGACGTTATCTATTAATGGTCCGCCCCTTTATTTTAGGTGCTTAAGAATGAGGAGAAAGGTAACATGAGGGGCATAAATTAAAACCAAGAAGAGGGGAGTGCATGTAAAAGGGAAACTATCAAAGAGAAGTAAATATCAAGTTCAAAGGGAGCAAAGCTTGAAGAGCTGAAGTGAAAATCAAGTTCAAAGTTTTTGTTTCTTTTCTTTCTAATATTTTATTCTTGTGATTAAGTGTAACAAATTAGTATATAAATTCTGATATGCTTGATTGAACAAAATAATAGATTTTTATATTGTAACACTTTGTACTAAAATTGTTTTGCCTTATGTCTTAGACTATTTATTGTAATCATTTATGAATTAACTTTTTAATCGAATGATAAAGATTATATATTTTTTATATGATAACTAATGAAAATTCAATTTGTGATTCAAAAGGTTTGATCACGACACTTCCATATTTACATATATCAAAGTTTGTTTAGTGTTGAAAAATGTTTTATGAAAACTTGATCTAGTGAATCTTGTTTTTTTAGAAAATATCATGTTTAAACTTTATTATTTTAAGCACCATAAAAAAGGTAGAAATTGTTAAGGAAAAGTTCAACACCCATGATTTTGATTAAGTGTTGAAAACAACAAAACATAAACCATGGTCGTACTTCACTTGTGAGACACAAACAAATATATCATGAAAGATGTGAGTGTTTAGTCTATCTTGTTTTTTCGTCTAATAAGCATTTACAATCTAAGACAATATGCACATAGTTTTTAAGTTAACATCATACTTCACGAATATCCAAATGCATATTCTATGTTGTAGGGAATGTTCGTTCCTTACATTTGACCAAGAAGATTAGCATTAAAGCTTCTATCACATCTACTCACACTAAAAATGTTTTGCTTCACCAAATCCCTGCTACTTGCTTTGTCAATTTTGGAAATGACTATACGGATGTGTCTTTACATAGATTCAAGCAAAGGTTCTTTAATCAATACTTGATAAGTTCAACCATCTATCAGAATGTTGCTTCAAGAAGTGAAGTGCAGTAAATGCATGCATATAACACACTAAATGTATCTTCTCCGTCAAAGTTCATTAGATGCAAGTAAGTTTGAAGCTGACTTAACAACCATGAAAAGATTTGGAACGACTATTTTTCGTCCATGCCTATATAAAACCATCTTTCATAGAGAATAAGAAGAAAGAAAGATTTTAAAAAGTGTTGAACCCTGCCAATATATTTTATGCCCTAAAGCTTTGAAAAGAACATTGTTTATGTTCATTTTAACAAACTAGTAGATAGAGTTTAACCTTGTAAACATTGAAAGTTGTTACCTCTTCTTTAGTAAGCGAGTCAAGTGATCCATTGATCACAAAGACATTTGATTATCTTAAACAATGAGTGACTTGTTGTTTAAAGAATTCTTGTGTCGAGTTAGGAGTGACTTGTTGTTGAAAGAATACTCGTGCAAGGTTGAATGGATACGATCCAAAAGAACACTCGGGATTTCTAGCAAGGAATGGCTAAGTGTCAAATAATATTTGACGAAGTTAGCTAGGAGTAGTTACGGTCCAAAAAAGTACTCGTACGAGGTTAGTTAGTCATTATGATCCGAAAGAATAATCATTTGTACTTCATAGTAGTAGTAGTTTGCCTAGTGAAACTTACCTAATTGGTCAAGAATTGAACGTAATATATGTTATCATACAAATCAATATATATATATATATATATATATTTATATATTGAGTAGTCATTTTCTCCTTAATTTATTATATTGCATGTTATATTATATGCACTAACATGAGAACGAAGAATCTTTTGAACTTAGTTTCTCATAAAAGGTTTTTCTCATAAAAGGTTTACACAAATCATCTGCCAAATAGAAAAATATCATCTATTATGCAATATTAGACAATACTTATAAAAAAATATAATTTTTTTTGGAATACATTTCAATGATCCCTTCTTAGATTCTCTTATTTTATAGAGGAAGTAAGGCTACTTGTGTAACTTTACATTGTGTAGTGAAGTAACGTGTCCACAAATTATTTGATCATAGGCTCACACACCAATTTTCCCATGGTAAACTTGCAATGTCATACTTTTTTTCTTCGTACCCTAACAAAAAAATAAAAGATTCCAAAACTAATAAAAGATTAGTATTTTATTCTTTATCTAAGTTAATAGCCTTATAAGACCACAATCTTTAAAATATAAAGGTATTTCTAAACTATTACAAACCAATGCCTATGATCGCATTGACTTCACACATATGTTTTGTTTGGATTAGGAGTGGAAATGAGGGAGTGGATTTGAGATGATTTGAAGTGAAAGTGTAAAGAAAGTTAGGGTGTTTGTATTAAGGTAAATAGAGTGGAAAGTGAAAGAAAAGTTTATAAAAGTTTGTGAGTGATGTGATGAGTGTGATTGAAATTGTATTTTTTTTTAATTGATAAAATGTAACTTTACACATTTGCCCTTGCATTTAAAAATTGATAAAAAAATAATTTGATTGATTATTTGTGAATTATAATTGTTTTTAAATTAAAATATGTTTTCGGCAATTGAAACATTATTTCCGATACCGTGTTTGAGCTAACTTCGAAAAAATATAAATTTATAAAATTTTCAGACTATATTTATGATTCTCATAAACTTTATTTAGAACAAAGTTGTAATTGTGAATTATTTATTTTTCAATTATAGTTGTATGCAATTAAAATATTATTTTTTGTACTGGATCAAATTATTTCTGATAATGTGTTGAAGCTATAATTTGATAAAAGAATTTTTTTTATGAAATAAATATTAATGTAGTTTTTAGTTTATTAAAGCAAAATTCATTGATAAAGTTTGTTAATAATAATAATATTTCGAAAAATCATATGAATGATACATTGAAATATGTATTATTTAAAAGAGTCAAGGAAGTCCTTAATTTGTTTAGGGATTTGTGTCATAAATAAGATTACAAATTCAAAAAGAAAAACACATGCATAATAAAATACAACCAAATTTTTACGCAGTTTGGGGATTTGTAGTCATTATTTTCACCAGCTTTCTCCTTCGTCGCTCGAGAGGCAAGCCAAAGAGTTGTTTTACCACATTAGGATGACCACACAAGAAGTCGTAACAGTTATCCAACAAATCTCCATCCTGTATGTTCATCTCCACTAACATTTCCCAAATATTAGATTCAGAGTACTGGAAAGTCAATGTACGACGGAATGTGCGCGTGTGTTCACGAAATATGGAGTTTCGTTCTTCTTCTACAACAACATGGCGTCTGTTATATTGCAAATTTTCTTCCGTAGCATTAGCCACTAGCTGTGATGACAAAGCGACAACCTCAAAGGAAATGGCTTGTCGGTCAGCAATATGACATAACCTATCTGATTGGTCACTACCCCTCCTAAGGATATCAGTTAATCCTTCAAACCTTGTGTTAACCCTTGAAGGGGCTAAGGCTCGTTAGGGTTAGGGTTTCCAAGGGTAGACTGCATGCATGGCACGTGAACACTTAGGGCACCCATAGAACAGATGGCCCTGCAGCATTGGTGCATGAGTTGATACCTTGACGGTTATTCTGTTAGTCGTTGCACTCCAGTAAAGGGAAGTCTTATGTGCTAGATTACACTAAGATTGTGTAATAGCGGTGCAAGGACGTTCTCCCAGGGACCCTAAATATGGGTAACAAAACAAAAGCAAACCCTAGTGACAACCTACATAAAGGGTGGTAAGAACCCTAACAAGGTACACGGTTTCTAAGCTTGAAATTGTTGGGTTCAATAGTGTCTAAGTTCAAGAGGGGGGTGAATTGAGCTTATAAAAAATTCAACCAGATTCAGTTTTATCACAGGACAGAGAAAAAGAATCTATTTATTTAGCAATGAATAGATTTATTTTTCCTGCTTAGATTGACAAGATAGCTATTCAGATTTCTGATATTAAGGTTTCAATTGATTTTAACAAAGATCACGGAAGCATATTGATAATCACAGATGAGAGAAATCAGATTGTTCAATTCAAATCTAATTTATGAGAGTCAAACCAGAATAATATGTGCTAATAGATATACTAGGTTATATGCAAAACAGATTGCCTCAAATGAGTGCAAATTATTTGTCCAGATGCTATTTAGATAGTCTTATCAGAAAACAAGAACAAACCCAGAAAGAACAGATTCAATTTTAATCGAACAGGTTTATTTTTCTAACAGATCAACAAAGGAAACAGTAAATGAGTGCAGAGATTGAGAGAGATTTGAACACATCGAGATTATACTGGTTTACTCAATTGAGCTACATCCAATCTCACCTAATCCAAGGTGAAATCCACTAAAACACAATTCAAAACAATTACACAACCACTGTTCTTGAACCCTACAAGAACATGACACACCTTGCTGAAAAACACTATTCATGCACACACGACTCTTCAAGAAACCCTATCAAGAAGAGTCTTACAATCACACTTTACAAGATATTGAAAGATGAAATGAATACACCTGGAAAGAGAATGCAGAAATCTGACTTAGACCAGTAGAACAAATTGCACACATAGTGACAGCACCACCAACCAAGCTTTAGAACCAAACAAGAACAAGCACAATTTCTGGTTTTGAAAATCTTTCAAGAACACATGCTAATTCTCATAAATCTCTTACTCTCTGTGTAAAAACCGTTTTCTCAACAACCACCCTTAAGTCAGAACCAACTCTCCTTTTATAAGAAACATTTTATAACAGACTTTTAAAAAACAGTTAAAGCAGTTATAAAATGAACAGATTGAAAGTAAAAAGAATAGATTTATTTTCAAAGGCAAAGAGAGTTTCTGAAAGGTTGCAACTTAGTCATAAGGGACTTAGCCAATCTACTTGGTGCAAAGATAAAGATGTGAAAAACCTTTTAAGAACCAGGCACCAGATTAAAAAGAATCTATTCATTTAAGAAAAAACATATTCATTTTCAAAAAGATAATTAGAGATATTTGAATAGATGAAACTCAGTCGTTTTGATAGTATGAAGACTAAGTCAAAAAACATGATGTACAAAACAAGGTTATCAAAAAATCTTAACAAAACATCAGTTTAAGAAAGAATCTATTCATTTAAGAAATAACATATTCATTTTCTGTGCAGTAAAGCATATTTTTGCAAAGCATGTGAAAAACATTTATAGAAAACATTGTGCTTGCTCTTATCACATGGTTAAGAGTTAAGAGGTGGGTCATGCAACAAAAAGCTCACTTTAAACAATCTCTAATCTAAACACAAGACAACCCCTAACACCAAACTCAAACAACAAAGCAAAATACAAAAGGCTTCATCAAACACATTGTCTTGAAGGGAGCAACATCCATCTTCAACAGAAACTACTTTATACTCTTACTGCTTCTTTGCCCCATAATTGACTTGAGCATTGGAGTGCAAACGACCGATAGGGTGCCCTTTGTCTTTGTAGGTAAAGAGCGCTTTGATCAAGTGAAGTGCGTACCAGAAGAAGACAGGCGGAGCCAGAAGCTGCCGTTCGAGTCAACGACAACCGAGTCAACCGGTGAGAACAGTCATGTGACCAAATGAATATTTATTGCACTTGAAAACACACTCAACTAACCTTCCAAAATGACCAATGGATCCTCTCGTACAAACGCATCCTTCAATATCCTGGAACCAGAGGTTGTTCCTTCCCACCCGACAAGCACATATGTGAATTTCATGTCAAAATCATAAGCAACAAATATGTTTTGCGTTGACTAGTCTTTTCTTCCACGAAAACGAGGAGCATCAGCTCGGGGGACTTTAACACAGACATGAATGTCATTTATGGCACCTAAACAATCCTAATACACAAAAAATTCACATTTATAAATAACTTACATTGCATACAACATGAATTAAATATTTAACTATTGTTTCTCATATTCATACCTTAAAGTATTGAAAAAATCAATTATTGTTTAAGATATGAGGTTCAATCTCGATCCCAGTTGGTTGAATTAAGAACTCTCCATGCAACATCAATATTGCCTTCAAAACATTATGAAAGTGACGAGACACTCTTTCTCCAGATAAAAAAGAAGAACGAAACACTTCGATTCTTGACGTTTATGACCAATGATGTGTAAAATTTTAGTCACTTGTTCTTCAACTGTAGATCATAATGCATCTTTAACCATCCCCGTTCCTCTTATTCGTTGACATAAATTAATAAATGCTTTTGAATCCATGCGAATAATGTCACAACATCTTTCAATATGGACCAAGTACGATATCAATTCTTGTCGACGACGTTCTTTTTGTGGAACAAACTCTGGTATAACATTATTTGTCTCAGTTAATACACGCAACACATTCAATCCATATCCAATCATGCAAAGGATTGTCATTGTTGCTATTTGTGTCCACAAATTGATTTGCTCTTTTATTTGTGGAATTAGTGTGAAATCAACACCAACTACATCGGGATTCATCTCATTCGTGCTAAACATCTTGACATTGTCGAAATACATATACCAATGATTATCGTTATCCATGATCACAAATCTTTAACAATCATATAAGTTTAACTATTAGGTCTAAATAACCACATTTTAGAAAAATAATAATACGTAAAATTAAAAATAAAATTATATATTTCATAAAAAAAATATTCTTTATACTATTTTTTTTTGAAAAAAATTAAATATTATATGTAAACTCTGTAAAGTGGTATACTTATAATTATTCTACAAATTCAGAATAATATTTATAAAATTATTTTACTTGATTTTAGAAAAAATTAAATATTATATGTAAACTATCTATTAAGTAGTATTTTAAAATATTTAAATATTCTTTATACTTATAATTATTTTATAAACTCAAAATAATATTTATAAACTTCTTTTACTTGATTTTAGAAAAATTTAAATATTATACGTAAACTATCTATAAAGTAGTATTTTAAAATATTTAAATATTCTATATACTTATAATTATTTTATAAATTCAAAATAATATTTATAAAGTTATTCTACTTGATTTTAGACAAAATTAAATATTATATGTAAACTATCTATAAAGTAGTATTTTAAAATATTTAAATATTCTGTATATTTATAATTATTTTATAAATTCAAAAATAATATTTATAATTTTTTTTTACTTATTTTAGAAAAAATTAAATATTATATGTAGAATATCTATAAAGTAGTATTTTAAAATATTTAAATATTTTATATACTTATAATTATTTTATAAATTGAAGATAATATTTTTAAAGTTTTTTAAATTTTTTTTAGAAAAAATTAAATATTACGCATAAACTCTATGTATTTTCAAATAGCAGAAAAAAATTAAATATTAATAATTTTTTTTTATCTAAGTATCAGATAAAATTAAAACTCATTTAAAGAGTTTTATTCTCCAAATTTGATTATCCAGATTCCAAATCCATTATCTATGAAATTTATACCGGTAGAAAATATAGAGAACCACGGTGCCAGAACCACCAACAATCACCAACAGAACTATCCACCAACCACCACCAGCGGAACTGTTCACCAATCACCACCAACGCCACCAACGGAACACCACCACGAACGGAACCCCACTCACACCTTGCACCTCTGACAACCGCGCACTTCCAACGCTTGCGAACCTCTAACGACCGCAAACCTCCTACCACTGCGCACCTCCGACCACCTCTAAGATCCCCCCTCAACTCAAAACACATAACTCACCTCCTCTCCTCTCCCATATTTATCATCTCTATCATATTTATCACTCTATTAACTCATCACCCACCAGAGTTGAAGTAACTCACCACAGTTAAAGAACCTTGTACGAATTTGTGTTCTTGCAGATGGAATCTCATGCAAAGCGAATATCTGAAACTTCATGACACTATTATGACACATGAGGATAATAGGTGAAGGATAATATGGTAAAAATCAAAACTTTCTCACCAAATCTTCACAAGCCAACAAAGAAGCTTTCTTCATTTTCTTTGTTTCTCCTCTTCCTTTATTAACCGCAAACTCCTAGATGCAACATGAAGTTTCCTTATTTTTCAATCGGAGTAAACCGAGTAAAAAGTATTAACCATAGTGAAAATGATAAGACTAATCAAATATGAGCCACAATGTCTCCACTTGAATGCCGACCTTCGCCTTTAACATGCAACCTACCTAATCCTATCGCTTTTCTAGTAAATTGTTCCCCTTTTTTGTGCCAATAAATATTACTTTTTCTTTCCCCACTCAAAACGATTTTTTGTTTTCATCTATATCTATAGAAAAATGTCCTCATTTTGTCTTGTGGAAATAAAAGACGTCATTTATTTAAGACTTAAAACTTTCAGTTTACAATTCTTTCTTCTAATGCTAAAACTGTTGCCAGGGTAAAATTTTACCTATATCATGATTAAAAAAATTAAAATTAAAATGATATCTTTAAAACTATATTTTTTAATTTATGGGAAAATATTAAAGTAGATGCAAAAGTTATTTGTGTGACACAATTTTATGATTAAGTCAAGGTAATATTTATTTTTCCATTTTATGTTTATTATGTCTTAGTTAATTTTACAATTATATATATTGCATCATAACTATTTCTAATTAGATATTCGGAAAAACGTGTTTAATAAATAAACGTACTTAAGGATATGAATAAACTATAACATGTATTATTAATTTTAAATTGTATTAGATATTTAAATAAATATGGGTTTTAATATATTATTGAGAATAATAAACTGAAAAAAGGTTATAAAGAGAATCATTTTCATAAATACTAAAATGGTTGTTAATCGTATTGATGATATAAAAGAAATAGAAATGGTGATAGTAATAAATATTTGTTATTCTTCTATATGAGATTAGAGATTTTGTCATTCTTAATTTAATTATATTAATTTAATTTAATTTTTATTGTTTATTTTAAAAATTAGTTAAAAAAGGATAGGGTTGAAAATTTTAAATTTCATCTAAAAAGTAAAAATTTGAAATTCTTCACATTTTCAATCAAACTTGTGTTTATTTTCATATTCCCTTTAACTTGATTTTAGTTTTGAAAGTTGTGGATGTGATAAAATAGAAACATTATTAGGATGAGATATGGACCAGGTTTTTTTTATTGATATTGATATTTTTTTTATTTAAATTGTTAGATTTTTTTTTAAAACACTATTATTTTATATTCGATATTGGTTAGAATTTTATCAACAATACTATTCTTTTATGCAATGTGAAGTATATTTTTTTATTAATATTTTTTTTAATATTTATAGTGATTATTTTTTTATTATATACTTGAATGTTATTATTTCTCAATAATTTCTTTTAATTTTTTTAAATATTAATTGAAAAATTTTCATTCAATACTAACTATAATTGTTTAACATTTAAATAATTTTATGTATTAATGTAATTGGATTTGATGACAATTAAAATACTTTAAAAATAAATAAAAAAATTGGAATTGATTTATTTAAATAAATATTTAGAAATATAATAATTTAAAATAATATCAATTTAAATTTAATATATATAATGTGTTAGAAATTGAAAAAGTTTTCCCATTCAAATCCAAGGTAAAAGTGAATCGATTTGACACGGGGATTCCTCTTTCTCCTTTTAATTCTAGTGTGTTTGCTCTCCTTCTTTTGCATATAATCCTTCTTCTCCTTCACAATTCTATTTGACAAAATGCATTTACACAAGTTGTATTTAAAAAATAAATCAATAATTCAAAGTAAATTATAATATTCTCATCAAATCAAACCAATATAAAGTGAGCTTCAAACTTCAAACTAAATTGATTTTGAAAAAAAAATGGTTAAAATAAATTATTCTTACAATTACAAAACATAAATTGCTTTTATTTATTACAATTACAGAAAAAGAAAACATTTTTATCATTAAACATGTGCCTTTGCATTTTTTAAAACAACATTCGCACCAGTTTTTCATAATAAAATAATCCAAGTAACTTATCAAAATAAATTGTTTAGTTAATTTTAAACTTCTAGTTTTTTCGAAAAGTTTGACCAAACATCTAAAAATATATAATAAGTGGTCTCTTTGTTTTTTTTAAAACAGTGACTTTTTTCTTGAAAAAGAAAATACTGAAACAACACCAAGAATTAGTTTGACGAATTTAAATAGTTTCATTATTAAGATACTACAGGATAAATTTCTCCATAAGTCTTGTAACAAAAATAAAAAGAAATAAAACGAAGTAAATGTCTGCTAAAGTTAAAATTATTTTATTTCGTGAATTAAAAATAACTGTAATAAACAAACTTCTGCATATTAATTATGCATAAACTTATTTTATTTTTCTTTTTTTTCCCTTCTCTTATGAGTCTATAGGAAAATTATCCTAATAAATTCTTAATATATGCATTGACTAGACATAAAATAAGTTGAAGGAGAAAAATAGGTTATTCAGATTGAAGTTTGGCCAGACAATGACTTGAAACTTGGGTTAACATTCCAAACTTTTTTATTAAATGTCTTTTTAATTTCAAAATATAAAATTCAGAGATAAATCTCCAATTCAGAATATAAAATTTGAAAAATTTGTTTTCTAAGATTGTGCAATCCAAACTATCAATTTTTACATTGTATAATCTATAATACAAAATTTACATACTATTTTAATATTGTATATTTTATAATACAAAATTTACATACTAAATTTTTTTTGTATTTTCATATTGTATAATCCAAAATACAATTTAGAATACAAAATTTGAATTAGAATGAATATTTTTGAAATTTTTAGAACAATGAGGTGTAGGAAGAAACCTCACGGAGGTGCAGAAAGAAATCGCCCTTGGAAAAATAGATTGCAACTTGGCTTTGAAACAAGTTATCAGTGAGAACACTTTTGACAACCAATCTAATAAAAGAAATTGTTTTGAAATTATCCTAATTTTATATTATGCAGAAAAGGGGAAATAACACATGATAAAAATCCAACTCAAGCCATCGGTTCATCACAGTATATAAATAATTGTGAGTGGCATGGAATGTGTGGTAGCAGTTAACTGGCAAAGTATGCACACGTTAATTGAAAAGTGACATACTTTAGTTCAGAAATTCAGGCATTTTCAGAAACTAAATGGCCCTTCAAGACCATAAATCATTGCCCATAGTCACATAATTGACAATTTTCAGAGCAGCTAAGCATAAACACAGTACCACAGTAGTCATAAACAGCACATTCCAGGGTGATTAAAATTATAAGTCAGTTTTTTTGCGGCTATTGAAAATAATGCTTGTTTCACTGAGGCTCCTCAGTACTAGTTGAGGCTTCAGAGCGCCTTCTCTTGGCCTCATTGTCACCAAGCTGCAGTGAAACACACAAATCTTCATCACAGTTAGTCCTCAATGAAGACAAGTTCTCTGCTGCAGTTCTGTCATGTATGCTGTTCTTGTGCAACGGAGACCGACCGATGAAGCTCGGGATGAACTGGTGTTCGATACTGGGACCAACCTTGATTCCATCTTCTAATTTAAATTCAGTCTCCATGATTGATGGTTTCATATCTTGGCTGCTAGGTGCAACTCCTATGGGAATAGACTGAATTTGAAGACCAAGTGGCTCATATTTGTCTTCAGCTTTCTCTTTTGTAAGTATGCCTTCAGGAGGCGAAGAATCACCAACGGTAGAGCCGATTACTGTGGCTGACATAGCTCTTTGTTCTTGTACTGCCACTATAAGAAACAACAGCAGAAAATAATCCTAATCAATATAAAGAACAATCTTTTCAGACCTGTCTCCATATTATTCCTACATGAGTTTGTGTCCATATTTTAACACCATATTCATTGTAAATAAGCAGTGCCATAGTAATATAGTAAACGGTCTTAAGAAAATTATTTATGTAGCTGGATTTAGACATGCAAATAAAGAAACTAACCCTATTAAGGTCACCAATATCCCTTCAATCACCACTAAAATTACCATCAACACCAGATGTTTTTGTGGACTTCTTTTAAGCTCAATTTATATAGAACTACCCTTTGGTATATCATGAGGGAATAAAGCACCCTAAGGTAAATTCTAATCCCATATTTGAGAATGCTAAATTTAAAAGAGAAAAAAACAAATAGAGGAATCCAAGACAATTAGGAAAGGAATGAAAAACCTTGAAGTCCTTCATCAGTTGTTATCAAATCAAGTTCAAGTAGATTGAGAAGTCGCCCTAGATCCACCCCACTAGTCCAATTCTCAGGAGGTTGCCCAACTTTTAACTTAAGGCGGCCCCTGTTAGCAGTTCCTCCCCATATTATCCCAATTGGCCGTGGTTTCTCACCATTGTCACCTTTTAACATGATGAGGCTTCCACTGTCTCCTTCAAGGTCAAAAGTTTGTTGGTTCTCACCGACAACAAGAAGATCCGTAAGAAAGCATATGCCTTTCTCATCATTGTACTCTAGGGCATAAGCCAAAACAACTCCTGTAGTCAAGCCGGAGCTTCTTCCAACCTTCACCACTTGTTTTCCAATAAGGCTACTAATTGGAGCCTGTAGGTCAATTATTTTCACATCACCAATATCTCCAACACCCCTCACTGAAGTAGTAACAGTGGACATGTCAAAGTCATCAGCAAAAGGAATGAATGCACCATCAGCTCTCACAAAAGTCTCTGCAAGAAAAACACATCATGATGACTGAGGACTGTGGACTATACACAGGGAACAAAATGTAAGTAAACCAATTAAATCAATCAGAATTCTAAAACTATGTTACCTGGATTTATTCCAGCAAATATGCCGTACCAAAGCTCATCTGTTATAAATGAAGTTGCTCTCTCTACTGCACCAAGATAAACCCCAGGCCCCAAAGTGGGTGGAAGAGGATGAAACATCTTTTGATTTGGATAGTCAAGATCAACTGCTACATGACGGTTTGTGAGAAAACCAACTTGTCGACTGCCTGTTTGGCTTTTCACGATGGCACCCAAAGTTCCATATGTCTCTTGGTTTGCCACCTGAACTTAAGAAAGTAAGTGGTTAGAGGTCCAATATATTGATCAAGAGAAGCATACAGAAATTTGCTACTAGAGATGCTTCTATGAACTGCATTAATTTCTGAAGACATCAAGTGAACTGTTATCGCATAACAAGAGAGGTATTTTATGATAATGATGGATGACTTAGAATGTTGACATTCAGCTCACTTAACAACACAAAAGGTAGATGAAATATGCGAAGGAAAGTCTTGCAACAATCTTGAACAATCTAATTTTGTGGAGGCCTAGAAATGGCTTAATATTTAACAATTTCTTTCACAAATTTGACTTATCAGATAGATGATGGTCAACTGAGAGTTCAATAGTTTAATTTATCATACACATTGAATTACTACACCATAATATAGATCCTGGCAAGAATGAGATATTGTAACTAATATGATGAAAAGATACAATGCATGCATCAGATACAATACAATTATTCTAAAAATATATACGATATGGTACATCTAACATTCATATTAAAAATATATATAAAATTTCATATGACATTACGAATATATAATTGCAATTCTGCAAATCTAAATTAAAAACATACTTAGACATTACTAAAGTAAATTATAAATCATTGTCATCATAAATTATTTCCTATGATTCACTACCAATCTCATTGTCATCATAAATTATATAAGAATAGTACTACCAATCTCAATGCTTTCTTGAAGCCATTCATAAAGAGAACAATTTCTAATTTTGTTTCATCAAGAGGTGGGCGGTCTTTGTATGTTTCTACATTATACATACATGTTTCCTATAGTTGTACTGGATTTACATAAAATGCTTAAATCCTTGGACTTCACATATACATATCACTGAAGAATTGGTATTTCAAAGGTTGGGATACTTTACCAATATGTAAGTATCGGATATGGGTATGACATACAAATTAAATAGAAAATCACAGGGGATTGAGGATCATACTATTTTAACTCTTCAAATATCTAAAATGACTGCTTTCATAGACCAACAAAATCACAAGGTCCGTATTTCTGGTTTTCCAAAATTTATTGCTAATTCAGGCCATAGATCAGAGAAAGTCAAATAATGAGATTAATAAAAGACAGTTCCAATTAGAATATGATTAAAGTTAGCATTCATAAAACTTAATATGCTTTGTTGAATTTGCAAGCATAAACTGCAAAGCTAGACTCAAGCAGACAAGACTCTGACTGCAACAAACCACCAAAGCAAGTTCTTTGATAAAATTAAAGGATAGTAGTTACACTGTGGTTTCTAAATGGAACGGCTAAAAGTGCTCCTTTAATCATCACATATATGCAATAGTAATTGACTCAGCTAATCTTTTGTAAACTGGAATGGTCCTTCCATAGGAAACATTAACTAATAAAGCCCAGAAACACCTGAGATCCTGAACCGATGCATGGATCACCCCCACGCAAGTCATCTACAATCTCTGTGTACAGCTGTTCTTTTGGAACTGGCTCAGGTGCACCAAAATAAGAAAACTCCACCACATCCACATCACACCATACTCCACCAGGGCCCTAGTTCAGAAATTAAACATGGATTTTAAAAGCATCAGTAGGCCTTAAAGAACAACTTAACAGCTATTCATGATATATAAATATTTCAAACTCCAAATTTGAATCAGGGAGGTTCAATTTGAAAATCTTTGAGAACCTCAAGAGCAGTAGGTAGGCACTGGATTGGACTTAGCCATTGCTTGTGAACTTTCCTGGAAACAAACACTAGAATGGCAGGAATATCTGTTAATACTCCTTGTCGTATGCGAAAACCAATTGCTGTTCCAAGGCTGTAACAACGCAGTATCTTGCTGTGAAATGCCCTGATGGTCATAAGTTCAAGCAATGTGGTGGCCTGATGCCCCTTTGGCAACCGACCAGGGGTTTCAGGCAGCACCCCCTTTTGTAGATTTAAAAAGTAGTTTGCTCTTTCTTCAGCAGCATCATTCAAGCGGCTTGGCCATGAGAAGTAAGCAGCACTGCTCTCACAATGCTGTCCAGCTGAAGCAAAGGGTTGAAGCGTTGGTGGACTAAGGGAAGGCAGATTAGAATGACTGCAACAGTTTCTTTCAAGATCCAAAGCAGATTCTTCTGAGGGAGTTGAACCAGAGCAACGGCCTCTCATGTTTAGCCTGGAGCGCTCCATCTTTCAATTAACCTGAAGTGATGTTTTATTTAACAAAAGGTAAAACAAAAAATAACAGTATATATATAATTTCTATGTTCAATAATATGGACGAAACTAATATTGCTTTGAATAAAACTTAACCACACCACATAATCAGAAAAGCATACAAGAGTGACAGACACTACCATGAAAAACATCAACAGAAGTTTGCTATTCCCACTCAATATAAGAAAACAAACTCATTTACCAATCAACAAGCCACAAAAATTAAAACATTTAAAACCTGAGAAAAGAATGGTAAAATAAATAGTATTACTCTCACATTCGGGAGCACACATAAGTCATGGATGATAAAATGGGATTGGGAACATAATCTGGCACCCTCATCCCTTCCAACTCTTAGATTCGAGCAAATGGAAATTTTAAATTCAGCAACACACCGTGATGACCAACAGCAACAATTACAACAACAATTACACAAAAATAGAGTTTCAAGCAGCGAAACAGAGCAAAAGAACATGTTTCAAGTCCAAGAACATACTTCATCCACAAAAAAGAAAAGCACGAGGTTTATTCCTCCAACAGACAAATCAAGGTTCTTGGAGCACAAAAGGCATGCCCTTGTTGCATCCCCTGCTCAGTCTCTAAAAATCTCAACAAGGGCACTCTTCAGTTCAACAATCAAACACATAAAGCAAAGATTTTTCAGGTTTCCACAGAACCCCAGTTACCCAAAACAAAAGAAAAAAACAGGAGAGAGAGAGAGAAGGTGAGGGATACCAGTTCAGGAGCAGAGTGGAAACTGGAAGAGCCTCATTGAGACGGCTAGTTCACCCAAAAGGGGAGATGGAATGAGAATCTGCAGAGAAAGTTGCAGAGTTGTGAGGGTGTTTGAACGGTGCTAAGTGGTGATTGCAGTTCAATCCCATGAAGCTGCATAGGAATGGGGTAAAAGTAAAGTAAGCTCAGTGTCTCTTTGTAGTGTGTATAGTAGTTTGGTGTGTGCGCGCGTGTCTTATTTTATTTTTTCTGACGTTTTAAAAAATAATCATGGATGTTGAATTATTTCTCCCTTTAGATTCTTTTATTAATTACTGAATTATTATTGCATGTTTTGTGACTTTTAATCGGATTATTAATACATTTTTCTAATTTTTTAAATCAACTCATTTATTTTTTTAAATTTTGGTTTGTAGTCTACAGGTGATAATAATAACACATGTGTAGAGATTAAAATAAAAAAATAGAAATTTAAATGAAATTTTAAATTCTTTAGAGATTTATTTATTTTAGTTGTAAAACTAATATGAAATAAAATTTAATGGAGGGACTAAATGAATCGTTTATTTATTTATATTTGATATTTAAACGTGTTTCAAATAAAATTATATCCAAAAAGATTGCTCTTAAAAAAACTAAAATTAAATAAATTATTGTATTAAGTTGGAATTGTCCTTTACAATTAGTTAATTACCGACCCCAGTTATCTCTACCATTATGCCAAAAGAATGGACTCAACCTTATGACTGTAAATTCAACTATTCATGACTTTGTCATTTTTTAATCATTTTCATGTCTCACTATAGAAGTGAAACAACTCTATAAATTGAAGATACAAAACTCATCTTCATCAATTTCTCTCTCTTCCATTTTCTCACTAGTAAGTTTCTTTGCTGAAACGAAAAGAAAAAAAAAATGAAAAACAAGTTGAAATAAAAGTATTACTTTTTTACTATTTATTTAGTGAAAATTAGAAACGAAATAATTTTTTATTATTCCCGCGTATAAAACGCCCTTTCCTTAAACTGGGGCAACTTACAAGTGTTTGTTATTTTTTTTTCTTAAACTTAAATATTTTTTAAATAACATAAAACATTATAAAAGACTTTTTTTTTTTTATTAAGAAAATAAGTATTATGAAGAGATGAGGTCAATCATAGATGTTCAGGTGTGAGGTAATACCATTTATTTAGTTTATACAGTGTATAAAACATAATGCTATGTGTATTGGAATATGTCATATGTAAAGTATTTAATCTAACTTAATATATGCAAATTGTGTGGCTAAATAGATGCAAATAATGTTTACATTTTTCTTCATTTGAGAAAGGTAAAGTGGTGTATACATCCTTTATTTGATAAATTTTTATTTGAACAACCAATAAGTATACTTTGTTTAATTGATGTAAACCCAAAATATTTTATAGTAAATGTTAAACTTTAATAAATGCTTATTTTATGTTTGCGGAGTCTACATACTTCTTCATTCTTTTCGAATGTTGAAAGTTACCTTATGCAATCAACTTTTCTAGAAAAAGTGGATATTAGTGCTATGGAGTCGGTCAATTGTGTCAAACCATGTGCTTTTCTCAAAAGATTAAGAGGAGTCACATGTCTTGACCTGTGAAGCTTTGTAATGATCTAGAGGTGCTTTCAAAGAAGACACACATTTAATGCTAAGTCAAGAACATTTAATAAGTCTTGAAACTTCACAACTAATACAAAAGATGTGCAACAACTACTTTCTTCTCAAGCTCTCTATATAAAATATCTATTTGAATAAGGAAGGTTACGAAAGTTATTCTTAGCATTCATAGTTATAAGGAAGAACAATGTTTGTGTTCAAGATCAACTTAAAAGAGTGAACTAATATTTTAGCTATCGTAAGATAAAACCTCTCTTTTAATGATCTATATAGTGATATTTTATATTACTTTCTTTGTAAACCTTTAGGTCTTAACCATAAGTGGTTGTTGTCCAAATAATACTCTGTCTTAGCCAGGAGTGATTGTGTTCCAAACAATACTCAGTGGGTTAGGAATGGTTGTATTCTGAAGAATACTTAGGGATTTTAGCTAGGAGTGGTTGTGTTCCAAATAATATTTTTTTGTATATTCGCAACATTAATATACATAGTGGAACTCAATCAGTTGATTAAGAACTAGACATAGTCTACAATATTAGACAAAGCTATATAAAAATCCAAGTGTAAATAATTTTTTTTCCTTTATCTCTTTGTTCATTGCATATTATCACTTTGCACTAACTAAAAAATTAGAGTTTTACAAACTAAGTTTTAGAAAAGTTTTTGAAAAATCATGTATTATATAAAACTATCATCTAACTTGTGCGAAATTTTCAAAAAGTTTAAATACTTTACAAAATTTACACAATTCAACCCTCCCTTCTTGTGTATTTGGCATGTTTTTCTTTAAAAAGGGTTTTATGTGTTAAGTCGAGATAAACATGTTTTCATCCTTATCAATAAAAAATTACTCAAGGCATGAGGTAGAGCCAAAATTGCTCAAGCTATGGATTCGAGCTACAAATGCTCAAGGTGTAGAGTCAAGCTAGAGAGGTTCAAGGCATGAAATCCATTTAACGATGCTCTATTCATATATCCAAGCTATGTTTTCATGCATGTCAATGAAAAGATTTACATGGGCATGAAGTTGAAGTAGAGATTCTTAAGGTTTGAAGTTGAGTTAAAAATGCTAAATGGTAAACAAACAAAGGTCAAATATCCAATCATAGAAAAGTTGACAAATTGTTAGAACAAAACAAAATAAATTTTGTAATATACCAAAATAAATTATTTTAGCTATTTTTAAAATTCAAGTTATAATTGAGCATGTCAAACGCGAAATTAGTTAGTTGCACTTTATCATGTGTATTAGTAAAGATGTTTTTTTTTTTTATATTTTATCATCTGTAAGTATTCTTACGTGACAAATGTAGATAAACATTAAGATATGAACAAATATAAATATCTTATGTAAAGTTTAATAAGGAAGAGCTTTATGAATTATGTAGTCAAATTTTTTACCTTATCTAGTTCACCTTCCTTCTAAAATAACTTGGGTGTGAGAGGTGCGCTTGTAGAGAAAATTGCCTTAGAGGGTTTTGCACAAAGGTGCATTTTTGTCCATGGATGTGAAGTTTGTGCTAATGCAAAAAATTGAGTCAAATGTTCACCTATATGAGTGTGGTTGAGTTCATAAGGGTGTGAGAGGCGCACTTGTAGATAAAACGCATAAGAGATTTGACCAAAAAGGTGTAGTTGTGTTCACAAATGTATGAGAGGTGTGTTAGTATAAAAAATTGATTGAGTACAAATTGACGCGAGAGGCATACTCATAGAAAATTGTACTAGAGGTTAGACCAAAGGATGTGGTTGCGTCCATATTGTGAAAGGAACACCTATAAATTATACTAAAGTTTTTACTACAAAAGTGTGTTGTGTCCACATGGGAAGTGATAACTCTCATTTTTCTCATATTTTTCTAGACTAATTGCATCTCCTAGATGTTTCGTTTGTTCTAGTTTTTTGTTCTTAGTTTAGATTTGTATTTTATGTATAAAATTAGAGTTTTAACAAAAATGGAATAAAAATTGTCCTTTTCACCTTAAATTTTGCATAAATTGTGTAATAGTTTCTCATGACTTTTTATACAAACATTTTCGAATTGGACATTGGCATGTGGAACTTTAATGAAGATACTTAGACCATGAAGACTGGAAGAAATCTTGATGATTGAAGAAGTTGAAGAGAAAATGGCCACCCATTTGTAAGGATTTAGAACTCTATAAATAGAGACTAGTTGATGCAATTATACTTTGTAGCCTTGCTTGATTTTATGTTTCCATTGTGTTGCGGATTGTTGGAGCTGATTTGAAAGATGAATGAGGTATGAATTTGTGTTTAATGTTGAAATGAATTGTGGAAGTGAAGGACTAGAAGAGGTGAGGCCAACTTCTGGAGGTGCCTAGGCTAATCACAATTAGATGTGCTAACATAGAGTGAACTTTGATAAGTAGAAGAGTCTCAACATTTAGACAACATTTCATTACTTAAATCAAATTTATTTTTATTGGAGGCTTTCACACTTATTTATAGTGCTAGGGTCAACCCAAAAGAGAGCCAAAATTCAAAAATTTAAATTCAAATTACAACCCTATATCTAAAAGAGCCAATGAGAGTGTGTCAAGTGGAGCTCATGCTTTCCATGTGCCTTGATCCTCTGAAATGAGAGGTTGACAAGTGTCACCTCTTCATTAGTGCAAATCTTCTCCATTGAGGAAGTATCATGCCTTCTCCCATGTGTAGCACATGTTAATTTCATCCTCCTTTTGTGTGCATCTCCTCTTTAACGTTTAGGTTTACCTTGGGCTTAAGAAAGCCCAAATGTAAACCTAAATTGTTTATGCTATCATATTCTAACCCTATTCCACCCCTAACCCAAATACAAGGCCCAAAGTCCTATTCTTCTTTGCCCAAAATACAAGGCTCAATTATTTTACATTACTATGCCTAATACATGGCCTGTGGAGTCCTATACGATTATTTAAACTAAAGTTTGGCCCAAAAATGATGATGAATTATCCCTACTGAAGTTAGTTGAGTTCCAATCTTCTTGTAGTTCTTTGACCAAGGCTCTAGTATTCTTTCTGTTGATCAAGAGTGATCAAGTGCTTTGAAGAATCCAAATCCAAGGTGTTTGATGAAAGACTGGTGTTGCTGATGTGTTTGGGTGAGATCTGGGTAGATTAAAGTGTGATCCACTCCTTTGTTGAATATAAAACTAATGTAAATTAAAACCTTTTTCAAATTAAGTGTTTTTCCAACTAAGTGAAAAACAACTTGTTGTTTTGTTGAATCAACCGATTGTTTTACTCTTAGGAGTTTTGAAAAAGGTTGAATGTTGTTTAGTTTTGTTGACTTAACTGTCAAATCAAAACAATCGGTTGTTTCGTGATTTCAACCGATTGTTTCTTGAAAATCCTAACAGAATTCAGTTTTGTTTGGTGAATCTATTTTAAATGATTTCTAACTGAATACACTCTTTCATTAAATGCTTTGACCAATCTTTGGAAAATATAAATGGTTTGTTTATGTTTTCAACATGTAAGAATTTTTTTTGAGAAATTCAGTTTTGATAGATTTGATTTTAAGATTTCAAGATTCACATCAAGCTTTGGATATTCAAGTGAGAGTGGAATAGGATTGCAATTGTATTCAATTCAGATTGTACCGTGATCATGTGTAATCCTTTCTAAACCTACTGTATTTCTGTTGTTGTGTTGCCAATGAGTGTTGTGTGTTCTTGAGGTGTTCAAGATCAATACTCTTGGTGTGGTTTGCCAAAGGTAGTGTGTTTCTTAAAGGGTTCAAGGTCACTACTTTGGTGGGTTGTGTTTTGTAATCTGGTTTGATTGCTTAGTGGTTTACCCAGTGATTTCTGGGGACTGAATGTAGCTATTGGCTTAAGAGTGAACCAATATAATCTATTTGTGTGTTTCTCTCTTACCCTGAACTGCTTTAAATTATGTTTTTAAGTTGTTTAAGTTTAAACTGGTATAAACAACCGATTGTTTTTTTGTGTATTGCTATATAATTGTTTGTGTTCTTGGCTAACTTGATTTCTGGTTTGGATTTATACACAGAATTTCATTAAACTTGAAAATTTTTTCAAAAACCTCTTATAAACAACTCACCCCCCCTCTTGTTTAAGGTCATATATTCTAACATTTGGCATCAAGAGCTAAGTTCTTGTAGTTACTCAAGTTTTCGATCCTAAATCTTTTTTTCTATGGCTGAAAAACTACCTTTTGGGGAGGGTGCCTCAATTAACAGGCCACCTTTGTTTTGAGGTTTGAACTATCAGTTTTGGAAGGTTATAATGAAAATCTTTGTTGAATCTCTTGATAAAGGAATTTGGGATGCAATTGAAAATGGCCATTTTATTCCTAAATTTGAAAAGGAAGGTGCTTCTATTGAAAAACCTTGGTCCCAATGGACTGATGCTGAAAATAAAAAGGCCAAATTTGATTGCATTGCCAAGAATATCATCACCTCTGCTTTGAACTCTGATGAATTTTTCAGGATCTCACAATGTGCATCAGCTAAGGAAATGTGGGATACTCTGGAGGTCACTCATGAAGGAACAAATGATGTGAAAAGGGCTAGGAAACATACTTTAATCCAAGAGTATGAGATGTTCAGAATACTCAAAGGAGAATCAATTGCTGAAGTACAAAAGAGATTCACTCACATTGTCAATCATCTAATGAGTATTGGAAAAATCTTTGACAAAGAAGAGTTGAACATCAAGATTCTAAAGTCTCTTGATAGATCTTGGAAACCAAAAGTTACTGCAATCTCTGAGTCTAAGGATTTGACATCCTTAACCACAACCTCTTTGTTTGGAAGAGCTCTGATTGTTAATTGCTGAAGTACAAAAGAGATTCACTCACATTGTCAATCATCTAATGAGTATTGGAAAAATCTTTGACAAAGAAGAGTTGAACATCAAGATTCTAAAGTCTCTTGATAGATCTTGGCAACCAAAAGTTACTGCAATCTCTGAGTCTAAGGATTTGACATCCTTAACCACAACCAAAAGTTACAGCTCTGATTGTTTCTTCTCTGACAACCCTGCATAAAATTGATTTAATTTCTTTATGCATTCTATCTTTTACAGATTTCATTTTTAAAGGAATTTTGAGTCAATAAAGCAGTCATGAAAGTCTGATTTGGTTCAGAAGGAAGTTACTTCTTCTCATAAAAGGAATATATTTCATATCTTGGAAATTCAAAGTGCCTTTATGACTAGTCAAATCCACATGTGCTGACCATGGGATTTTGTGGTAAGGGCTGACGTGGTTCTGTGCAAAGCTTAGACCAGATTCTCTTTCTTGAAGACTGACCCAATGCAATCAAAGGGTCAAAGAGGATTTCTATTTTGCTATAAAACCCCGTGCAACTGTTTTTCTACACAAAAACAACCCATTGACACATCTCTTGCTGCATCTCATATCTTCCTCTATTTTTTTTCTGTTTTCTCTCATTCTGGTATCATGGATTCCACTCCTCCATCATCAAAAAGGATTAAAACCAGAGTTGTAAGATCAGGAGGGCGTCTTGAAGGTTGGTTTTCAGGAGACAATGAATTGATTGAGAAATATCGCTTTGAAACAAGTAGAAAAGTGATAAGCAATCCAAAAGTTATCTCTTTTAGCTGGTTGAAGAGTCAAAAGCTGGATGATGTGAGAAATCTTCTCAAAGAACAACTGCTAAAGAGGTTCTTGGAGATGAAAGGGAACATCTATCCAGATCTTATTCGGATTTTCTACACCAATTTAAAGTTTGAAGGTAACAATCTTGTTTCTCATGTCAAAGGTGTGGATATGGAGATTACTCATGAGATATGGACTGCTGTGACTGGCTTAAAGTATGCTGGATTGAGAATCAACAAAGGGAATATTGGTGTGGTGGAAGATTTCAACAAGATTCAGTATTATAAAAGTTGTTTGAAGAATCCTCATGCACAAGTAAGAACTTGTTATGTTGGAGGGTTAAAGTTGAATGAAAGGTTGTTGGCTCTCTTTGTCACTTGGATTCTAACACCAAGAGGGAGCAACCATTCTGTTATCACTGAGGAAGATCTTGTCTACATATACTGCATTATGAACAAAGTCAAGATAAATTGGATTCATATCATAAAGGAACACATGCAAAAATCTATGAGGTTAAGTGACTATCATTATCCTTATGCTATCT
>Ga0123342_1003708_pt1 | contig 24236 bp, 7 predicted proteins | sample Turbeawhitnodule_FD_89960 | JGI IMG/M metagenome (GOLD analysis project Ga0123342, IMG submission 89960) | Root nodule microbial communities of legume samples collected from Mexico - Turtle bean Mexico white nodule | ecosystem: Host-associated > Plants > Roots > Nodule | place: Mexico: Nepantla... | reverse complement strand
TCAGTTATTTTACGGAGATTTTAAAATAAACCTTTGGAAATTAATGAAGGTTAAAAAAACCTCCGTCATTTTGCCGAGGTTTTAGAATAAACCTTTGGAATTTAAATAAGGTTAAAAAACCTCTGTTATTTTGTTGAGGTTTTAGAAAAAACCTCCATTAATTAAATCAATTCCTAAGGTTATGTTAACCTCCGTTAAATAACCTCCATTAAAACCTTTTTTTCTTGTAGTGCTAGAAGAAAATATATATAATAAAAAATAAATTGATAATTAAATAATAAAAAATAAAATAATAATATTATTGATTGTTAAATAAATATAGAAAAAAAAAGTTGCTAATCAAAATATATTATAAATATTTTTCTTACGAGCAAGTTTCATTCACATTCACTTAATAATCTTAATAATCAGATGTGTTATTATTTTATTTTAAAATTTTGTTTATATTATTTTTTATTAAGAAAACATAATATTTCATTATTAAAAGCGCTGTAAAGTGAAAGTGAAAAAAAATTAATGTTAAATAAATATTTTCTATTTTTCTCATTTACTATTAGAGATAAATATTTAATAATATAGTAGTGATTGCAAATTTCACAAAAAAAAAGAGTTTTATAAAATTAGGTTAAGCTTAAATCTTATTTTTTAATAACTTAGACAAAAAAACTTTTTAGTAACTTAGATAAAAATACATAAACTTTTTAATAACTTAGATAACAAATACATTTGAAGATGGGTTTGATCTTTAGTAATCTACTCTTTCAATATTAATTACATACTAATATCAATTTTTCCATTAATAAACACATATGACACAATGCACACTCAACTATATTATTCATTATCAAAGTTTAAACAAATCTTTCCTTGTAATACCAAGACTGTTTTTTCCTTATTATATTAAAAACTAAATATATAAATGTTATAAACCCTAAATTATTTTAGACATTTGACTTGAAACATTTTAAAAAGTGCTTACACTTTCCGTGATTACTTAGCTGGGCCAAAAAGAAGGGTGTAGCTAGTTATTTATCATTTACTAATTTAGATGGGGCAATGAACACCCATGTGACTTTGTTGCAAGTTGGAGTCACGCGTTTTCGCTGATGTGCAGTTGACTCTCTCTCCCTCCATAATTGCTACTTTTAATGCTTTTCTCTCTCTAACTACTTACTGAAACAAAAATTCACTATTCTACTCAAACATAGAATATTATCTTTTATACACTTAAACAAATTACATACTAAAATATGAGTTCATGTGAAAAAATTGATTTATTTTAAAAAGATTATAAACTGATGTTTTTAATTATACAGTTGTAAAAACAATATTTTTCGTATATATAATATTAATTATTTTTTATCTCGTTTCCACTTATTTTGTCTTTTTTCTTATTTTATCTTGCTTTTTTTTTTTTCATTTCTACCCCTCTTTCCCTGTGTTGGATGCTTGAAGGGGAGCATTAAAATTTCCATTGTTGTTTTTCAATTATTCTCGTGAGCATTTATTTATGTATGACTCATGATAATTTCACATCTATCATTTCATGGCGCTATTATATTATGAAACATTTTGTAATAATATCGTAGAGTAATTGATTGGTGATTAATTATAATTATTGTTTTTTTTATTGTTTGTGACACGTTTATTGGTTGTCATCTTTTACCTGCTTTGAAAATTATCAAAGTTAAACTTTTTTTTAGTTTTTATTGACAGATATGTTTCTTTACTTGTTGTAGTCAATATGTAAAAGTTATTATCTTTGTGAAGAAAGAAAGTTCCAGAAGTTAACCTTATTTATAATGTGTTTTTTAAACTTCAATTTCTTCAAAATAAAATATTACAATTTTTAACTTCACATACAATTTATATTTTTCTATATATCTATATGTGCATAAAACTCTATTATACATTACCTAAAATATTCACTGTATCAAAATTAATTTATCAACTTCAAATTTTAACCAATTAAATTTTTAATTTTTGATATTTCCTAAATAAAATTTTGTACTTAAACAAATACCTACCCATATTATTATTTTACATTTAAAATAAACCTACATAATTACTTGTTTAATATCTTTCTCTAAAGTAAATATACTACATACACTTTTCTTTAAAAATAATGTATATTTTTTTAACTCAATCAATTCAATTATATAACATGCATTCCATTACTTTCTTCTAATTCTTTAAAATTTTTGCTTATTCACATTTCTTTTAAATATATCTATTTCTAAAAATTTATTTATCTCACTTTTACTTCTCTAGATAATTAAATCATACACACTTACTAAATATAATTTTTTTTTTTAAAAAATTAATTTTAATATTTCCTTCATACAATTGTTTTCAATTAATTATTTTTATATTTATTCTCAAAAAATTTCTTCATATTATTTAATAAATCTCAAAATTCGGTTCTCCAAAACCAAATTTTGTCTGATTTTCTGATGCCAGATAGTGTCATGTGAAAAAGAAGAAGAAAAACTATGCTATGTCGAAATACATGGGTCTGAATCATGAGATGGACATCTAAACATAGAAGTAAAAAAACCTCAGAGGATCTCATGTCAAATATAACTTATATACATGTAAATTTTTTATATGTACTTTAAAAAAATCATAAATAATATAATCCCTAATAATATTATGTTAATAAATTTAAAATCAAAATATAAATAATATATTAAAATATAATAAAAGATAATTAAACATACTTTATTTATTGACTTGTTTATTAATAATAATTGATTTATAAGAAGTACTTACACTTAATTAATATATATATATATATATATAATAATAATAATAATAATAGAGAATATTTTTATTTTGATATATAGAAGATATAGATTATCTTACATAATAATTGATTGGACAGGGAAGTGTAAGTTATAAAAAGTGAAAGTATTTGTTTGAAAAGTGTACTTTAACCCTACCTTTCCCTTTGAAGGATGACAGTAAATTCTTATAAAGTGGTGCAAATTTATGGCACGTTTTCTTGTTGCAGGTTGCTGCTGTAGTAGCTGTCAATCTGTTCCCACAGAGCTCCATCACATGGTTTTTCCATTTCTGAATGTTTCGTAACAAAAATCCCAAACACTACATTTATGAATCATACTCTTTCGTTTCTCAACACTGCACCCCTTTCAAACACTCCACTATTAATTCCTCACCAATTCCACATTCATTCCATGCTCAACATATTTTCACTTGCCATTAAACAAAACGCCAAGTTCTTCCTTTTTCTTTTCCTTTTCAATTAAATTTATTTCATATCCATGAAATTAAGAATGGCCCAGATCTTGCAATCCCAAAACCTAGTACCAATCGAGGAACCAATACTTGAAATCGTTCACTGCTTCTCCTTGATTTAGTCCAGTGATGCTGGGATAAGGTTTCGTCATTGTTTCTTGAAACTAGGGTTTAATTGCAAATTCCCAACTTTTCAGGGACAGACAAACTATTCTTACAAATTGGAAGCTGCATTATAATTTATATTTATATTGAGAAATGCTATTTTCATAACTTTCTTTTCTTATATATAACCAATTAACAAACTTTTTAAATAATAGTATAATAAAACAATATTAGTTTTCAATATTATTATATGGTCTAATATATCTATTCTAGCCAATTCAAGATAGGTCGGAATCTGGATGAACTCCTAGTAGTGGTCTCCCTTCAGGTGATTCAAACTTCTGAGAACGAGAGAGACTCCTCCTCTGATGACACTCTGACGCTCAAGTCAGTAAGAGCATAAATATAATGAGTATAATATGAAATAGGAGTTGAGAGTACTTCCTATGTTGTTTATTAGATGATGATTAAATCATATGTTAAATAATGTCATTTTTGTAATCAGACATATATAGATCGAATTGTAACCTCTCCACTTTTAGTCATCATTTTGTCTTAATTGAGTCGTTAAGCATGATTAAGTCTAATTAATTGAAATCCATTGACCAGTGCTCCCTCATAATGTTAGATACAAAGGTCGAAAAACGACCCATAAATGACTAAATATCAGATCAGACCGATGACCTAACAATATCCAAAAGCTTCATAAATTGATATAACAAATAATTAACATATGTTTTGTTATCTTAACTTACAAAAAATAGAATAATTTTTTACTAAATTATAGATAAAAAAGAATCTTTTAATAAAATGTAGGTAAAAAATTAATTTTTGTATGAATTTTGAATTTTGCAAGCATGTGTCATCACCAATGGCCAACCGTTTACTACTTTACCCTAAATTCAACCTATCATATTGATGGTGGTGGGGACCCTTTCTTCTGATATGCACGAAAGAGTTTCCTTTTTTTTTTTGTGTCAGATTACTTTTACCATGACAGGGGAGATGGAACTGCCTTGTAGAATTCACAATAACTTTTTTGTTTCCAATTCAAATTCCCCATTCATATCTTTCACACTCAAATCATAAATCATCTTTCTTATTATGTGTAAGCCATGACATTATTTACTATAAAACACTGGACAAAGTGTGTTTCACTTCACATGACTCTCCAATACAATTACGTGTTTCAATATATATTGATTACTAGTATAATTATGTCATTAACTTTTTGTAGGCCGTTGTGATTAGATTCAACCATGATGTTAATGTTTTTTAATAGTTAACTTCACAATGTCCTTAATTTACCTATATCTTGAAGTTATGAAAAGCTTTAAAGGAATTTATTTATGCACCTTCCAAACAGAACGGAAGAGAAACGGATTATGATTCTAGAGTAAATTGACAACGACGGAAACGGAGGATTGAATGTAAAGTTGCATTGAGTTGTGACCTTAAAATAATGACCCATTAACATATCTTGGTTAAGCTTTAAAATAAATATAAAAAGGTAGAATCCATGCACAACCCCACAAAACTTATTTTCCAACCATCCTTCCAATTTCCGACCATGTTTGAGGAACAAAAGGGATACAGGGAATAGTAACAACATTAACTTCAAATAAGTACAATATTTTGTCACAAAAAAAAAGTATTATCATATCACATCCTATCAAAACAAATCAAACTAGGGAAAGGAAACCATAACACCATGCTAGGCCACAGGGCACACCTTATTGGGTAATGAACCCTTCAGGGATTCATCAATAATAAGTATAGTTTACCAAAAAATTAATCCAGATAGGAAATATTAAACTCTGGTGTTTCTTTCTTCTTCTTTTTTCATTCATTTTTCTCTTAAAAAATTGCTATAGTATCCAAGAATATAGGAGTTTTGATACCGTTTTTTTTTTGTGAGTAGTTGTATGAGTTTGACATATGGAAGAATGTTTCTTAAGAATAACAGTATCAAAACTCTTAAGTTTCTGAAGATATTATAGAATTTCTGAACAATATGTAACCTTACTTGAAAGAAGGTGGAAATTTGAAGTTGCTTGCTTCTTGAACATCATTGATCCAACCAAACTTCTCCATGAAAGGGTTGGCCAAGGAGTCTGGTGGGTAGTCATCAATGCATTCGTTCCACACATTAGGACGATCCCTCAGATCCTTCATTACCTCCCACAAACAACTGTTGCATTTAAAGCCAGCACCAAAGCTTATCATCAGTACTCTGTCACCCTTCATGAGCCTCTTTTTGGCCTCCATGTAACCCAGCACGTACCACAGGCTACTAGCAGAAGTGTTCCCAAACCTGTGGAGTGTCATTCTTGCTGGCTCAAGGTCATATTCACACAGATCTAAGCTCATTCCAATGCCATCAATCACAGCTTTTCCTCCTGTGTGGAGGCAAAAATGTTCAATCCCAGTCTTGAAGTTCAAAGGAGATTTGTTGGATTTATTAGATCCAACACTTGAAGACTTAAGGGAGGAACTAGGTTGTCTCAGTTTTTTGATGAGGAACACAACCATAAACCTTAGCAACTCCCTGGTTGGCAAAACCTTGGGTGACAACACCCTTAAATTATCAACAAAGGCTCTTGTAGCTGCCTTGGGAAGGTTTTTGGCAAGGTAAAACCCAAGCCTCCCTTCCTCATCTTCCTTCTGACTGCAGCAACTATAGGCATCTTCTCTTGCCCCATGATGAGTCCTCACCAAACACTTGAGCCTCAACATGGCCCTGTTCTTCAAGGATCTTTTGTTTGTCAAAAGTATGACACACCCACCACTCCGGAACAAACAGTTGGCGAGAATCATTGATCTGTCGTTGCCATTATACCAGTTTGGACTGAGAGACTCAGAAGTCACCAAAAGAGCAAACTTGTTCTTTTGTGACTTGAAAACGCTCCTAATGATGTCCAATGAAATGAGGCTAGCACTGCAACCCATCCCAGTGAGGTTGTAAGCCTTTACGTCCTCCCTCATTTTGTAGTGGTTTATGATTCTTGAAGTCAAGGAAGGAGCAATGGAGAACATAGAGACATTCACCACAAGCACATCGATCTGTGAGGGGGAAATGCCTGACCTTGCAAGGAGCTTGGCAATGCTGTCATTAAAAAACTCCTCCATTTCTGTGACACCATCGTTCAGTGTTGGAGTTGCCTCACGACCCTCGATGATGTTGCTTGGGGCATAAGTTTCCTCACCAATGCCAGAGTTCACAATGGCTTTGAGGAGGAACTTGTACTCATTCAGACCCAAATGCTTGTTCCTCTCTATGATCCTGCCACAACATTCAGTTCCAAGCTTACTTTCATCCCTTGGCTTGTACAGTTGGTACTCCAATATGTAACACTCTTGGTCCCTTCTCTGATCAAACAACTTCCAGATCAGGAAACACAAGTACAGTGTTGTTGCACCATAAAGTAATATGAGGAACTCCATCAGAGAGAGAGAGAGGAAGAGGAGAGGAAGTGAACGCAAGAGTCAGAAGAATTTGATGGGTTTGAAATTCAAAAACTGGTAGTACTTTATAACAAGGGTGAGAGTGATGAGAGAATGAGTTTGGTAGTACCTAAGATCAAAATGTCAATACTCAATAAGAATAGTAATAATATTGGTATTGATATTAATTAGCATTAGCATTTGTACAGCATTATCTCTTGGAAGCTTTCGTGTCAACCTTTGTTTCTAGAAAGAAAGCAAGCACAATAGTCACACTTTGAGCATGTTAGGAAGAGTTTTCTGGTGAGTAAGTTTCAATTTCTTCCAAATGTTCTCTATATTAAATTACAACGCCAGCTAGTCTAGGCTGTAACAAGCAACTTGCTACAACAAACGAAATGACACATTGCATGTAGTAGGGTTGCCATAGGATTATCCACATTTAAGAAAGAAGATATATTCATAAACATAATCATAACAAGAAAAATCAACTTTAGAGAAGCCCAAAAATCAACGCAAATGAGAAGAAATAACCTATGCTAATTCACCACTGGTATCCATTTTATGTTGATCAGAAAACGACTCTCATAACCACACATTATAGTGTTTGGGTCGAATCGCAATGACATATACCAGTATTGTTGACTAAACTCATAACAGGATGATTATGAATGTAACTTTGGGTTTCATCGAATAAAAAATGATAAAATTGTAATTATTTATTAATAGATAATTTCGGTTAATCGACACTAAATAAAATATATTTTTTAAAAGAAGTTTTTCGTATAACATCTCCATCTTTAATAAAAATAAAATAAAACATGGAAAAAATTGTACTGAATGAGAAAAATGAGTGTGGATGAAGGAGATGAATATGAACGAAGAAGATGAGTGTGAATGAAGGAGATAAGTATGAATAAATGAGATGATGAGGAGTGAATGAAAGATATGTACATGGATGAAAGATAGAGTGTGGATGAATGAAATGAGTGTGAATAAATGAGATGATTGTGGTTGAATGAGATAAATATGGATGAATAAGATGTGTGTTAAAGAGAAGAATCTGCAAGAACAAGATGAATGTGGATTAAGGAGACGAATTTGAAGAGATTTATATAAAAAGTAAGATAAGAATATTGTAAATGAATAGATTTGTCATATTCAAATTCAAATTTTTTTGATAAAAAATAAGAGATGGTTCCTATTAGTTGTGACATACATCACATTCATATCATATAAATTAACATCAACTTAATCACATTAACTTAAAATAAATACTAAAAATATCAATAACGGCTTGAACGACTTTAATACACATGATTTTTACAAAATTTAAAAATAAAATTATATTTAATATTATTATAATCAACTAAACCAACTCTAATATTTTTGTTTTTAAAATATATTTAATATTATTAGAGTCGACTTATATAATTATTAAAATATATTTAATATTACTATCAGTTAAATCAATTTTAAATTTTTTTAACATATTTATAATTATTAAAACACATATTCTTTTAGTTAATGTAAAAGATATTACATACATAAACTTATCAAACACAGATAAGTTCTAATATATTGTGTACTGATTAAATTTAACACACAACTGCACATAAACTTAAATGAAATCAATGATTTTTATTATTGTCATACACTCTTAAAAATGTCATGCAGATAGACAAGTAGGTCTTAGTCATACACTTGAATTAATAGATTTAACTATAAAGCATATTAAACTTAGAAAGTAATTAATGTGATAGTATATGGGGGATACCTATTTTTCCAAACCTTAACAGTGTTATAGAGTAAAAAATAATAAACTATTATCTAATTGCATATTATTATTATTACTATATACAATAAAACTGTCATTTTCTATAATAACCACTTTAAAAATTATTTTATAATATTAAGGAGATAAAAGTAATCTCATTTTCAAGATGCAACATAACATAAGGGAACTTGTACTCAGCCAAAGAAAGAAGATCAACAACAACGTATAAAACTAAAAAACCTTTGTGTCAATGCAACTATTGGATCTTATTACAAGTTAAGTCAAACCTTCATTTTTTTAAAGGAAGTCAACCTCAGTATAAAGTGTAATATTATGATAAAAAAATAATTTACTGTGATATTTATATATGATTTGTTGATAACTCGTTATCAATAAAAATCATAACAAAATCATCCTCTAATATTGATCTCTCATCACTAGACAATTTCAAAAAATGATCTGAAAGTATGGTTTTTCGCAATAGGATCGACAAATTGATAAGTTCACAGTGCATCTTTTTGCAGTCTATGACAAAAGTGCATGTTCCACTGAAAACGGAAAGGAAAAGTAAACAAAAGAAAGCAAAAAGAAGAAACAACTTGAATTCAATGGTTTTGGAATTACACATTATCTTCCCAATGTGTCTCGTATTTTATATGAACTAGGACGAACACATATAGCACCTAGACTTGATTCATTTTCTTTGAGAAGTAAAATATTAATAGTTTGTTACTATCTTTAGAATATGGACAAACTTTCTATCGTCTAGTCTAAAAACTGCCTTTAAAAGAGAAACGAGTCATGCAAATTTATACATTTTTATTTAATAAAAACTATCCCATATTCTTAAACTCTTACACTACTAAATAACATAATATTATTATGTTTTTATCAACTTAATTATCGAAAAGTCTAAAAAATATTAACCAAAAACTCATAGTCCCAACCAACTGAATTACACTCTCCAAATTGATTTCCAGTAGAAATATTAACTATTGTTTTTGGAAACTTCCTGGAAAAATCTTCACTCCATTTTGGAACACCTTTTTTATCCTATAAATTTCCTAACTGACTAAATCAACACAGCACTTAATACTTTAATCGATGCACACCTAATATGTCCTTCACAATTTAATGCATGGATAAGTTTTTATACATAAAGTCAACAGAAGGCCCAGCATGTTAAGGAAAATAGTCTAAGCTTGAGCCGAATAATTATTACACAAAGAAGTTTGGTTCTAACGTTGAAGTCAACGTGTATAAGAAAAACGAAGACAACTCTTCACAAAGTAAGTGTACTTCTATAATTTGGTATCTTATAATTTGGTATCTTTGATCGAACTGACCGAGTTTAGTATGTCCGTGTAAGTCGACTGACACACCTAAACTATTAACGCTCAAATCAAGATCAAAAAAGTTAAACTACCATTAAAAACTAGGTAATATGCTCATAGGTGTGATCCACTCCACTAATCCAGTCCAATAAGGTAAGTCCATTAAAATAATATAAATAACGCGTATTCCAAGAACAAGGTACGTCCTCATCACTGTACACCTCCGAGTGCCGAATACCCCTTTTGCTGACTTGAGCGTCGGAATGCCTTCTGCAGATACCCCCATTCGACTTTCACCTGAAATAGGGTGACCGAGACCTGAAGAAATAATGTTAAGGTGAGAAAGACCACATTGAAGCTCTAATAGTCTGCCTGAAGGAAGGAAGAAGACGAATCCAATCAACAGTTCTCTAGATCCTATCTCCCTAGTAGGAAAAAGAAACGAAGTAGAAAATATTTAAATATCCTTTTTAAATACTAGGTTTAATACGTTTTTCTTATTTCATTACTTCTCTCAATTTATCAATATGGTTCTTTAATTTTTGTCATTATCCGGTACACTAATATAGTCTCATATCATTTAGGAGTCGAGCTTAAAAACAATTTATATATCTTTTGTTCCTCCTATTAAGATGTGTTTTAAAATTAAAATTGTAATGAAATATTGAAACTCTCTTTTAAAATTGAAATTGTGATGGAATATTGACACTATATGTAGACAAGAAAACATGTGTTTTATTTTTGTTAGGACTTAATGCGAACTTTTTATTAATTTCGTTATAATGATTAATAAGAAAGTAGAACATAATGCATATATGACATTTTAAACCATGTGTAGATATTCATGGTCAACTCCACAATCAACTTCACCATAAATCTTCAACAACATATACTCCCTCCATCCACATTTTTAGGCAATTTCATTGATGATTAGTAGTTGCAACATTTTTCAAATCACTCCCACAATCCATTATTTTAACCAAACTAAATAAAAATTAATTATAAGATCAAAATAATTAGTTACTATTTAACTAAATTAGAGATATTTTATAAACTAAAAAAATATTGGTATTTAAAGTAGTTTATGTTATTATTAAAAATTTATAAAATAATTTTTAAATTGGTATCTAATTATTAACTACCAATGTTTTAACTACTTACTATTTTATATTTTAAATTAGTCTCTTAATCTTTTATAGACTAATTTAGAATATAAAATACTAGTAGCTAAAATCTTAATAGCTAGTTTAGATACTAATTTAAAAACCATTTTATACATTTTTATTAATAATAGAAACCACTTTAGATACCAAATATTTTTTAATCTCTAAAATAGTATCTAATTTAGTCAATATAATGACTAATTATTTTTTTCTCTAAATTTAAGTATTATTTAATAATTTTCTTGTAGTGAAATGAGCATCATAGTTACAACATAATTTATAATTAAAAGGAAAATATTTAAAAACTGAAAAGAAAACACATTGAAATTGTTTTCAATGTGAAATAAAATTATAAATATATACATTATGTGTCATCACCTTAAATCTCTAAAACATTCAAACTAAGCAACTAACCCATGTTAACCATAATGGAGAGTTTAACATATTTAAGGATACTAAAAATCCAAGTACATAGACAATTGTTAAACCCAAAACATTTAAGTACATCAATAAGAAATGTTAGTGGCGACATCACTTTTTCTAGATTTTTTATGTAACAAATTCATATCTCTTATATCACAACCTTTGACATTTTGATTATTATAAATGATTTTTAGAGATATGTTACTCAACCTATTAAACCTATTAACCAAAACCTTCCTAATAATTTTAAAGTGAAAATTCTAAATCAACAATCCTAACATTATCAGAGTTAGGAATAAAGGATATGATGTTAACCAGAAATAATACAATTTTGAGTGAAAAATAGCAACACAACATCATACACTGTCTTACCAAACATTTCTGCTGCAATTAGTAGAATGGTTCACTGACAAATATAAACTAATATAATATCAGGATCAATCTTTGAAGAAATTATTAAAATAAATCAAATCAAAATGATGTTGTTAAAAATAAAGAAATGAAGGAAGATGAGAGAAAAATCAAGGAGTTGTCGACTCTCCACCAAGACAAACCTAATTAAAACTGTGATAAGATAAGAGAACCATAAATACATAAACCAAATTCTTCATTAGAACAACTAACTCAATAATTCAGTAGAGAAGTCTCTACACTCTTTGGCTTTATCATATTCCATAAGATTCTTACATTATAACAGAATCATGGGTGATTATATTAAGTGTAAAATTTGGTAGTAGGCTATGGAAATTTCTTGAAGCCGAAGAAGAACACCAAACACTTTCGGCCAAATTAATGAGTGAGATAATGCTGTAATTAACCTCCTCGTTTCGTCGAAGTTTCCATGTTGCTGTCTGCCATGAATAAATGATAATGAACCACTTTAGTTTTATGTATGCATCAATCCATAGGTATATATGCTACTATTTTGCTTTTGCCATTGCTAATAATAGTAATCATAGAGTGGTACATTGCCAAGCATCAACATGGCCTCAAGTGAATAATGATTCTTCGGTGGAGATTTACTAAAACTTATAAAATTGGTTTATAAAAGAAGATTTTTATTTACACAATATAAAATGTTCTTATATTTAATCAATGTGAAATTTCTAACACATCTACCTCATACCATAAGTTCAATATACTCTCTTTATGGTAGACTTGATTATAATACATATTAAAAAGTAAACTTTAAACCTAGTTTAATCTTAAAAATTTGGTTTATAAGGTGAGATTTACACTCATTTATATATTATATATTATATATGAGAAACCTAACCTAATTTAAAAAATTGCGTTGGATATGAAACTAGAACCAATTGGGTTGGGCTGACTAGACACCATGTTTAGTGAGTGAGTTAATCATTGTGTCTCTTTTATAATATTTATTTAAAGAGATCATTATACTTATTGTACTTGTAATTGGTGTGCAACAGGATAAAATGAAAACCTAATAGTTACATGTGTGGTGGTAGGTTGTAGTTAGCAACTGAACCACGTTAAATCTTGTGTCGTTTATTTTTCTACAGTTGATTCATGATTGTGTGTTGCTTCCGCGTACGTTTTTTCCATCACAATAAAGTGAGATTTACACTTGCTTATATATTATATATGAAATATCTTTATCTTTTATTGATGTGAGATCTTCAACATCTTTATCTTTTATTGACGTGAGATCTTCAACGAAACGATACAAAACTATTTAATGAGATTCCTAAAATTTTATAATTTTCGATGAATTTTTGTTAATTCTGTCACGTACGCTGTTTATTTTATAATACATTATCATACTACTATTAGTAAGATAATGCAACTTGTGAATACGTAGAATAAGAAAGAGATACTTATGTCTGTCACGTACAAAACTTCAAATTAGCATTTTCTTTTTCCCTTTTTAGTTGTGTTAGTGTTTAACTTTTCCATGTCGTACAACTAAGGATTGATACAATTACTACAAAAATATAACTAATATTTTACCTTTTTTTTTTGTGATTAGACTTAAAATGAGAGGAAGTTAGGCATCTCTCACTTTCATGGCAAAAAATGGAATTATCCTTTTAATATTCTCTAACTTACTTTACGTGGTGGGAATAAATGTGCTGATGTTCATGCAAAGCTTGATTCTGCACATGGGCTAATTAAATCAAGGTTCATTTAAAACTCATTTAGTGCTTAACCCTATTTTTAAACAAAATTATCTCTAAAGAAGATGTTTCTGAAAATGATTTAGTTCCATGATGTTTTTTCTCAAAAAAAAAAAATACCTAAAAAAAATGCTTTGGTGGGTATTTTTGCAACAAGTAAAAACTTCACACGACAATTTAATGTTAATTTTATGAAAAGTTTAATGAATCATTTAGTTTCCGTAGTTATATGTTTATTTTCTTACACCATTGTGTGTGTTTTTGTATCCATACACATTATTTTTAGTTTTATCATCTAAATTCATAAAATTTGAAAATAATTTGTAAAATTATAAAAGCTAGAAAAGAACAAAACTTCGTAAAAATACACTAAATATAAATATAATAATTATCATTATTTCCTACCTTTTTTTAAATTATCATTGAAGAAAGAATGAATAGATAAAAACATTTTAAAAATACTTCAACCTTACTACAAAATAGAAAGGAAAAATATATAAAATCTCAAAAACACCTAAAAAATATATAAAATCTCAAAAACACCTAAAAAAACACCTAAAAAAATATCTTTCAACCTCTCATACCCCTAAAAAATCAAAACAAACCTACAAAAATTGGTGTTTGAGCCTCTCATACCCCTACAAAAAATCAGACCAAATATCCCTCCTAAGCATGTAGATACATATAACATATTAATCTACTCCATATGCTTTATCTCCTACTTGATTGGTTTAAGATGAACATGTAGTTAAATGAAAGAACACAGTTGTTGGTGGCATATATATCCTTTGTTGGTGGCATATATATCTATTGATTTGTGGATTTTATGCAAGTTGCATTGGAATTGAATGGGTGGTGTGTTGTGAGTTGCATGGTGGATGAAAACGTGAAGTTGGTGCAGCATCCAACAACACACACAGAAGTAATCAAAGTGGTGGGTCAATTTCAGTTTTAGTGTTCTCCAAGTACATTTTACATAACAAACACATTTAATTTTTTTCTAGCCATAGCCGAACTATTGGATGAAACTTCTTTAAATTATTACTTTCTTCTCAAACCTACAAGTCATAACAAATGACAGATGTATTCAAATACTTTAAAAGTAATAGAAGACACTTTTCTTTGCAACATCTCGAAAAAACCATGAATCATATAAAAATTATGAAGAAAATTAAATATTTTTTTTTATCAATAATGAATAAATAAATTAAAATATGATACTTCAGGAATGGTCCAACCATTCTTTAGTATTCCACCTCAGTTAAACATAGTCATTCTACACTAAACAGTTAAAACTTTAGTAAATAATTTAAATACCAATTTAGAAACTATTTTATAATATTTTATTAATAATACAAACCAACATTAAATACTAATAATTTTTTAATTTTTAAATTAGTATCTAATTTAGTTAATATAATATCTAATTTTTTTTCTCTAAATTTAGTTATTATTTAATAATTTTTTTTAGGTCTGCTGGAGTAAAACATATTCTCTCTTAACAAAAAAAAAAATTGATTATCACATCTAATATCAATCAAATATTAAAAAAAAGTCAACTCTAATTGGATATGAAATTTATATATATATATATATGAAAAGTAATCATGTCATTTTCAAAAATAACTTTAAGAAAGCCACTTTATATTTTACTTTCCTTTCTTTTAAGTGATTATATTCTAATTTAAATTCTTGTAGAATTACTTTTAAAAATAATGTAAGCTCTTATTTGTCTACATGGATAGAGAAAATAGATTTCTTTTTGGGGTGCAAAATGTACTTTCTACACGTTTTCTATAAATATATGAATATATTTTAAGCTTTAAAACTATGAAAGTATCTAAATCAACGAATTTTGGTTTAACTTTTATCTATAAAAAATCTAAAATTATATTTGGTCTCTATTTCAATTAATTAAAAACCGAAAATTCGTTTGAATGTTATAACTGAAAACAAACCCTGTATCTTATTAACTACTGCTAAATGTATTTTTTTACAACAACTATTTATCATGCATTTATTGTTTGGACCATGATACTTTGACACTATAAACAGTACAAACATATACCTAACAAACAGATAAATTAATATTCTAATTATTTTCATTTTAAATTTTAATCTAAACTTTTATAATATTATTATAAAGGGTTGTTGAACCGTGTTATTTACTGTGTGGACAGTGTCAACAAAAACATTTTTCTTATTGTTTACATAAACTTATGTGAACTTTGGTAGCTAAAACAAATTTATAAACTAAATAATTAGTAGTTAAAACCTTGGTTGCTAATTATATATCAATTTATAAATTATTTAACAATAATAGAAATTAATTTAGAAACCATTTTTTTTTCAGTCTCTAAAATGATTTATAATTTAGTTACTACACTAACTAATTATTTTTTGTCTCTAAAATTAGTTTCTATTTCATGATTTTCTTATAACATTAGAGTGTTGATCAAAATATTTTATTTATAAGTTTAACCTTTCTCTGAAAGCAATGAAGTTGAGAGTTCATGTTTGGTTTAACAAATGGAATAGATAAGGAAAACTAGTTATAATTTGATAGAACCTTAGGATAAATTCTATAGGTTGTGGATGTGGCTTGATCGGAATATGTTATGAGTTTTTTTTTTAGAGAATATGTTTTGTTGGAAAATATTCAAAGTGTTTTAATTTTTTTATATGAATAATATGTTTGATGATGATTTTTTGAGATATTTGTGATATTGATTTTAGTTAATAATGTATTATAGGAATGAGATGTGGAATTGTTGAAAGTGATAGATATAATAAATTATTTGTATTTTTTTATAATTAATATGTATAATGCGCAAATGGGTCAAATTGGTTGAAGATTGTCATATTTGAAAACTCAAGATGTTTAGTCCCTATCATTTTATTTTTTTGCAGCAAAATTCATTCAATAGAAATACGAGAGTTTTGTTTTTTTTACAACTAAAAAAATCATCAGGCGGGCAAACCTTTAGCTGAAAAAATAGACTAAAAAAACATAAGTAAAGAGAATCTATTTTATATTTTAAATAACATATTTTAAAATGTTTCTAAATACTAAATTTGTTTATGATTCACTAAACTGATATATTTATATTACACACTACAAGAAAATCATTAAATGGAAATCGATTTTAAAGATCATAAATAATTAGTTACTATAGTGATTAAATTAGACACAATTTTATAAACTAAAAAAAAATTTAGTTTCTAAATTAGTTTCTATTATTTATAAATAGTTTTTAAATTGATATCTAATTAGCTACCAAAGTTTTTGTTTCAAAATTTAGAATCTAAATCATTGGTAGTTAAAACCTTAGTAGCTAATTAGATACCAATATAGAAAGTATTTATCAATATTAGAAACTAATTTTGAAACTAATAATTTTTTTAGTCTTTAAAATAGTGTCTAATTTAGTCACGGTAACAACTCATTACTTTTTATCTCTAAAATTAATTTTTATTTAATGATTTTCTTGTAATAACATTAATATTATTATAGTATGAAATTGGTGAATTAAAAAATACAATTTTAAATAATAAATTTTATATACGAATGAATGTATGAGTTATTGTGTGATTGATGATGTAAATTACCATATATATATATATAAATTAATAATGAATTTAGTTATGGTTTGACATGACATCTAAGGCATAGTGTACTAGAGACATAGTTATTTTGTGAGAGGATTTGTTGAAAAGGGTAATTTTTTTTATGAAACTTTTTAAATATTTTTATGTAATTTATTTTGTGAGAGGATTTGTTGAAAAGGGTAATTTTTTTTATGAAACTTTTTAAATATTTTTATGTAATTTGACATCTCGAATGATATTTTAAACAATAATTATTATTTTTCATCACATGAAAAAAATATTATTAAAAAAAAACATAAAAATATGGGAAGACTAGATCAAAACTAATATGTTAACAAAAATAATATATTAGTAGACTATATCTATTCATAAAGAATTCTAAAAAAATTTGATGAAAGCCTATTACTACTAGAATGATTCTCTCTAAATAAATTATAAATTAACCAACTTATGATCACATATATTTTTTTATCTACACCATAAAATTCACTACTATGACACCTATAAGTCAATGTTAAAGCCACAGAAAATGAAATTGGTTCTTTATCCAAGGATTGTTGATCCTTCACTCGAATGGATGTCAGAAATTTATTTCTCCAGGACCCCATGCCTAAGTTCATGTACAAGTCTTGCCCAAACGTGTCTCTGCCAAAGGACTGTGTCTTTAAATGATACCATAGAGTTTGTTTTTTATATGCTGATAAAAAAAAAGTTTGTTTTTTAAAAGTTTATTGTAGAAAATACACTAATGTAGAGCAAAATTTGCTTCTCTCAATCAGATAATAATTGCTTATAAATCATATATTTATCAATACAGAATATTTGAATATTTTCTGGCACAAATAACTAAACAAATGCAGAAAATTATTATGATCCAAGCACGAATGAGACTAAGAATTTAACGTGCTAAGAAAATTATTTTTGCATGCCATGTGTTGTCATAACAAGTTGCTGGCTGCATCTTCCTGCATAACCATAGCTTCTTATCGCACCCGTATTTCTATTAACTTCACCTTTATTTTATTGTTTTGACACTACTTTATAATTGGGCCAAAGGCCCAAAACAAAAATAACCTAACCCACTGTGCCGGCACATATATAAATCCTCTCCTTCTTCATCATTTAGGGTTTCTTCTCTGCTGCTACAATGGTATCGTCTTTTTTCGCGTACTTTCTATAATCTGATACATTCTGATTCTGATGGTGTTTGGATTTTGAATGAGTGTAGGGAAAGGGAACAGGGAGTTTCGGTAAGAGGAGGAACAAGACTCACACCCTCTGTGTGAGATGTGGCCGTCGCAGCTTCCACCTCCAGAAGAGTCGGTGTTCGGCGTGTGCTTTCCCAGCAGCGCGCACAAGAAAATGTAACTGTTATACTTTTTTTAAAATAAGCGTTTGTTTGAAGATTCGGTTTTGACTCGTTGATGGTTTCAGATAACTGGAGCGTGAAGGCCATTAGGCGAAAGACCACTGGAACTGGAAGGATGAGGTACCTGCGTCACGTGCCTCGCAGATTCAAGAGCGGCTTCAGAGAGGGTACTGTCGATTAATTATTTGAGTATTTAAATTTTGGGCATTGATTTTGGGTTCTTGTTAACGTTGTCATTTTGAATCAGGTACCGAGGCTGCACCCAGAAAGAGGGGAGCGGCTACCAATGCCTAAGCTTTGGAAGATAGCAATTTTCCTGGATCATTGAATTGTAGGAGTTAAGGCTTCTTTGTTGTGCGAAACCCTGTGGAACATTTTTTCTTTCTGTCGTTTTAATCTCATTTGATATATATGGATTTCTATTTCAACTTGAGGATGATAAGGAATTTTGGTTTGATAGTTTCTTTACTTTTATATTGTAGTGTCCTACTCAGGCCTCATTTTTGGATTTTTGGTTCGCAATGAGTTATAATTAACTAGTTTATGGTAATTATACTAATAAGGTAGTTTTGATTATGGCCTTGGCTTACATTTTGTTCATACTTACATAGGTTTTAGTTATTTGAATGGAATGTCTTCCCCAGTATAAACAATCCTGATTCAAATCTCCTTCCTGATGTCAAGTTATGTTTGAAGTTTTGGTTGCGTCAATGAACAGATATTTTAGACTGGGGTCTCTCTTGTGGTTGTATTCATTGGCCATTCATGTGGTGGGTTTTCTGGTATTCTTGAAAGTTTCTTGTTTTTTTCCTTCCAAGAATCTGATTTGAAGTTATCTTTTTAGTTTGACTATTGAAGATTAAAATATGCCACTATTTATAGGATTTATCAAAAGGTTATTGGTTTGTTGTTATGCAATCTAAATGGCTTGACATCCAAGCTGGCTAGAATAGTTTCAACAAGAAATGCATCAAGTCATCTCAATAGGTACGAGAGAGATAACAAAACCGTGAATGTTCGAAATTCCCCACAACCATGTCTCACTCTATAATGTTTCCATGATAGAAGAAATTTTAGAATATGCAAGTCTGTAGTAGATATAATTTAGCCATACGAATATTTTTTGCTTTTCCTAATCAATTTCGCAGGTAAAATTCTACAAATGCTGAAAAATTTACTCTTAATAATCCCTAGTTGTTGGACACAATTTAAGAAATTGCGTTGTTCATAGTCATTGTTGGGTTGCTTGCCCAAATAATTATGCCATTATGACAGTATCCACAAGAAACAAGAAGAAGCAACAGTCATAATTATCCTCTTAAATTCATCTTACTTTTTCTTGAAATATTTGTACCCTAACCTATTGTAGTATTCATTGCTTCTCAATCTCCTCTATTAAATTATAAGAGTTATACTTAATTTCTCAAGAAAGGTGATGGAAGGATAAATAAGAGATTCTTCAATTTTTTATGTTTTTCTTTCTCTAATAATTGACAATGGCAATGTATATGGTTTTTTATGTTACGTTAAATAGGTTTTTTTTAGTCTTAATACTTACGGTATTTTTAGTTTTCACCTTGCTCTTGCTACTTTAAATGTCCTATTTTTATTTTTTTTAACAAATTGAGTTGTATAGTTCTTTAGACAAATTGATCGCCATAAAATTTATAATTATTTTGAATATATATCTTGCCAATGTTTTTTGGGTCGCTTAAACTTGGCGACTGTTAAAAATACGAAGGCCTTCACGCTAAAAAGATTGATATGATGAGTTAACTTTATCAATTGTTAACTCTGAAGATTATATATATATATATATATGTTAGAAAGGCTTTAATAAGATTCATATTTAAGTGCAAGTTATCCAAGTAAACTGTAGGTATTATTTCAAATTTCAAAAACTTTAATTGTCGCAACTCCATTGGGACAATTGTTTATCTCTTTTTCTTCATTGATCTAACAACTCAGTTTGTCACTGATTTATGTTAAAATGGTGTAATCATGTAACAAACATTGATAATCTTTAGTTGTGACTTTATATAAAAAATTGAAGGGATTTTTTTCTAAATTTTCAAATGACTTTCTTTTGTAAATCTATAAAAATATATGAAAGGAGATATTTTGTGTCTTCTTTATTTTAGATTTTAAATTTTAAATTTTAAATTTTGAAATATAAAATTTAAATTTGAATTTTGAAATTTAAATTTTTGAAATTTTTAATTTTTAATTATGAATTGGGGATTAATTGTAAATTGTATCGAGTCATTCTTCTTTTTCACTTACTTAATCGAACATTTTTCTTCAAACTTCATTCTTATTCCTAATTTTTTGTTTATTGTCCTATCATCCCAACTCTATTCTTATTCAACCAAATATTTTTCTTCAAATTTCATTCTTCATTTCTTTTATAATGGTTGAGAAAAACCACTTACACCATCCAAAAACTTCTCTCCATAACAAGAAACAAAAAAAAAAAAAAAAGTTTCATGCTTTCAACAAAAAGAACTCTTTCATTCTTCTTAGGTATGCACATTCTTTTCTTCACTTTACCCAACTTCTTTGTTACAATTGTTATGATTATATATTATTTATCATTATATTTATTCATCTATCATTTTTTCTTTCTTTTCTCTGCAAATTTGTTCTTCTTTTCTTTGCAAATTTGTTTTTTCGTATATTTGTGCACTTTTCTTTTCTCATTTTCATTCTCCCTCTGTGCGTTTTCGTGTCAATATTATGCGAGTATACATTTGAATATTTTGTGTAATTTTTTGTTTTTATCTATTCTCTTTCATTTTTATTGAGTTTTTTTCCAAACGGAGTAGAGAGAGAAAATCGTGGGTGTTGAATACACAGGTGAAGGTTATGATCTCATGATTCTCGTAAATGCTTTTGACAATGTAGATCACTTTGGCTACTCTTATGAAAATATTTTTGTGTAAGGTTTTTTCTTGGTTTGTTTTGTAGCTGTTGATGGAAACAAATTCATTGCGAATAACAAAAGATATGACATTAAAATTAATGTTATAACTTTTGTTCTTCGCAAAGAAATTGTTTCCATCAACACCTACAAAACAAACCAAGAAAATGTTATCTAAAAAATCAGGTGTTGTTCATTTTATTTATGTGTCACATATAAACGTTGTATGGTTAGTATTTTTTCTTCACAATATGATTGAGATTTGCAATTAGAAGAGGACATAAACTGCAATATTAGTTTAGTTTATATGCAGTAGTATTATATTGAAATGCAGTTGTTATGTTGAAATGTAGTTGAATTTATTGTGATTTATTTTAACGATGATTAATAATTATTTTATTATATAAAAATTTCTCTCTCTTATATTTTTGTGTAAGGTTAAGTTGTCTTGGGTTGTTTTGTAGTTGTTGATGGAAACAATTTCATTGTGAAGAACAAAAGATATGACATTATAATTAATGTTATATTTTTTATTCTTCGCAAAGAAATTGTTTCCATCAACATCTACAAAACAAACCAAGATAAATATAACCTTAAAAAAAATATGAAAAACTTAAATATAATAAAATAATTAATTATTAACCATCGTTAAAATTAATCACAACAAATTCAACTACATTTCAACATAACTCTGGTACATAAAAACTAAACTAATATTACAGTACAATTTATGAACACTTCCAATGGCAACCCCCTATCATACTGTGAAGAAAAACAACTAACCATACATCGTGTTACGTGCAATCTTGTGATCCGTTTTCCTAAGCCTTGATTAAGAACGAAACCTAAAGATTTCACATCATTGATCTATAATTGCAAAACCGGCTTTTGAGGACACTGGAACCAGGATTGGCCATTTGGCTCTGCACTAAAACGAACTACAGAATAAGAAAAACTCCACATTTTCAATTTCAAGAGAAAGTTTCACCTCTCCCACTTTACCTTTAGCCCCAAAGAACACAACATCTTTATTAGTAAGAGATATATGCCCACTTGTCACGATCCATTGGTTATATATAATTCATGTCCTAGATATATCTCTACGGTCGGCCCCGGACTCGAAAAGTTTACGTTAAATAACTTAATTAAATAAAGAACGTGGCTACACGTAGAACGAGCAGTTATAACCTCCGTTGAATAAGTTAAATACATTTTTTGGAACACTCTCTGGATTTCAAGAAATCACCAGGCACAATTCAAAGACCACTAAGCATGTCTCTAGCCATCAATTGTTTGGCCTACACGATCAAGGCCCAAGTCAACCTACTAAAGAGACTTCTGAAAGGGAAAAAATGTACGTTTTCTCATGTGATCGGAGAATTCTCTCACTAAGCATCATTGTTGACTTGAGTGTCGGACTGCAATCGCAGGTACTCCGCCGGCCGACCGAGGTACGCAAAGAGAAAAAGAGACTTAAAAACAATACTACCAAGAGTGAAGTAAGCATCGTGTATCAACGTGGATCAACATTACTCAGCCCCAATTATCCATACCGGTACAGTATCAAAAGACATATTATCCATACCGGTACAGTATCAAAAGACATTCTTTTCGCTAAGTGTATATAATAAAACAGAGTGAAAGGGTTGGTGGCTGAAACGATGATGATGACTTTCTCACCGGTGAGGCTGGAGGGAGTGAAGGAGGGGCTCATAAGGAGAGACAGTGCGAGCAGAGATAGAATGAGAAAGCAGGGAGAGAGAAAAACGACGATAAAACCCAAAATGATGAGGTTGATTAGGGTGCAAGAAGAAACAACTTACTTCTTTCTTTTATTATTTTTATTTTCTATTTCTATTGTTTTCCCTTTTCGTTGCGGTAACATAACTTCACCCACTTTATATGGCAAATTCTTTCTTCATACTTTTACTTCTGCACCTTCATATTAATATGAAAAAATAGTTTAACCTTTTAAAAATTTTAAGTAACCTAAATGACGATAACATAATCTCAATTCTTTAAATACTTTAATCTCTTTACTTTCACTTTTTTACCGCCGCAATATTTAAGAAAATAATTTTATCATTTGACGACTGCCGCAATATTTAAGAAAATAATTTTATTATTTGAGGACTGTACAAGAGTTTGTATTAGTCTTTTTCAGAGTGAAAATACTTTTTTTTTTTTTAATTTTGTACATTATTTCTACACCTCTCTTTCTAGACTTTATGACTTTCAAAAAATGAAAAAAAAAACACTAGTAAAAACACTACAAAAAAAAAAGTTACCAGAACTACCAACACTAAACCCTAAATACAAAAAAGACTAACACTAAACCCTAAATACAAAAAAGACTAACACTAAACCCTAAATACAAAAAAGACTAACACTAAACCCTAAATACAAAAAAGACACTACATTCTGATATTGTTGAAATTAAAAAAGGTTTAGAGGTGCTTGGAGAAAGGATGGAGATACACGAAGAATTTGCCTTATTTTTTTACACTGCTAAACTGAAGAGTAACCTATCGTAAAAAATAATTGTGCTAGCATGTATATATATATATATATATATATATATATATATATATATATATATATATATATAATATATATAAAAGAGACAATATATTTATAGAGACGCGAAACAGAGGAAAAAAAAACTAAAAAATAATATATATTATATAGAATTA
>Ga0123342_1003707_pt1 | contig 24236 bp, 10 predicted proteins | sample Turbeawhitnodule_FD_89960 | JGI IMG/M metagenome (GOLD analysis project Ga0123342, IMG submission 89960) | Root nodule microbial communities of legume samples collected from Mexico - Turtle bean Mexico white nodule | ecosystem: Host-associated > Plants > Roots > Nodule | place: Mexico: Nepantla... | reverse complement strand
TCCCCCATTTTAATCCAATCTTTTATTTTCTTCTATTTTTCTTCTTCATCTTAATTTTAACCTTTTTTTTCTCCCCTCCCCCCCCCCAACCACACACACACACACTCTTATACAGGACAACCTCTCTAAAGAGAAGATTGGTTTAGTTAATGTAAAAGTTGGCTTGTATATCTTTGACTCTTCTATTTTTCACACTGCCACACACAATTTTGTTCCATCTGTCTCTTGCACTATTAAGGACAATAATTTGTGGCATTATGAAATGCAACATCCTTCTGATGAAAGGTTGCATGTCAAGAAAACTCAATACCCTTTTATTTCTGTTGATAAAACCCATATGTGTGATATATGTAATCGTGCTACACAAAAAAATTTCTTTTACTCTAAGTACTTCTCACACAATTAAATGCATTCGGTCTGATAATGGTGTTTAATTTGCTATGAAAACTTTTTTTTTGCTTCCAAAGGCACAATTCATCAAACCACTTGCATAGAAACACCTCAACAAAATGTTATAGCCGAACGAAAACACCAACACATTTTAAACATCACTTGCGCTTTACTATTTCAAGAAAATTTACCTCATATTTTTTGGGACTTTGTTGTCCAACACGTTGTTTTTCTCATAAATTGCACACCTACTCTGCTTTTACAAGACATTGCTCCATATGAAAAACTTTTTGGAAAACCTTGTGATATCTCTTCTTTACGAGTTTTTGGATGCTCTTGTTATTCTACTACTATTCGTGTTAATAGAAAGAAATTAGACACTTGATCTGTTCATGGCATCTTCCTCGATTTTCCACACAATACCAAGGGTTACATTCTCTTAAATTTAAAATATCATCGTATTGAAATTTCAAGACTTGTGATCTTTCATGGACATCATTTTCCATATAAATTGAATCATGATGACACACATAGCATCGACACTTTATCTTCACCCAATCCTGCTAACTATGATACAAATTGTGATGTGTTGTTTGATTATGACTATCAAAGTCCTGAGAACGAGACTACTATCATTCAAAATGAAGACAACATCATTAAACCTAGATGCTTTAGTAGACAAAGACGCATACCAGCCTATCTAGAGGATTTCCAAACCAGCTTACCCTCTACCACCACTATAAGTATTCAATATCCAATTCATAAATTCATTTCTTATCATGCTCTTTCACCTTCTTTCAAAAACACCATTTCTCTATATCTTCTAATAATGAGCCTTGTTCCTATACTGAGGCTTCTAAGCATTTCTGCTGGAAACAAGCAATGCAATAAGAGCTCAATGCTCTTAATGCTAACAATACATGACAGATCACCACTCTTCCTCCAGGAAGAAAACCATTTGCAGAAAATGGGTTTTTCAAGTGAAACACAAATCTGATGGCACCATTGATCGCAATAAAGCACACTCGGTAACAAAAGGTTACACCCAATTGGAAGGTCTTGATTTCTTAGATACATTTAATCCTATAGCAAAACTAACCACTTTAAGACTTTTACTTGTTGTTACCACCTCTCAAAATTGGATTCTTAAACAACTTGATGTGAATAATGCCTTCCTCCGTGGTGATCTCTTTGAGGAAGTATACATGCAATCACCTTCGGGCCTCAAACTTCCATCCTCTCAACATGTCTATAAATTACAAAGATCACTATACGGACTTCGCCAGGCTGGTCGCTAATGATATGCCAAACTGTCTCAACTTTTAGTTTCAAATAACTACATTTTATCCTCTGTTGATCACTCTATTTTTTTTAAACCTAAAAGGTGTAAGAATTGGTGGCTTAAACAAGAGGGGAGGTGAATTGTTTGTCAAAGATTTTCGCAAAGATTGATTAAGAATGAACCTTTATCAAACAATCACAGATAAGCAATTAAGGAAAGCAATCAACCAATGATACAAAAACTGTTTTCAGAATTTTAATCGATTAAAATCACTTTTTAACCGGTTGTTTATATCAGCAACAAAAGCATAATTAAAAAAAAAACAGTTATAAGGAGTTAGAGATAGAGAGATTTACACAACGAATTTTATATTGGTTCACTCAACCTTGAGCTGCATCCGGTTCTCAAAACAACCTCTGATTTCCATTAGTAATCAATTACATATTACACCAACACACCACAAAGAGGTGACCTTGAAAACCACAAGACCCACTCACCCTCTTTGCTACACCACACACCTCAAGTTAGAACACCCTCCGACTTTGCAGGATTTCACACACACTTACAAGTTTATGAAAGTACAATTACAAGAATCATGGAAGGAGTAGGAAACACCTGAGATTACACAAATCAGGAAGTCCTATGATTAGATCTTGTACCAGTGCAAAGCTCAACAACAATATTGCAAACCTTTTGAAAACTTCTTTCAGAAAAAAATCTCAATCTCTCTTTGATTTCAAACTATGTAAAACTTGTTGTTTTTGTTTTGAAAGAAAGGCTATTTTATAGTGTTAAAAAACTAGCCATTTCAGGGCAACATTAATGAGCCAAAGTAGTTTTGACCACACCCAAAACAGATTAACAAGTTTTCAAAAAACTGTTAGGAAATGTTACAATCAACCGGTTGGAAAGACGTTTTAACCGGTTGAATTGGTTAGGTAGTTACATAACCAAGTCAAAAACAGTTTCAAAACCTTTAAACAAGCCAAGTGACAAATAACCGATTATTTCGATAATTCAACCGATTGTTTTTCTCTTTGCTTAGAAAAACACTTTGCTTTTTAAAACAGATTGGGCAAGCTTTGTGCAAGGATTAAGAACTGATCTTTACATAGATTCTAAACCCTCTAATCTAAACCCAACCAAAAGCAGCAAGGCTTCAAGCTTCATCACGGATTTGAAACATCAAAGTTCCCATGCTCTACAAAAGGAACTAACATAACTATCATTCTTGTGTTTGTTAATGATTTGGTGCTCACTGGAAATGATCATGAAGAAATCACTCACATCACATCTCTACAAACACTTAATTCAAGATCAAGAATTTAGGATATCTCACTTACTTTTTGGGCCTAGAGATGGTCAGAAACAACCTAGGACTCCACATATGCCAACACAAGTATGTGTTGGATCTTCTTCATGACATATGCTTGATAAACTCTGCCCCTATACCCACACCCATGGATCACTCATCTCGACTTTCTTCCTCAGAAGGTACAAGACTTACTGACATTGAAACCTCATTATAGAGAAGACTCATTGGCAAGCCCATCTACCTCACCAACACACGACCTGATATTGCCTTTGTTGTCAACAACCTAAGCCAGTTCATTTCCTCTCTTACCAGTCTCCACCAACAAGCTGCTTTTCGCCTCATTCAGTATTTGAAAGGAAATCCTAGGAACGACATTTTTTTTTCACAACAACAACCCTCTTCAACTTTGTGGTTTAAGTGAATCAGATTGGGCCACTTGTCCTAAAACCCAAAAATCTGTAACTAGTTACTCCATCTTGCTGAGAGATTCTCTTGTTTCATGGAAATCAAAGAAGCAACAGATAATCTCCAAGAGTTCCTCCGAAGCAGAATATAGAGCCTTAGCCACAACCACCTTTGTGATTCAGTGGCTAACCTACATCCTTCAAGAACTTGGGCTTCCCTATACTCAACCAGCAACCATCTATTATGACAACCAATATGCAATACACATTGCTTCTAATCAAGTCTTCCATGAGCGTACCAAGCACATTGAGATTGACTGTCACATCGTCGGAGAAAAGATCATAGTCAGCCTCCTAAAATTACACCCATCTCTTCCTCTATGCAAATTGCAAACATTCTTACCAAACATCTTGCACTTGTCACCTACAAAGAGCTCAAGTCCAAGCTAGGAATGAGAAACATCTATTCCCATCTTGAGGGAGGATGATAAAATTCATGTATAGTTTTCTATTGGGCCACATAATTGGGCCTTGCTTTTCTGTTTTTCTGTTATTTTTGTCCCACTTTTCTCTATAACTACAACTCTATTTTTCTATTTGTAACACATAATATATTGTTACGAATTCAGTTTATTCACGTGTGTGTCTTTTTGTTTATGATCTTCATATCTCTTCTCCACCTTTATCTGTTCTTTTTCTTTCATTATGTTTAGGGTTTCTTGCCTTGTCTGTTGGTTCTCTTTTGGTGATTGCTTCTCTCTCACACCTTTGCAACGCCATCCTAGGTTTCTTTTCGCTATACCAGTTAATCATATTAATAGTAGTTGTTGTCCCATTCCTTTACAAGAAGGGATAATAATACCACTACAAGTCACTAGTACAAAATTGGGAATCAATGACGACTTATTATGATGGGTCTAATTTATCCATCACAATAAGTAAAGCGGTGGCAATATAGTAAATAAATTAAAATTTATTATGTTGGTTATTATTATAATTGACATAATAAAATTTTACTATGACGTTATTATTTTAAATGATATAGAAAGTTGTTGCTATGTCAATTGTAATTAGAACTGTTATAGTAACATTTTTAATCTCTTTTTAATTTTAGGGTTCTTTCTCATTCACGTTGTTTTCCCTTTATGTTCTTTTCCATTGGCAAAGAGCATCGTCCCATTTTTCGCATTTTCGGTGGCAACGAGCATTGTCTCATTTTCGCATTTTCAGTGAGAACAAGCACTATCTCTTGTTCACTTGCAACCCATGTTGATTTTGGCTTAATCCCAAGTCCCACATTAGTGGGTTCATTGTTTGGGAAGGAGGTTTGAGGGTTATAAATTAAACTCTCCCCCTTCACTGTTATATATCCCAATTTGTAATATCTTCTCCCATAATAATAAAAGTGAGTTGTTTTTGCTGTGCTCGGAGATTAGGCTAAATAGGCCGAACTCCGTTAACAATTTTCGGGTATGTTTTTTCCTCTTTATCTCTTTTATTATTCCGCTTTATTTATTCAATATTATTTTTCGGGTAGCTCTGTTAGGGTTTTGTTTTAGTGGGAAAATTACCCGTTTTTCCCAACAACCCATAGTGTCATTTTTATGCATTTCCCTTTCTCTTTCTCGTTTTTCCGAATAATCTATGTTCTGCACGTTCAATCCTAATTTCTATTTGTGCTAAATTTTCATTCCTAACACACATTTTGCTTCATGTTATGTCTCTATTAACATAGTTGTGCGATTTTTTGCAAGGAGCGTGAAGATCAATCGTAAGGAGAAGCGACTCATGATTTTCAGTGCGGTGCCTTGCATCGCCTCAAACATCGGTATGATAGAGGATTTCGTGGTGGCAATAAAGTGTTGAGGTCTGGAATCAAAGGAGAAAGCAGTGTTGTTGATTACATAGGTTCCATAGAACGCGAGGTTGTCAGCCAGGAATATTGGAACGTTGAAGATACATACTCCAAGGACGTTCAAATTTGTACGACATTATCGATGCATATAAGTTGTGCACATGAAGGGTTCAATAGATTGTTTGAACAAGAGGTATATTATTTTTTTGTTGAAATTAGTGAGTTCTTAAATCTAAAATTATTATGCAGAACATCTTTTTTCAGTATTAATAAACTGTGTATGTGCAAATTACTTTGAGAATGGGAATTACCTCTATTCTTATCAATCCATTTGTTTTTTAGTTTTAGTTAATTACTCTTCATCTGGAAATCGTTAAAGCACTAGTTAGAGGTAGTTTTGCAATCATTTTTATCTATATGTGACCACATATTCTTCTTGTATCAAAGCATTGGGTATTCATCTATGTGTCATCAACAATGGACTAAATGTTATCAAGGTATCTCTTTAGTAAATGTTAATGTATGCTTTTACATAATCTCTAAGGTTAAGAGAATACTGCAAGTAACAGTCAAATGAAATTTTGTATCTATGCAGACTCTTTTTTTGCTTTGACAATTGTGAGAACACTAATAAGTCACTATAATAGGAGGTGTTCACGACAAATCTCTTTTCATCTACTAAATGAGGTTTCTATTTGTAATTGAAAAGCTGTGTAGAACTTCAATACACCCCTCAGTTGATATAATTTCACTGCTTCTTCTAGTGTTCTTACAACTCATATCTTGGCAAGTGGCTCATGGTTTTCTTTTGATGTATAAATGGATATTCACAGTCTTCTTTATATTATTTGGGGGTTATTTCAGTTTGATTTATCATTGGGGAAAGATTATGACATCACGTACGCTTTTCTCATTGATATCCTTAACTTTATCTCATTTATATTAACAGGTCACAAGCGTTAGATGTCGTCATGTGATGTTGATGTGTGGTTTTATGTGCTTTTTGATTGGTTGGGTGTGTTTCTGTACGAAGGAAATGAAAAAAAGTACGAGCTAAAAGTTTGAATACTAGTGAAAATACATTTAATAGATGTTTACTGCATGCTTGAAGGTGACTATGGTAGAGGGTGGTGAAAAAAAATGGATTTGTGAGGTTCTCACATAGTTTAGTTGAAGGAGGTGTTCTTTCAAGAATTTGAGGTAACTACCCTAGGAGCACTAGATTAAACTCCAATGATTCTGTTTTTTTAAAGGTAACTAAATTTATTTATCATTGTGTTATTACTTGTCATCTTATTTTTATTTACCATTAGAGGAAATAAAGGTTCCATGGCCCTTCATTTCCTATAGGTCAAAATTTGTAAAGAGGATAGGGTCATTATTCATGATGTGTAGTGACAAGTGCAGGACAAATTCAAGATTCATTAGTCAAAGTTTTGGCTTTGTGCTTATGTTTTAGAAAGAGAACAACTTGACCCAATTAAATACACTTTTCTAATTTTCACCTAAACATTAAACATCATAGGCCCATACAAAATGTTTAGAGTCCACATTCCTCAATATAATTTCAATGTTGTACTTTAGAGTCAAATGGAACAAATATGGTTATGGTAAATAGGGTACACTTTGTTAGTTTTATTACAATGATTTTAAATATCGAAACTTAGATGCAATGTTTTAGTTATATTTAATATTATTTTTCAGTGTAAAAAATATGTTTTAATCCAACTAGCGTGTCTACAAAGTTTTCTTTTTTTAAAATTGTATATTTTTAGTGTATTTAACTTTAAAATGTACTATTTTTTTTTTGTTTTTCAAATGCTATCAAAAATACTTTTTTTATCTCTATAAAACGTTATTTATATACTTTTGTAGGATCAAAAGTGATGCATTTTAAAATTATAACTAAAAATGTAAAAAGATTATTTAAAAAGATGAAAGCTAAACTTTGAAATTTTACAGGGATAAAAAAACATTTTAACTAATTTTAATTTATCCTTACCTATTTCCACTTAACAATTTTACAATCAATAAAAAAAGTTAACATTCAAATAACTTCTGGAGTTTATTTATAGTTATTGTGTTTTATGAAAGAATCACCAATTTCCATATATATAGTTTAACTTTTTTTTGATTTATTTATGTTCCTTTGGAGACATCTAAGTATGAAACTTGGTTATAGGAATGAAACTTGTTATGGAGTCTGAGAAGGCCCAATACTAAAAGGGTAATTGGATGCGAGTATTCTAAAAAAAAAAAAATTTGCAAAACAATTTATTTGTCATTCCATGTGAAAATTTAATGCACCCTGATGAAAAAAAAGTCATAAATACCAAAAATGTTTCTTTCACATCATGGCTATTTGCAACAACAACTTTTCTCAACCACAAACGATGTTAACTAAAATATGATGAAATAGATTATGAACTTTTACATGTCCATCAAACCATAAATTATATTATTTATAATAAATCCATTAGTTTTTATAATTACTATCTAAAAAATTATAATAATAATGATTTTTTCATTTGTTGAGTGCGGGAAATGATTTTTCGTATACAATATATATGTGCACAAATAAAAATCCTAAATTGAGGATTCAAACTAAAGATTGTTGTAGTTTTCAGTTATTAATGATTTGATATTCATGAATTTTGTTTTTCTAACGAATAAAGCATTTATTTGGTTGTTGTTGACAAGATTTGGTTCTAATCACATGAAACTCAGAAAATGTAGAACCAATTATTGTATTCAAGCATTTTTTTCTCTTGTTGGTATAAATCATCACTTCTATTATTGTGTCTTTTCTTATTTTTTATGTAGTTTTTCTCTGTTTAGTTGAAGATGGAGATCAAACTTTAGGTTTAAAAGATCAGTTGAATGTCATGGAATTAGCTATGGCGGTGGTCAAAGTTCATTAGACTATCTTTTTTGGCTGTGGAGAGGCCCCCAACTCCAAAACTTGCAACAAATAATGCCCAATCTAAAGTGTAGGCTGCAAAATGATGTGTCAAAATCAGTTGATGCTCCTAAAATAATAGATAGTTGTAGAAAGAGGAAGTCAAATATACTATTTTCTATTTCATAATTTAAGACACTAAGATTGATTTTGTACAATGTATATTGAATAATATCATTTAATTATCAATGAATTGGTTTATGTTTATTGAATAATACCATTTAATTATCAATGAATTGGTTTATGTTTATTGGATAATATTATTTAATTATCAATGAATTGGTTTATGTTTATTGGATAATATTATTTAATTATCAATGAATTGGTTTCTTTGAGAATTGCAAGTGAATAATATTATTAAAGAAGGAAGGAAACCTAATAAATCAAAAAAATAAAATAAAAAATAATATTAACTTATTATGACAGTTATTGTAATAAATACCATAAAAAATTTGACTTACTATGACGGTTGTAGTGTTATGATGGTTGAAATACAACCAACATAATAAATTCAACTTACTATGACGGTTCTTCAACTAACACAAAAAATGTAAACTTTTTATGTCCCTTGTATTTATGTCGCTGGTAGAACCGTCATAAAATTTTTTGTACAACCATCATAAAAAGTCTTGTACAATCGTCATAAAAAATCTAAATATACCAAATCACCGCATGCAACCAAAGAGAGAATAATATATTAGTTTCTACCATATCTAAACATTATGATTTGATTGATGTGTACCATAAAAAAATAACTACTTGTGAATTGCATGTTGCTTTTAGGATGTTGTAAGTGGTGGTGTCATGTCGTTGAAACTTGAAATGAATACATATCATAGTTAAGCTAGTAAATAAAAAAAGTCCAGCCCAAAAGGGCACATTTGTAAGGGAAAGGTAATGATTTCATTCAGAAAATAACTTCTTTTATTGCATAATCTTTCTTGCTTACGAGCTTACTATATCAATCCCTTAAAAAACAACCTTAATTGAAAAATTAAATTAAATTAGTTATTGTAGTAAAGCCCATAAAATAGGTCCTAAGATACAGGCGTGTGTTTAAAAAATATTAGGTGCAAAAAGAAAAGACCCAAGCAGCCTCTAAGTCCAATAAGAGAGCCTTATAAATAGATATTCCAACTACAAGGTAAGTAGAGTGAATTTATTTGATAATTAACTAGTAGCAATTCTGACTTTGGCATCGGAGAACCTTTTAGATACACACACCCATCCGTGAGAGGAGACCGAGACCAAGAACCGAGAGATCCAGTTGACCTTGCCCAGAGAAGTGAGAGTCTACAAGTCATATCCTGGTCCAAGCCGAAAGCCCAGACCGAGAGCTCGCATTGAGAAAGAAGATCGAGAAATCAACAGTCTCAGAAGAAAGAAGATTGTTTTTATGCCCTTGCAAGAACATTTTGGCACCCACTGTGGGGCCGAGAAACAGGACAGCTGAGGAAGTAAGCAAAGATGAGCAGTCTGGGGAGCAGGGAGATAATCAGAATGTCATGTCAATGGCTATGCTCATCCAGTTACAAAGAGAGTTCGAAACACTAAAGAAGAGTTAAGTGTGTTAAGGGTGGAGAATGCGTACATGAAGAGGAATTTGAATGAAGAGACGGTTTTAAACACATCATTTGAAACTGTTCAACCAAGAACACATATCCACCAGAGGGTATATAATGAGGAAAGCTTTGAAGCTACAAGGAAGAGAATACCAGAGACTTATGGTATCTTTGTCGGAATATCTGTTAGGAGGCATCCATTTTCCGAAGCCATTATAGAAACCCTACTGCTCGAAAATTGGAAGAATTTAACCATGGAGAAGCATGATGGAGGCACAAATCCTGATGAACACATTGCAATATACACAACGCATATAAGTTTGTATACGTGGAATGATGCCATTTTGAGCCGAGTATTTCCAACAACTTTGAAGGGAGCGACTCTGAGTTGGTTTATTCGATTGCCATTGTTATCCATTGATTGTTTCAACACTTTAGTGAAAAAGTTTAGAGCTCATTTTGCTACAAGCCGACCACATCATCTGACATCAATTGCCTTAGTGAATATATGGCATGAAAAGGGAGAATCCCTAAGAAAAGTTATGGAGCGCTTTGGAAAGGTAGCACTAACTATCCGCAATCTTAGTCCGGAAGTGACAATGCATCATATGATTACAACACTAAAACCGAGACCATTTGTCATCAGTCTTTGCAAGAAACCGGCAACCAATCTTCATGAGTTAAGACGACGTTCATCAAAGTTTATGCAGATGGAAGAGTTGAGAGAATTTCGTAATCAAGCGAGGGCGGATGGAAATGATAAGAAGATGTGTGAGAAGGAAGGAGGACATTCGTTTAGAAAAGGAAAAGAAGAATTTTGTAGCCGAAAGTTTCAACAATATACACCATTGAGTACTAATAGAGCAAGAATCTTACAAGAAGCAATGGCAGTAGAGATAATCCCACCACCAAGGAAGGTAAGAAGTCTAGAAAGAGCAGATCAGAGTAAACATTATCAATACCACAAGAACCATGGTCATCATACAGAAGAATGTGTAGCTTTGAAAGATAGAATTGAAGAATTGATTTAGGTTGGGTAGTTGAAACGCTTTGTAAGAGATAGAGGGATAAGGAGCAGACAAAGTCCAGGGCAGTTAAACACTCATCATTGTATATAAAACCTTTCGGTCAAGGATCATTTTTCATGTATAAAGAAAGTCTTATTCAAGATCGAAACACTTAATGAAAAAGTTATTCATATGAAGAATCAAACTATTAAGTTTCTCAATGCTTCGCATACTTCAAACCTCTAAGTCAAGGATGCTTTCACTCTAGGTGAAATCCCTCCCGAGAGTGTATCTGGTACTTCAAACCTTTCGGTCCATGATGCTTTCACTCCAGGTGAAATCCCTCCCGATAGTGTATCTCGTACTTCAAACCTCTCAATCCAGGATGTTTTCACTCCAGGTGAAATCCCTCCCGAGAGTGTATCTCGTACTTCAAACCCCTCGAACCAGGATGCTTTCACTCTAGGTAAAATCTCTCTCGAGAGTGTGTTTCATTCAAATCAAATCTCAATCAACGAAGTTCTTATTTAAGAAGTCGAAAGGTTAGTCAAAAGGAAATTCGAAAGGTAAACAAGCCTTCAAAATTTATGTTATCAATTTCAACAAGTTATAGGCCTAAAGGTTGGTCAAAAGAAAGATCGAAAGGTTGACAAGATTTCAAATAATATTTTATTGATTTCCAACAAGTTATAGGCTGAAAGGTTGGCTGAAAGGTTGGCTGAAAGGTTGACAAGATTTCAACCAATATTTTATTGATTTTCAACAAGTAATAGGCCGAAAGGTTGACCGAAAGAAATACCGAATGGTTGACAAGATTTCAACCAATATTTTATTGATTTTCAACAAGTTATAAGCCGAAAGGTTGGTCGAAAGAAAGACCGAAAGGTTGACAAGATTTCAACCAATATTTTATTGATTTTCAACAAGTTATACGTCGAAAGGTTGGTCGAAAGAAAGACCGAAAGGTTGACAACCAAAATTTTATTGATTTTCAACATGTTATAGGCCGAAAGGTTGGTCGAAAGAAAAACCGAAAGGTTGATAAGCTTTTAACCAATATTTTATTGATTTTCAACAAGTTATTATGAAAACCTACAAGGTCAAAAGTTTCAAGCACATTTTAAAGTTGGTTAGAGTTTGAGTTATTTTATCATAAGTTGAGAACTTTCATAAGTTCGAAAATTATAAAGATAGCATTAGACACAACTTTTAACACTTATATACTGAAAGGTCAAAAGATTGAAAGGTCGATGCTGATAAAACTATTATATTAAAAAGTTACCCCGTTACAAAAATGGCAATAAGAGTACAAGTTAAAATACATCAAAATTCAGAAATTAGTAATCGTGAGCCATTACAAAAAATAAGAAGCTATAGCTAAATCATTATTCAACATTAATATGGTCATTGCCATCCGCAACCTCTTCTTTCGACATTTCATCATAAGGAATGTCTTCAACCAAGATAAGCTCACCATTGTGAAAATCTTTACCAACATCAAAGTTCCCTTTATCTATTTTTTTTTTATCAGCAAAGAATGAAATAAAATTAAGGGGATACAAAGGGGTATCCCAACCCTTTTTACACTTACCAGATCAGAACAAAAGAAGACCCAAAGTTCCCTTTATCTATGATAATCTTGTAAAAGTATTTGGCTTGTTAAAGAGCTTTAGAGAAACCCAATTCGTGTTGTTCAACAATAAAGCTAACGACTTTGGATAAGTTTTTCTTCACTTCATTAATCTCAAGATCTAAATGATGAATCTTCTCAACATCAACTTGCTTAACAGCAGATACATAAGACAAGTTTTCCTTCAATATTTGATTTTCACTTTGAAATTCCAACGTTTTGGCAGATAACCTAGCAATCTCATCCTTCAATGACTCTTTTGCACTTTCATGTTCAATCGACGACTATTTGATTTGAGTGTTCAGTGATAAATTGGCCTCAAGAGAGGATTCAAGACTCTTCTTGGACTCAACCAACTCTTTCTTCATTTTTTTGAATTCAAAAGAAGAAATACCATTCATAGTTTCTTCTCTAATTATCTTAGCAATCAGAAAAGAGCGGTTCGCAAGCACAATTTCCGAATTTGTCAAAGAAGAAACATTGGCTGTTTTAAACGTTTCACGAGAAGAACCATCAAGATTTCCATGCACAAATTCTGAAAAACGAGATGAAGCATCGAAAATGGTTTCGGGGAGGGGTGGAGAGGAGCTTCCGGATACATGACGATGGCGCCTGGGAGAAGAATGTGACCGCCTACCTCTCATCTCTTTTTTCCTTTTCTTAACACGTTCAATAGTAATGTTACCAGCATCAACGATCTCAATCACAACTTCAACCCGAGAAATGGGTTGAATAACTTCAACATAACTTTCATGCTAGACTTCTCTTTCATGTTGAGGAGTGGAATGACCAGATTTGGCAAACAACTTCGAAAAGTAAGCTCGACCTTTCGGATTAGTAATAGACATTAAACCTGAAAGCCAAGTCACAATTTAGAAAAGTTAAAATTCTATGGTTCAAAAAAGAAAAAATTGAAAAAGATACATACCGATAGCATCAAGAGAAATTTTAGAAAGAAAACTTCAAAGGATTGAAGATTACCGATACCGACTAAAATATTCTCGAACTTTGGGATTAACCAATCATAACAGAGACGAAGACTTATCCTCCCTTCTGCTCTCTCGGCTCTTTCTTCAACTTCAACATCCATAGTCACATCATTCGAGTCTTTCATACAAGAAAGTGTAGCAGATGAAGAGACCGAAACGATATCCTTATTAGTCTCCATCACTCTTCAAGTAGACTCATTACCCACACTCGAAAATCCCGTAAATTCATCAGAAACGGAAACAGAGCTTGAAGAGACATTGTACCTTCTAAGAGTATTCGGCTAAATCTTTCGGAATCAAGAATGCAAAAAAGTGTGAGGTTGATCATATGAAATTAAGTATTTATAGCACTTGCAAAACCTTTCTATATGAAACGTCACGACATCACAACCATTGAAATGTATTACATCTAACGATCAGGTGTTTATAACCCATCATGTCAATCGGCACATTCAAAAAAAGCACGCGAAACGAGACAATCTTTTGATACAAAAATGCATTTAATACAAAATCAAAATCATTTCCAAAAACTATTTCTACTGACATGTCTTAAATGCAATTTTTTCCTTCTTAATAGGCATAACGTCATTTATAAATCCTCACGCCTGGGGGCTAGTGTACTGACTAGGCTGAAAGGTCAACCGAAAGATTAAAAACAAAAAAAGAAAAAAATTAGTTATTGTAGTAGCCTATAAAAGTGGTCCAAAGATACATGTGTATGTTTAAAAAATATTAGGTGCAAAAAGAAAAGACCCAAGCAACCTCTAAGAGAGCCTTATAAATAGATGTTCAAACTAAAAGGTAAGTAGAGTAAATTTATTTGATAATTAACTAGTACTAATTCTGACTTTGGCATCGGAGCACCTTTCAGGTACACACCCCCATCCGTGAGAGGAGACCGAAACCAAGAACCGGGAGATCCAGTTGACCTGACCGAGAGAAGTGAGAGTCTACAAGTCATATCCAGGTCCAAGCCGAAAGCCCAGACCGAGAGGTCCAAGCTGAAAGCCCAGACCGAGAGGTCCAAGTCGAAAGCCCAGACCGAGAGGTCCAAGCCAAAAGCCCAGACCGAGAGCTAGCATCAAGAAAGAAGATCGAGAAGTCAACAATCTCAGAAGAAAGAAGATTGTTTCTAGGCTTTTCCAATAACAATACTAGTTGCTCATTATTTGCATTGGATTGAATTAACTTTGAAGCATATGATAACTCCTTTGATAGTAGTGTTAATATATATATATATAGAGAGATTGATAATAAGATATATATTTTTTACTTTAAATTTGAGTTAATTTCTTACTTATGTTTATTTGTTTGTAGGTAGTAAAATACTTAAATTCGAATTTGAATTCTCTCGAAGAAAAAGAGTATGATGAGTGCATGGATAAAAAACTAAGAAGGAGGTTTGTGATTATAATAGGAATTATATATTTTTATATAGTCTTAATTGGGATTTTTTATTTATTTTTCTATGTTTTTATAATTAGAAAGTCTTTTTGCACATTATTTTCCATCAGGTTGATTATATAACTTATTGATGTCTCTAATTAGTGGGTGAACATAATATTTTTGGGATCATAGTGTAAATAGGTTTATGTTAGCTTTTGTATGAGTCGACAGTTTAGATAGGGGATAAAAACAACTACAACATCCCTCTTCCTCATGAAGTTGAAGGCTTAAATGGGGAATGGAAACAAATTAGAGACAGAATTTCAAAAGTGAAAAAGAAACCCAATGAACACAAGAAAAACAACACATTTTTACAAAATAGGTTTACATGTCATGTGCAGTTTGTACGGTTCAGAATGGCCAGGAACCAAGCAACTGCACAAACACCAAGCATTCTAAAAGACCTTTTTTATCTTTACAAACGAATGATTTTATCAATACAGATTGATTACTTCGATTAGAAACTCATGACCAGAAAAATGAAATGGAAAGAAAGCTGTTAAAGTCATGTTTTGGCACCTCAAAAATGATGGAATGACTATTCTTCATATACCCAAAGATGCCACCAATCAAGTCTCAAGATTTAAGGATACAGCAGACCAACATGAGCAATCATGACACGCTCATTTCATGGAATGCACTAACCATTCCTCAAACCAATCGTTCTTGGTATATAAATGCATGAGCATCAGAGATTAAACCAATGACTTCCATGTTTTATTTACCACCCAAAAGTCCAAGCATTGCAATGAGAAACACGTTAAGATGAAGACTTTCCATTTCGGACATTGGACCCAGTTTGAAAGCCTAGCCTGTTGCATCAATTTCCTTTCCATGATCATCTTCATGAATATTTCGCCTCAACCTTCTCAGCCATATATCATAGTCCATGGGATACGGTGTCCCACATAGACTATCAACATAATCAGCAAAAGCTTTCAGCACAGTGGAAATATCACCTAGCTTCTGCTGAATTAATCTCCTTGACCAAGATGTCTCTCTCCACAGTAGAGCTCCCTCTACAGAGTCTAGATCAGGGAAAACTCCGCCACATGAATAATAAAGCATATAAACTAGGCTTTCTGCATCTGAGGCAGAGCATAGCTTTCCTTCTTGAAGTGCATAAGTAGATGAGAAATGAAGATTCATAGCAGGACGATCTCTATCTTCAAGAATGGCATGACCCCATCCTATCAGAACAAAATAAGGGTGCCTCACGCCGGACTTTACACATATTACATTCTCTGGCCTGATTTCTCCATGCCGAATTCCAGCTGAAGCAACAGCTGAAAGTGCTGATAAGCAATCATGGCAACATCTGATAGCTTCCTCTGAACCAAATTGGCCACTGCGTACCATTTCAGCTACTGTTTCACCAACTGGACTGGTTACGAGAATAGGGGTCCCACACCAAGGGTGGTCACAATTTCCACCAGAACTGGGTCGGCCACAATGACCTGGGTGTATGATCCTACCAGAGGCACTCAATTGAGGCAGATATTTGCTTGAAAGACCTCTCTGCTTCATTATTGTCAATACTTTGGTCTGCCTCTGAACTTGATACCATAGATTCATATCTTCCCATGCTGGTTCCAGCTGGGACGGATGAGAGCCCACATATAGGAACAGATTTTTTCCTGGGTCTTCAAGATGGGATGCAATGAAGTATGTCAATTCACTAGTGTTGATTACTTCTTTTATCTGATAACCCTTTTGCCAATCTGAATCCTCCAGCCATAATATGGTTCCTTCTGATATCATAGACTCTTTGGAATCAACTTTGACTGAATCATCCTCCACTTCAACAATTTCAGGGGAAACACTACGTTGTGGGTATCGCAATACGCCATTTCCATTTACACTGGTATCTCCTAACTGCCTCTCAACTCTTCTTGTTTGGAGACGTGAACTATGATCAGCAGCTAAATCCTCAACAGAGTGCTTGGGCATTCCAGCGAATTGCATTATACAGTGGAAGGTTGCAAATAGTACCTGTAGAGCGCCAATATCTCCCCAATTTGCATTTCCAAGTTTGTTCCAGATCCTATCAATTGGAGAAACAGAAATTCTAGAATGATTTTTTACCCATTCAGCAGCACATTCATATACATTATTCAGGTCAAATTTTAGCTTATTTACATCTCCTTCAACCTTTACAACTCCCCCATATTGAGAATCAACTAGAAGAACAAACACTGTGCATGGATCAGGAAAGAAACTCAGTCTACTTAAACTCCTTGCCAATAGCATTCGAAGAGCATAAAATAGAGCTTCTCCAAGAACTGATGGAGAAGGCTGACGATCACTGCCAACAGCATGGCCTCCAACATCAGGCCTTAGAAGTGCCAATTCAAGGACATGATCCCATTTTCCATGCGGATGTCGAGAATTATTAAGCAATATACCAGTACCACAAAGACCTCCAAGCCTTCCATTTGCAATAGCCTGTTCAGCCTGATAAAACTTCATATTGGAATTATACAGACAAGCCACAGAAAAAGGCATGGGCTCATCTTGACTCCAAAATGCCTCCCACAAGCCTTTTATACCTGCATGTAAAAAATCTTCAATCGCAAGATAAGCTGTTGCTTCTACAGCATCAGATGTAGAAGCATGAACAGCATTGGGCATGCGTGTCAGCTGCTGAAATGAAATCCCTTCCAATGCATAATCAAATTTTTGAAGTTCAATCAACTCAAATGGAACATCAAATGCCTGCTGTTTCAAGGCACAGTCTTCTGTTACAGTTTCAAACCAATCTACAAGTTTTTCAGTCAAGCTGTCACTATCAACAAACTTATAGAAGAACTCCTGGTTCCGAGGCCTACCCCCAGATGATACACTGGACCTCTTTGTCCCAGACCCTATTGATTCCTGGTCTGGGGATCTACCTGTAACAAATATCCAAGTTCATTAATATTAGAATAACTACTGTTCTTTTTTATATGTTAGGATGGTAAATCAGGCCTTCATTAGTTGAAGTTCAAAAATCAGCAATAGTTCTCACATGACTTAAAAATTCAGAGATAAAAAAATAATGCATAAACTGACAGATTGACAATAGAAATTCAACATAGAAAAATGAAAAAAATGGCATATTCACTTATGACTAGATGTGGAAGCCCACAACCACCATATTATTTATTGAGGTGAGATCAAAATGATCAAGCATGACACATCCTTCCTTGAGAGACTCCTTTAGGAGGATTTCATTTTAATGGCTGAGAAAGAGATTTTTTTCCTGGCAGGGGTGTAGTTTAAAACAATACTACTTACTTTTTGACAGGTCAGTTGACAAATAATACCCCTTTTACTATACTGTCAGTTTTAATATATCAGTTTATCTAATGTGACTTTCCTCTAAGTCAGAAGTTAAACCATGATGTGGTTCCACTCCAGCCGAAATACAACTACCTAAACCCCACAATAATAAGGAAGTTTCATAGCCTTTATTTTCAGTCTAATCTGCAGTTTCTACCCCACCTGAAGTGGATCCATCATATGTTGCAAGTGTAAACATTTAAAGGACCATATTTTTGTTTTCTATATTTTCAAGAGCTCTCACTGCTTCACATGGTCCACAAGCACAAGTAACAGAACATAATAAAATCAGGACCAGTCTTGTAGAAACTGTTATTTTTCCTAGCTTAAGAAAATCACATTTCATTAAAGCTAGACACCCGTACTCATAAACAGTGCAAACATATTCTAGGTTGTCCTCTTAACTAGTGGATCCAGGATACAAGGCTGCAATTTCTTGGTCCCAAAGTAGATGCTTTCTTTTACATTACCGAAGGGAGATCTCACAAATTCTCCTTCAACCTTGCTAACAGTTCAAAGGTTAGAAATCACACATAAACATGGTGTTTTGACATTTGGTGCAGCCAAATCTTTGCTACTACTTAAGCCACTTCTGTAAAGATAAAGATAAGGAAAAATGGGGTAATTGTTGATCTCCTTTTCTATAAAAATTCTTTCAAAAAGTAAAAATGTCATTCTATCACCCCATTATTAATTAAGAATAAAAAGTTACCATCCCAACTACCGGTTATAATAAAGGATAAGCGTGGGTGATGTTGTTGCCTCTAAATCTATACCATATTACCACACATAAATGGTCCAGATTAAAAAAATGTACATTGACTTTTTTAAGTGGTCATGTGACCAGAAACTATGTTTTAATCAAGACTATCAATGTTTGGTCTAAATTTATAGTTCTCATTTCTCACAATAAACAGAAATCCTCACTATATATATATGGTCCTCCTCACCATTAAAATTTTCACATCGCTCTAGCTCAGTTCCTGAGCACTGGGACACGAAAATTGATTCACATGCTTTATAATACATCAAAATTCACTACATTAACCAGTTTTGTACCCTGTTTACCTAATTCTTCAGTGTCAAGAAAAACAAATTACTCCATTTATCCATTTCACTGCGACTTCTATCTCAAACAAGAACATCAAGGCAGGAACATGCTTTTACAGATCCACAATCAGTAACTATTACAAGCTTGCCAAGGTAAAAATGCCATTGATTAGCAAATTCAAGCCATATATCACCCACATGTCTTAGAAGCAAAAAGAGAAAGAAAACTCTTGCTCTATTAAATCACTGAACAACTAAAACACTATACACTGAAGATGTAAAATTGAAGTTTTAAGTTAGACCATCAATGACAACAACTTGGACTTCCCCAAAAGCCTAATGCGTCAAGGTCTACAAGGCCTTTTTATATGCGACCATTCACATCGCGTTCCTGAAGAACAAATGAACTATATTCACAAAGTTTAAGCCTTTGAGAAGAACAACCCAGCGTGAACAATGCTAAAACTGTAGCAAACAAACAGAATCACCCTAAACAAAAAGTCCCTTGAAACTAAAAAGCTGCATGGAGCTACATCAAAATGACCACAGAACCACAATTGGAAGTTAAGAAGAAGAAGAAGAAGAAAAAAGCTTAAATAGGTACAAATTCACAAAGGTTATCCAAAATTCACAGCTAGAAGCACAATCGCAACCCCCAATCCCAAATTCCTAAACTTCCCCTTTCGCTGAGTTGAATTGCATCATCAATTTCTCAAATTTAAGAACTCCCTCACGCCCACGGAAGTTTCTATTCGAGTAATTAACTCATACAATGCAACCCATCCACCCATACCCACACAAACCACGGAAAAAATAATTAAACAAAAACGACCATAAAATAATGTGGAGTGAGCAGAGTCAATCTCAGGAAAGAGCAAATGAATTGGCGTCAAAGTAGAGTCAAATGGGAGAGAATTTAGGGTTCAGAAAAAGAAAAAGGAAGTAGAAGAAGGAAGGGTGTTGAACGATACCTTGCATTTTTCAGTGTTACAAGTGTGTACAAGAAAGCTTTTCAGATCTTCCCCTCTCTTTTTTTTGTTTCTCTCTAATTATATATAACTTTTTAAATTTTGTTTGTGGGTTATGATGAGGTGCGTGGCTCAGCAGAGGAAGATGCAGATCGAACCGTGTTGGTGCCTGATCCACCACCAGGTCGTTGAATTGCTGATTCTGCTGCTTTTCACTACAGTTTGGGGAACCATGGCAAAAACACAAACTGATGCTAAAGCTTTGCTTTTGTTTTTGTCATTTTATTATTTGAGCTTTTCACTTTTTCAGTTCATTCATGCGTGTGTTACTTTTGTGCTGTGTGAACTGTACAATATACAACAACACGGGCATCACCCATTGGTGGGTGTTTAATATTTCATCATCATAATAATAATAAAAACAATTTATTAAAGTAGAAATAAATGCGAGTAATGAATAAATAATAATTATCATTCCCTTTGTTTCCTTTTTTGAATTGAGGGCAATGACTGGTGTTTTTGTTTTATTTTTTCTGGGTGTTACGTTTAAGAAAATGGAAATTAGTTTCTTTGGTGAAAGTGACGTTTTGTTGTTTGTCATGAATTTTTTGGAGTTAATTTTATGTTTTGGATTGGAAAGGGTGAATGAGAAGGGTTGCTTTGTGGTGAAAGAATTGGACCCCTAAGTTAAAAAAAAGGAGTGGCCGGCCCTTGGGAAGAAAAGAGATAGCTATGAATTGTGATTTGTTTTGGTATATACTATGTAGGTATGTAGGTAGTGAAGGAGCTTCACTTTTGTTTACATACAAATTTCTTCCTTATCACTCTTTTTCTTCTTTTCTTTAATTCTTTTATTCTATATTATGTTAAATATATTTTTCTTTTTTCCTATAGTATAACACAAAATCAATTTTTATTAGTCTAAATTTTAGATTTATCGTGTATATATAATAAAGAAACTATTGTGATGAATTTTTACTAATGTTCTTAAAAATCGAATTTTCAGTATTTTTTATTTTTTTTAATTATTTTTTTACTACAAGTATCTAATAAATCTAAAGTTGAAACAAAAACAAAAATTAGTTTTACGTTATATTACAAAGAAAAACATTTAATTTTTTCATATTTAATATAAACAGGATACATGACTTTGTCTGTTTTTCTACCTATGATTTTTTTTTATAATTTAATTTGGGTATATTGTGTCACTAAAGATTCATTTCACTAATTTTGATAACATATTACCAATTTATTTTGTGGAAGCTTTAGAAGTTTGATATAAATTGAACCAATAAGTTGTCTCATGAGACAAAATGTTTTAAAGCGTATGATACTAGGCATTGAGAGTAATATCATAAGTTTATATTAGTTCCCGTAATTATTGAGATACATTTAGTTTTTTTTAGAAACACTTAACAGATTGTAATTACTGAATCCACAAAGTTAAGATAAATAATGTATTTAAATAACCATGCATTGTGAATGTTGTAAAAGATTAAAAGTAATTTTAATATAGTGAAATGTATTAATTATGTTCCTTATCTTGTGCATTATTATCTCAAATAAAAGATGGATGCAATAATGGATTTATTTATATTTTGAAAGATCAAAAGCAATAAGAAATGTTATCTATATTAAGTTTTAGCAATGTATATTTACATTAAATTATTTTAATCACATTATATTATTAATTAAAATTTATCATTTCATATTTAAGGATTTTTATTTTCAATTTTATATTTTTTAACAAAATTTACTTATATTTCTTCATCATTAAGTTTATATTAGTTTTTTTTTTTAATTATTGAGATACATTTAGGTGTTTTTTCAAAAGAATTTAAAAGATTTCAATAATTAAGAATTTGATTACAACGAATACACAATTTATTTATGGTTCAACGACTTAAAAAATTACTTTTGGTTATTTCATTTTAATTTTTTCTTAAGATTAACAACTCAAATATTATCTTATTATTACTTTTGGTTACACATAGATAGAAGATGTTCTCAAGGAAAACAATTCTTTTAAAGAGGATATGGAATATAGTTTCCTTGCATGAGTATTTACTGCACAAAGGAAAACATACAATACACTCCCAAAGACAGAAATAGAAAATGGCGCTCAAGGTTTTTACAATATAATATTCTAATGTTTCTTAATAAGTTGCTTTGTTGTCATCATCTTACTTATATAAATGCTTAGATATGACCTTGTATGATCAATCTTATGATTTATTCTTCATTATTTTGATAAAGGTTGAAAATATAATCCTTAAGATTTGATGTGTAGTTGATTTATCTTACTTGTTTATGTTTTGTTTTATTTTGTAAAAGAAAGGATTTTCTTTCTGATCTTAAGTTATATAAATACAAAACTAAATATAATATATTTTTTTTATACACGGCATTGTATGTGTTTCTAATATATTCTTATTATAGACGTTGTTCTAAAAACACTATAAATGGCTTCGCAAAACCAGTTTTTTTATGGAAGGTGTTGTTATAAATAGGTTTCTATTTTTCTGTGGTGAAAACTATTCCTTTTGAAAATAAAGATGCAAATATTTTTGGAATGTGTTGATGAAGGTATTTGGGAAGTTGTCATGAATGGAACTTTTGTTCTTATGCATGTAATTAAAATATGAGAAAAAACAAACTTCTCTTTAGATAACAAATGAAACTAGAAAAACACAATATGATGTTCATCCGAAAGTACTCGGGAAGAAGCAAATTTATAGTTTCTTGTTTATCAACATTCAAAAACAAAAAAGTGTAAGTTACTCAAACTTTTCTTAACATATAAATAGTGTTCAAGTTCTTGATGCATTTTGTTATAGTATACGGGGCTGAGACAGTAAAATTAACCAATTGAACAATTAATCCCTCCTGGTCGTCTTTCACTCCTAAGTTTCAAGCTTTGTCTCTCAATCGGGAGTGTACTTGAAAAATGTACTGTGATGCTCAAGTAAGTGTTTGGTATTTGGTGTGTAATGAGTGCTATATTAATTGTGTAGTTTTGCTTTGTCTGATGTGTTTATTTATAGAGTTTGTCATGGGCTATATTATTGGTGGGTCGTATTTAATGTGTATAATCACAAAAATGAAAATACCTGATTTGTCGCATATTCCTTTATACCTTAAGACTTTTATACTTAGCCAGTCGGGCGACCTTCGATACCAAATGTTACAGGTCATCCAACCCTGACTGGTACAGTGGCTCCCAGACTCGAGGGAATTAAGTTCGACAAGTCTTAATATAACTTGCATGATTTTTTCGGTCCGGTTGTCTCTGTTATGATTTGTACCATGATGGGACTGGATCGTTCTGCCATCCCTTATCATCTCTACCATTGGAGGCGCTTTTCAAAAGGTTATTTTGGTGGGAGAATTTGAATTTTCCCTGGCATTCATGCGTTTTATATGAAGGTCGTTAGATCTGAAAGGATCTAAAGGTTAAGGAATGTTAAGCTTCGTATTCTGAGGTTGGACATCTATAAATTGGTGACCCCTCATTCTTAAGAATTCACTCTTGCTTCCCTCTGACTTCCAAGTTGTTTATAATGGCAAGGTGTTTTCCCTTCCTTCCAAAAGATTAGTCATGACTTCCTTCACAGACTTAGGATAAGTTATTAATGTAAGAATTTATAATTATTATCTCCTACTAAAAAGAAGCATCATGGATGTAGCTTAGGCCATTGTAGTGCTTATCAGTTTTTACCAGGGAAGACTTCCTATTCCTAGATGAGCAGGAGAAGAGAAAGTTAAAATACTGAGAACTCTTATTGAAGAATATGAAAACAACAGAACATACTAGGAGCTTCATCTCACACTTATTGTCATGTGAGATGAAGAAAATTTCTATCTAGAAAAAAAAAAATCAATAGAAGACCTCATTACCTTAGTTAAATTTCAATTGAGTCATGTGATTGCAGAAGAACATTTTATAGAGATAAGTTGAAATATTACCTTTTCTGAGACCTTATTGCTGCTGCCATTCAGAAGCTCTGGTGCCATCCAAGGTAATGTCCCGCGCACACCACCAGTAACCAAAGTATTTC
>Ga0123342_1003706_pt1 | contig 24242 bp, 15 predicted proteins | sample Turbeawhitnodule_FD_89960 | JGI IMG/M metagenome (GOLD analysis project Ga0123342, IMG submission 89960) | Root nodule microbial communities of legume samples collected from Mexico - Turtle bean Mexico white nodule | ecosystem: Host-associated > Plants > Roots > Nodule | place: Mexico: Nepantla... | reverse complement strand
CTGTTATATATCCCAATTTGTAATATCTTCTCCCATAATAATAAAAGTGAGTTGTTTTTGCTGTGCTCGGAGATTAGGCTAAATTGGTCGAACTCCGTTAACAATTTTCTGGTGTGTTTTTTCCTCTTTATCTCTTTTATTATTCCGCTCTGTTTATTCAATATTATTTGTCGGGTAGCTCTCTTAGGGTTCCGTTTTAGTGGGAAAATTACCCGTTTTTTTCAACAGGGAGAAGGTATGAAGGTGGAGGGAGAATTTGCCAAATTGACTTTGATGCTAGTTTGTTGGGATTAAAATGTCAACAAAAAAAATCCAAAAACAAAATAATAATCACAATAACTAGAAAAAAAAAACACAAAATTAAATTTTGATTAATCAATTTTTTAAGATAAACACTTAGGTTAACGTGAATAACGAGGGACTCACTTCCTTTATTAGGTTAAGATTTGATTCTTGAAAATGTAAAAAAAAAATAAAAAAATATTGTAAATTAAAAATCCTAAGAAAATCTTGTGTTTGACAGGGATATTCCATAATAATGAATAAAAAAATTAAAAAGGAAATTCTTAATTTTGTGTTCATAATTATATGTAAATTCGTAATTGCCCATTTAAAATTAATTGTCTACTTTATATGACTTTTTATTGTTAATTGTTTATTTCAAAACATAATTCTATAAATGTATCATGTGATGCTAGAGTGGATAAACCTCTTTTTTTACCGTTCAACCTCAACTTTGTTTAAAATAAAAATAAAAACTATTTTTATACTCTTCGGTATATTTTATTAAAATTATTAAAAAATATATGGTACTCTCCCGCCAAAATCAATTGGCGCGCTTGCTCCTTCATTTCTGCTATATAGAAACGTCGCAGAACATGTTTTCAATGTTACACACACTCTCTCTCTCACTTGCCCTAATTCAAATCCGCGCCTTCTCTTCTTCCGCGCTCCAAAACGCAGCGTTTCATCCAACCTCAGGCGAGTGTTTGTTCATGAATTCCACTTCCGTTTGCAAAACCATGTTTTTCTCTTTCAGATCTGAAAATTCAGAATCTGCTTTTTTTTTCTTCTTATAATTTGTTTTGTTTTCTCACCAATTTGTCTGAAGCTATTCGTATGTGGCTTTTTATGCTCCGTAAATGTTTCGTTGTGTATTTCTCCTCATATGGCTGTTTTTAAGGTTAATTTTCTTGGTTCTAGAAGTTTCTGCTGTTTTTGTCTTCTGTTCAAGCTTCTAGTTTTTTTTATAGTGTGAATTTTATTATTGGAAGAGGATCTTGAAACTGTTGATGAATCCATTCGATTTTTAGGGTTAATTTAGCCCTTCGAAATCTATGACCTTTAGGGTTAATTTCTTAAGATTTGAGTGAATTCGATGGTGGTATGATTTTAGATTTTTTGTTTTTTCAGCTTTGGCTGTTCTGTGTGTTCTCGCTTCGATATGAGAATGGTTCCGTTTTATGCTGTTATATGACGTTTTTGCTTGCTTTGTGGTTCTGATAGTGCAGATTTAGCTCTAGGCGTCTGTCTTTGCTCACTGCCGGTTTAGTTTATGTAACGGTGATAGCATTTTCAATAATTATGTTTCTTGAATTCTGCAATTGATGTAGGTTACGCAACTACTTTGGATCTTTACCATACAGGAAGAAGAAAGTATCGAAATATCGAAACGTGTAATTCAGGTATTTAAATTTTATTGAATTATTTGAATTTAGTGCCCTATTTTTTTGTATAAATCAAAAACGCTTTTTTTTTATGGATTCTTTTTGTTTAGGTTAGCAATCATGGAGATTTTTAATTTTAAATGTTATATTTTCACAAATTGAATACAAATACATTAACTAAATACATATGGTCGAAACATTCAAAATCTAAAGAAATATTGACGGTATATGTTTGATATTTTATAAATACAACAATAAATGTCATTCTTCACTTTTTTAGCGCGTTAATCATTGAACTTGATAAACTATCTTTCCATCTTATTCACTATATCTATGGATGATTTTAGTCTCCTCATATTTTAATATTTCTGTAGATTCCACTATGTATTTCTCTTATATAGATAATTGATCGTCGATATAATCTTCTCGACAATAACACTTATGTAAGTTTAAGGCGAGGTTTTAAAATTTAAAGCAGATTGATTCACTTTTGATGTTTAAATGAGTTCTTTTGAAGGTAAAAGCGTTTCTCCTTCCAAATTGCATAACTAATTTTGAAAATAAAAAATTTAGTTGTGATTTTGCAAGTACTACTAATGAGTTGCCTTAAATCGTTGTTCTAAATGATTGCTTTTACTGTTTCCAGTGGTTTTTTATTCTCGATAGATTCAGGGAAAATTTGGAAGAATACTGTGCAGAGATTCTGATTTAATAGCAGAGCAATAGAGCATCCATATGGAGCTACGGGGTTGTGGTCATCTTCATTTTATTCAGGCTATTAAAGGTGGTTTACTTTCAAAAGTCCCTAATGTTGCTCGTGGACAACCAAAACTTAAATTTAAAAAAATCACAGACATATATGATAATGTCTTATTGTCTCATGGTGATGGAATGGCTGAAAGATCATGTTATGGTGAAATTGAGGAAACCAATCCTGATGCTTCAGTATGCACTGTTGATGAAGATGATGATGATCAGATAATGTATAACTTGGATGATGACGACTTCGACAATTTCACCCTAAGCCAAGTTAAAGAAAGTTGCAAAGCAAAGAAGAGAAAACGCGCGCAAGATCTTGAGTCTTCTAGAAGAAACATAAAAATTGAAGATTCATTTCTGGAGGACTCCAGTGAGGAGCAAATGACAGCTGATGATGATTCTGATTTCATGGAGACTCTCAGTAGCTGGAAATCTAAACTGTCAAATAATATTACGGCCAAGAAGAAAAGATGCTTCGAAAAAACAATCTCTAATACCCAAGATGTTATGCTAGTTGTCAAATCTGAAGAGATCCTAGACAGTCAAGATTTCCTACCCTCTAGTGAAGAGATCCAAAACGGTCAAAATTTCCCACCCTCTAGCAAAGAGGTCCTAGACTGTCGAGTGTCCTCACCCTCTATTGAAGAGACCCAAGAATGTCAAGATTTCTCACCCTCTTGTGAGGAGATCCAAGACGGTCACGAGTTCCCACCCTCCAGTGAAGAGATTGAAAACAATAAAGAGATCATATTATTCAGTGGAGATTCAGCTGCCCTTATTGAAGTGAAATCTGATGTTCCTGAAACTGACTGTTTTGGTGGTCCAGATGACTATTCTATTATAGAAGTACAAGAAGCAGAGACAATCTATGCATGGAATTTGGAGAGTGAATTGAAAAATGAACGGCAAAAGTGTGTTGATTTTCTTCCATTACGAATGGTGAGCCCCTTCAATATGGATCTTGTGATAAGTAATTCTCAACTAAGCAACGGCCAGTTTCCGGACATGCCTGCTATAGAATTCGAAAGTAAAGAGTGTGTCATCCATTCAGGTCTCCATTACATCGCCCCACAAGTAATCTCTCTAGTTGAAGATCATAACTCTGATATTCATTACAGTCAACCAGATGGTGACGCTGACACTGCAGTCACCCTACGTAATGTGGCTACTCATAAAGACCTTGATTGCCTGAGTGTAGAGTTTAAAGATGATAATACTCTCCTCGGTGACTGCAGCAATGATGAATTTACAACTTGTGCTGAGGATCAGGTAGAAGTAGAACCCAGCCCTACTATGGAACATGGACTTAATGTTGATGGATGTCTGATTCGTTGCTCAGATGATCAACCTGAATATGAGGAAAAACAATCATTTACTTCTCTAAACAATGAATGTGATGGTAGGTCAAAGCTGCATCATCCTGAAAGGCTTTTATCAACAAGAAAGGTACAAATATCATCAATAAAATTATATGACTTGATTTATATTATTGCTTCCTCTCATTAGTTGGTTTATCTTCAGGCAATCTCACCATCTTCTCAGGAAAAGCTCTGTAAAGCTGTGGAGTCCGTTGATTTGAATCATAAAATCAAATTGAGTATGTTATCTAATTACACCATCTCTTCTTCATTATGCTGTGATCTTGATCCGTCAACAATTACATATTTAAATCCACCAACCTTTATTTTTTCAAACTATAAACTCAATAATCATGGAAAGAAATATGGATTTTGAGGAATTAGAGGTTTTGTTGGAAAAGATAAAAATGTGGTTTTAAAGGTGTAGGCTATATTAAAAGTATCGTAATATGGGAAAGTTAAAACGTGATGTGGTTCCTGTGACAGTCAATATGTTTGAAACAAGAAATATTTCTAACTTTGATCCACTATGATATTACGATTTAAAATCTTAATGAAATAAAATAGGCTGTTATTTCATGAGTAAAAGTAATTTCTTTTAGGACTCTGATGAACCCATTTCTCAATCTTCCCTTTATTGTCAAATGTAACTTGTTTCTATTAATACAGCTACGAATTTCTGTTTTGATATGTAATTTCTTGTTATCATTACATATATAATTATTTTGTTCCATGTTAGTACATTGACCTTTTACCTCATTTTACTTTTACTTATATTGCATTACAATGATCGCAGAATGCAAGGGAAAAATATGCTTTTCTGAGCAGACTGATAAGATGAATGGTACAGCTGATGGGGGTGATGATATCACAGGCGCTGAATTTACTGATATCCCTAACAAAATTAGGTTTATTCCTAGGACTAAAAGAGTTTCCCATCCTAAAGGAATTTCCAAGATCCCCCATTCCTCTCACCAAGCCACCCGCCTAGCGTGCAGTTCTGTACAGAGCTGCCCAAAGAGTGCAATTGCATTTACAAAGCAACAAATGCATGATGCTGAATGCCTTGCCATGAGACTCACAAGGGAATTGAAGTCAATGAAGGACATTGTGGATGACATGTTACGATCTGAATTCTGTCTGAATACGTCTTTGAGACATAAAGTAAATGAGGTATGATTACCACAATCCTATTAATAGTGGATATTACTTTCTACATTAGAAGTGGTGATAATTTGATTGAAGCCTGCTAGACTCAACTCAATCCTGAACTTTTTGATTGGGTTCGATGATGGGGGTTGTCAAACCCAACCCAATCTGATCCATGAACACCCCCACTGATAGCTATATAGCTCTTACGTTCCTGATTAAAAGGCAAAATGCAAAGTGTTGCTAAGTTCTAGTAATTTCAATATTTCTAGTGGAGTTATGCATTTAATTGATAAATTTGGTGACTAGTCAATAGTTAACCAGTATTGGTATTGATTTTCAGGCAAGAGTGGCTGTTAAGAAGGCCACAAGAGCTGAAGAAGCTGCAAAACGATGCCTGGCCTTCATGTCAAGGGATTGCAGCCGTTTCTGTAAAATAATGGTTTGTTCATCTCCTACATCACTTTTGATGCTATTAAATTTTAACAGTTTTTCTGTTTCCTCTTTCCTGTGGCTAATTACTGCTCTTGCTAAATTCAGAAATTATCTGATGATGGTCCACCTCCTCCTCCTCAAGAGGTAGTGCGTAAAGAGAGGAAAAAAATAGCCTTTGCGGATGAAGCAGGTGGAAGGCTGTGCCAGGTGAAGTTCTATGAGGATGACGGGGTACCTTTGTCGGAGTCTAATTGAAAGAGAATCTTGCTCTAATAGCATACCATTTTCTGTAAATTCTTAATTTTCGATGCCCTTTCACTATATTGGTTCGTTCTACTACAAATGCCTAATATTTGGTGTTGGTTCCTTCCTATGTCACAAGTTAATTCCATTGATATGACGTGTACCAAGAGGAGAGTATAATCAAAATTTCAACCAGGGATTTATCTTGTATCTGCGGAATTTGGGTTTTAGATCCAACTTCAAAACAAGTGTAAATTACGTAGTAAAATGACTTTGTAAAATGTCCTTCTCTTTATTATTTTCATTCAAATTTAAATTAGTTAATAGTTTGTTAAAGAAAATTTGCAATCTTCTATTAACTCACTCTCAACACAAGGGGGAAGAATAAAATATGAAATTTTCAATGAAAAAACACGGTTGTTAGATATAATCTCAAAATACCAATTTTCGTAACAAAACAGACTTTTGACTCTCAATAAGGACTATAACAATTGTTCCACATGATTCACTTGCAATTTTTTTTTGTTTCTCCAATATTGTTTTCACTCGAATTATGAGTTATACAAATTAAATAAAAAGAATATTTACTTAAGTGAATTTATAAATTAATATAAACATTACATTTTAATTTATTAAAGACATATAGGGGCTATTGTACATGTTTCCGTTAGTTTTGTAAAATAGAATAAGAAATTATTTAAAAACTCATCTCTACAACAAAATAAATATCGAATCGCTAATACGCAATAGAAATTAGTTTTCGTATGGTAAGAATGCGCAATAAAAACGTATTTTGAGAGAACATTTTTTGTCAAAATAAATAATACCAATCCCATGTATTAGTTGCTCTCAATTTTAAACTTATTTCTTAAGGTTCTAATGAATTAATTTCTTTTGGCATAACGTTTTAATTTGGAGTTGTATGGATTAATATATATTATTTTTAAATAAGTACATTTATTTAATTAAAATTTCATACGGCTTATAAATAGTAAGAAAGGTTGAAAGTAAAAATTAATTTCTGTAAAAATTAAAATTTCTGTACACTTTACTGATAAAAAAAAACACTTTGCATATTTCTGATGATTTTCATGACATGAGAAGATTGGGTGACTAAACGAATTGAATAATAAAAAAAACTGTTTTTATTTTAACTTCTAAAGGTTATTTTAAAAGTATTATGAATGTAATAATCGAAAGTAATGAGCAATTTTTACATGGTACATGTTTGTCTTCAAAGATAACTGGGAAAATTAGTACATAATAAGAGAGTACTCTCTTCAAGCTTAACTAGTTAACCTTAAAAAAACAATTAATTTAATATTCAAAATTATTATTTTTAAGAGTTTGATTTCTATATATTATAAGTGTAAGAAAATTAATATTGTCAATCAATTCCCTTCATCATTAATATATTTTTAAAAAATAATTTTAAAGAAATTACTAAGTTTATCATATATATTATGTCAATACATAGAATATTTGTTTGAAATTTAAATAAAAATTAAAAATATTATTGAATTTCAACTTAATAATGTTTTTTCAAACATGGCTTAAATTGATAAGCGCAAACACTTACACTTAGAGAAAGAATTTCAAACTTAAAAATATAGTAATATAACTTTCTTGTAATTTCATTTGTTGACAATGTTTAAAGATGAATTTTCCTTAATCAATTGGATATAAAGATTTAGAAAATTTTGTTTATTTAGATTTTAGTGGTGTGTAGAAGACTCACTCTTAAACCTATTTTTCAAGAGAAGAAGATGGCAATGAACATCATATTAATTAGACTAGTAGAGTTTAAATTAGAGTGTGATAATGATTTTTTTTAAAGAATGACAAATAATTGGATTTTAAAATATATTGTATATCCTACCCATAAAGGATCTGAATTTGTATTAGCTGTAAATACTACTGATGCTTTAAAGTACTGTTTAATGTTGTTTGAGGTGGTAAAATCCACCATAATACGTAAGTAACTTTCTTAATTAAGTTTCCTTTATTTTTTATAAACGTTGGTGTAAATATTAATAAATTTTAATTTACAAGTTTCATTTCTTGTATAGAATTATAAATTATTATGAATTCAACTTTATGTTGAAAAACGTTTATCTATGGTTTTCTAAAGTAATCATATGATGGAAACTAAATATCAAAGAAGTTTTGAAAAAAAAATAAAATCTTCTTGTTGATTTGAAGTACACTAAAGTAACATGTGACCTATATTAATTAAAGTTAATTTTATTTTAATAACACTATAAATCTTTTCTAATCAATTACTAAATATTATTTATTTCAAATAATTAAATTTATAATTGTTTATGAAAATTTAGAGGTATGTAACTAAGTTGTTTACATTGTTTGTAGGGACAACAACGGATTAAGAGAGATGTGAGTTTCATTATCTTTATTCTTGAAGTAAAAATTAATCCACATTCTCGTTCCTATACCTAATAGGTATAAATTTTTTCTCATTCTCATTCCCATTAAGTAACAAGTATATTCATTCTCACTCTCGTACCTGTTCACTTACTATTCTAAATATTAATTAAACATTTTATAAAAGAATAAAAATTATAACAAAGTAAACATGATATTATCAATGATTAAATGTCAAAATGATACACATTTAGTTTTCTTCAATGTCAAATATCAAGAAAAAATTATAGTAATACACATTAAAGTACCATAATAACTAGATAAAGGTAAAATAATTATAGAAAAGAATTAAAACGATCAAATGTGTTGATTCGATGAAATTAAGGATTGCATTTCTTGAAATGAAATGCATTTTTTGAACAAAATCAAAGAAAAAAAAATGTGTAATCAAGTTTATGATGAGAAGAAAAATACCTTAGGGATATAAGTAAACTTGGTAGATATAAAACAAGTTGAGCCATTGAAAGAGAAGCAACAACTTTTTAGTGAAACAAATCTAAGGATTAAAGAGAATAGAGAAGATGAAGTTTTTATTTTACCTAATAATTTGAGAATGTGAAAAAATAAACAATAAAATTAGTAAAAAGGAGTAGAAATAATTAAATATTTGTCCTAGATACCATTTGATTCAATGAAATTGAGGTTTGTGTTCCTGAAATACAATACATCATTTGAATGAAATTACGCATGAAAAAAATGTGTAATCAAGATTGGGATAAGAGGAAAAATACCTTGAAATTTGAGTGAACTTTGTGAATTTTGAACAAGTTGAAACTTGAGAGAAAATAAAAGAATTGTGAAGCAAAAAAAAAAAAAAAGGAAAGGTTACAAAACTAAGCACGAAAGAAAACACAGAATATAAGTATTTAGTGTTACCTAATAAACTGTATGTGTTTTAGTACTTTAAAATGAATAGGGTTTAAGATTTAAGGTCTAGGGTTTAGAGTCAGTCCCCATACCCAATTTAAAAAACTAACTATTGCTCATACCTATATCCATATTCGGTCAATGTAGAGATTTTCCATTAAAATTAGGAAGAGTTATGACAATATAAAAAATAAAGTTGTATGATTTTACTTAGGAGAAATAAGAATGTATGATGATTGATGGTGCGAATAACTTTTGTTATGCTAGAGAATATGTTTTTCTTGTGTTTGTTAGAAAGATAAAATAAGATAGAGATCATAATTATTTATGAAACTAATAAAGTTTCAAGGAATCATGGCAAGAAGATAACAATGCAAATGTTGACAAAAAAATACCCAAGAGAGTGGCACGAGTGAAACATGGTAGTGGTGTGAAAGAGAGCCCAATTGAGAGGTGCAATGAGATGAAAACGATTCAAGGAAGGAAAACAATGCAAAGTGAAGTACTTATGAATAAATTTCCCTTAAATACCATTTATTTAGACATACAAAAAGTAGAATAGAGAATGATTTTGTATTTGATATAAAAAAGTTAATTCTAGAATGTTACAATTGCATTATAATCCCTGATTACAGAATTAAGAAATAAAATTATAACTGTTTTATTAAAAATTATTTAAATTTTATTAAAAGATATTTAATTTCTATTTCAATCTTGACTATAAATATTTTAATTACCTATTACATGTGCTTTTGTTTTAAATTGTACACCTTTTTTATTTTATAAAATACTCACATTATAGTATGATAAATAATTACAAACAAATCCTTTGTTGGAATACAACTATAAATTCTAATAAAGTTGTGAGTTCAAATGCCTATGAAAAAAAGAATAATTAATAAAAAATATGACAAGTTAAACTTAAAAAAAATAGTTCTTGATGCAAATGGTGACATAACAAATAATAAATAATTATATCGTTTAAGTATGACATTAAAATTAAATTTTCGAATTCATTGGTATACAAATTTTCTACTAAAATTTCTCAACCTTTTAAGCCAAAGAGCATTGCGATGTTTCACTCCTTTAAATAAAACTTATGATAATAAATCGTTAGATAGTTTTTCTTTCTTGTGATAATTTTTTAAACTTGTTCCAGTATTTTCAACGTTTTCAATTTGAAAAAATCAACATAATTTTTTATCAAATTAATGATAACAATATTACAATAATATGATATGACATAAAAAAATAGCACATATCAATATAGTAATATTGTTCCAAAAGATTATATTAACCTATTTTTTTTAAATTAAATTAAATTAAAAATATAAAAAATAATAGGACAAACAAAAAAACTATTAAAAATCAAATCTCTATATCTTGAAGAGCATGGAAGGATAAAAAAACCCTTTAAATAAATCATAATATGTAGCCTAATATTTCCTTTTTCAACACAAACCTAATTGTAGACCAATATATTGTTGTAGAGTTGAAAGGGTCAGATTCTTTCATGTGAAAGATTAGACTTTACCCAATGAGAGTGAAGAAGAAGCTTCACTCATACCAGTATACCTGTATGCAATAAATTGAGCAACACGTGTCAGGATTACAAGTGTCATCATAAATATGTAATTTTGTAAGCAAACATTTGTATGTGTCAAATAATAATTTCAGCCTATTTTAAATTAATGTTTGTGTTTATGATATCACGAGACTAGATATAAAAATATTTATAGGATACAAACTTTATTTATTCTTAAACATTTTTAAGTTGTATTTAGTTGTATTTGGTGTATTGGTAAGTTTTTTTTTACTACATATCAGTGGAACCTGTTTTCGAATGGGTGTTGAGCCTAAAGAACGATTGCTTGCTTATATACTCGGTTGATTGTTGTCACACTTAGCTTCCTACTTCACCTTCTTCCTCTCGGTCGTTTGGTAGCACAGGCTGGGATGGTACCTGCAGAAGGCACTCCGACAATCAAGTCAGTCAAGGTATCGACACTCAGTTGTCAGAGTACTGTAGATAATGACGTACCTGATTCTTGGAATATGCGCTATTTATATTATCTTAATGGGCCTTCGTTGGTGGGCCGGATTAGGAGGTTGATTCTTGTTTAAGGTTGCGCTAAACAACTCTTAATTATGGAGGCTTCTTCTTCCTGCACCCCTACGTTTTTTATCCTGCACCCTCACAATTTTCTAAATCTCAAAATTGGCCTTGATCTTTTATTTGAAGAAGGGCGCTGTGGTTACCGGAAATCAGGATCTGGGAGTGCGCTACGGATTCATCAATCCAAAACTGAATCATTTCATTTTTTGGATGAGGGGTTGTTTTAGAAGCAAATTTTGCATAAATTATTAATTTCCGGATTTCTGAATCCAGAAGCCTAATTCTGTTACGGATTGGTGGATCCGGAATGCTTATTTTTGAATTATGGATTTCTGAATCCATAATGCATATTTTTGTTACGGATTGGTGGATCCGAAATTTTACTGGAAGTGTCAATCCAAAATTTTTCCAAATTCCATAATCCAGAATGCAAAAAAAGTAAATGCAGTTCAAGTGCATTTTAGGATTTAAAAAAAATAATACGGACAGTTTGGTCTTTGCAAAACATGTGGGGGTGCAGGAAGAAAAATGTAGGGATGCATGAAGAAAATGCCAATTATGGATTAACTCCGCTGACTTGGTCAATCCATGGCTCGTCATCATGGGTTGGTCAGCCACGTGTCGTCGCGTGACCTTTTATCGTGGTCGAGTGATGAGATGATTCGAAATTCTGAACAACTTACCTAGTCGTTCAGTCGTGGCAGTACAGAACCTGATAATAGAGTCCAAATGACGAAATTTTGGTTTGTTTATATATATATAAACTAAAAAATTATTAAATAAAAATAAATTTTAAGGTTAAAAAAATTTAGTTATCATATTAACTAGATACTATTTTAGAAATTAAAAATATTATTGGGGTAATTTTTATTATCAATAAATATATAATTAATTTTTTTTCCTTAAAATTAATATGTATTTAATAATTTTTTTAGTGGTAGATAATAAAATTTTAACATATAATTTAAAATTCATGTACATGTCTTTTATCGTGTGGTTTGGATCGATGAAAATGAAGTAAAGAGAGAAAAAAAAAATAAAGAAGAATGAAATAGAAAAAAATGTAAAAGATGGATAAATTAAAAAAAAAGCTATTTTTATGAGATGAAAATAAGAAAAAAGACAGTAGAAATCACATTTTATTTATTTGGATGAATGATAACACGAGTTCAAATAAATTAATAGTTATTTTTTTTATGTAAATTAAAAAGTAACTAAAAAATACATTACTACATTATTCTTCTTAACATTTCATTATTAATTGCATTTTTTAATTTAAAAATTAAAACATTAAATTATAAAAAAGCTTCCTTCCCATTTAACTGACAAAAAATTTTCACACTAAAAAAACTTCATTCTTTTTACATGGACACTGAAGATAAAGAACTTTATACAGTTTTGGGATGCAAGAATGTGTATATAAATATTGAATTATATTTTATAAAATTATTTCTGGAGAAAATAATATACTTAGATATAGCTAGGTTGAATGAATATATATTTCTTTAAATGATTATCGAAGACAGTTTATTAAATGAATAATGAATGAGTTAAAATTTTCAAATATAATTGAATGAATCATAAAGAGATGAATGGGAATATGGGAAGAATAAATTAGAATGAAAATAGAGAAATTAAAATTGTTTTATTTATGGTAGAATGTTTGTGAGAAAAGACTAATACCTAACTTATAGATGAAAGAGAGTAATCTCAACAACAATAACTATTTTCATGTGCATTGCACCAACCATAGGTGCCTTTTGCAATGATTCCATCTTGCTAACAAACATATATTTTTTTTATTTTTTATTTTTTTATAAGAAAATATATATTTTATGTTAATTTTGTTAAGGAGAAATTGAAATGAGAAAGAGGTGATACAACAATTAAATGAGATGCATGAAAATAAGGTTAAAAAAAGATATCAAGTTGCTCAATCATAATCTATAGACATTTGACAAAGTTGTTGTTAATTGATAAAAAGAAAATAAATTATAATTGCAATAGTAATGTTTTTATGGTATGCTAGCAATATTCTACAAAATATTTAGAGCATTTCCACTTTCTTTGTTATAAGTAAAATAAATTATTTATATTTATGTTTCTATTATATTTTATTTTAATAATACTTTTTTAAGTATTTATTTTCTTATGATTTTTCCTGTAAGTGACTGTTACATTTTTTGTTCAAACCCAAATATGGTTATATGGTTTGGCCAAGTAAAGAACTGCAAATAGAAATTAATAGGTGCAAATAGGAAGTAAAGAAAATTTGTATGGTATAAAAAGATAAAGAAAACATGATCCCATGTTTTCTATCATCTCATTCTCGATCAAAATAAAGAAAAAACAAAGTAAGCTTAATGTGAAGCATGGAGAGTATGACAACATGAGATTGATGTTGACTCTCGATAGGATCAACTTTTTGTAAGTTTTGATTAAGTGTTAAAAAGAACTAAGTACAAACATAGTAATGTTTTATCAGAAAGATGATGACTTACTTCAACAATAGATCATGTAAAATGTAAACCTTACATCTTACCGACAATACAATATTGTGCAATATTTTTTTGTGTGTCTAATAAGCACAATGGATGCTTAGACAATGCACACTAACTTATGTCATATTGCAAGAAATGTTCATTGCTTTTATGTGACCAAACAAATCCATTCAAGTTCAAGTACAAGTCAACATTAAGATCTCTTGAAGCACAAGATAAAGTTGCTTTCTTCAACAATTTCTTGACATAAAGAACAAGTCAACTCTAACTTAGTACACTTTTACCATAAATTGGTACAAAATGTTATGTTACCTAGTGAAATGAGTACTCTCAACGATCAAGGATGTTGTGTGTAGAATAAGAGCGTTTAAAGTTGCATGGAGTGCATTTAATGCAACATTCATATTCAAGCTCCTCAGATGCATAAAGAAAAGTTGAAGTTGTTTAATAAGAGACTCTCAACAACTATCTTCTTTCAATACCTATATAAAGCCTTTCAACGAGAAAAAAAGGTAGTGAGAAAGGTCACAATGTGCCATAATGTTGCTCAACTTTTAACCCCTTCTCAAATCTTTGAAAAGGAAGAAAAATATACCATTACGCATGGAACATAAATTATGCTAAATCTCTAGTGCCAAAAAAGTTTCAAGAAGAACATTGTGAGTGTTCATAGAGCAACCTAGGAGAAAGCAATTAAGCCATGTATTCATTGAAAGATGTAATCCCTTCCTAGAGAGCTAAATCAATATAAACTAGGAGAGAACACCCAAACCTTATCCATCGTAAGACAAAAATACTCCCCAGTATCAAAACTCAATGATTTTTTTATTATACAAATACATATCCTTTCTACCTTAGCCAGGAGTGGCTAGGAGCCTAAAGAATAATTGTGGAGCCAAGAGTTACATAGGAAAAAATACTCAAAAGAGTAGTCAGACGTATCTAAAAGCCCAAAGAATACTCATTGAGCTAGGAATGGGTTAGTAAGGAGTGGTTACGAGTCAAAAGAGTACTCGTTAAGTTAGGAGTGACTTATGACAAGAATACTCAAAGGATTAGCTAGGAATGATTGTGAGCCCAAAAAATACTCGAAATGAACTTTGTAGCATTAGCCTGCCTAATGGAAATCAGTCTATTGACTAAAAAACTGGATGTAGTTTGTTGTGACAATAATATAAAATGTTGTGTATGTTTCTCTCTTTCATACCTTTTTACATTACATCTTATTATTATCTACACTAACATAGGAAGAGGAGTTATTGTGAGGACACATATTTGAAAATCATCTTAGTTCAGTAAATTAGATAAATTGTAAAGTTGCGTATATGGTACTCTATTAGATGTAAAAGTATTTGTTTGATCAACTAGTAGATAAAAACATCATCTGAATGATCATTATCAGAGATATGTATGAAATGGTTTTCAAATTAATTAAAACATAATTCAACCATTTTTTCTTGTATTTTTCCTATTTTTCATTATGTGTTTTTCTCTAAAATTCTCTTTAACTTTTTTTCATGTGGTTGGCATAATCTTGACCTTAAACATCTAGAGAGGTGCTCCTATCTTCTGTGGCATAAATTCCTTATATTTATACCCCATAGGGAATTTAAACATAGGAGGATCTCATATATCTTAGAGTTATTTAGAGATGGAGATCTGAATACTCTGAGTGATATTTTTTACGAACATGTTTTAAATTTATTTTCTAAAAAACTTATGAAATATGAAATATATTTAATCCTTTATCATACTGAGATCTATGTTTCAAATTCAAGGTAAAGATAGCTTTCAACAATTCTCATAATGCATTTCATAAGACATAATGTTATAATGAAAGATCTTTTTATATGAAAGAACAATGATGATTCCATAAATGTTTCACAAGAAAGGTTCAAAAAGACAACATGGCGCCATATGAGGCACTATATCAAAGGAAGTGAAAAACACCTATATGTTGGTATCAAGATGGTGAACATGTGTTAGTAGGTCCAGAATTGTTATAAACAATGTTGGATGGGTCATTTTTATAAATCCTTTTATCCTTTTACCACTATTCTCTATAAGGAAAATAGATTGAAACTTAGTCTTTTTTTAGATCCGGAAGAAGCAGTAGGAAGCTGACAAAAAGAAGAAGACCTCTATCCAATCAAATTTATGAATGGGTAAGTCTAAGTTTATTATTCCTAAAAGATGTATATAAGAAGGATTTCTGGATTCTAAGGATTTTCCTAACTAGATTTTATATATGGGGTAATTTTGTCCAAAATTCTAATATAAAAGGGAGCTAAGGTTTGGGTCACAACATTCCTATTTAAGAAAAGGAACCAACAAAATTTAGGCTAAGGGAGTTGTCATTCAAAAGATAAAAACTAGGACGTATTATAGACCTTTATTGTGATGATTATATACTATTATGTTTGTGATGGAAATCATCCAGCCTCAAAATCATTGGCTAAGAAGATAGAAGAAGATGGAGCTTTATCAAAGAGGAGCACTCATAATTGAAGAATCATTTTCTTCTTCTTATCCTTCTAAAAATTGTACAAAGTAATGTAGGTTTCTTTAGGCTTGTTTTTTGGCTAATTTTCATGGGCCATGTATTTGGGCTAATTCCCACGGTCACATAATTGATTTATGCTCAAAAGGTTGTGTTTCATACCATCTACCAATACACAAAGGAGGTTTCAGACTTATCGGACCATCACCAATCACCTAGTCGTGTTGGTTTCCTCCAAAGATTAATTTTACTCCCTTCTTCAGTTTTAGGCTTTGGAATATATACATTTCTCTTGTCATGTTGATGACTATTTTACAGCAAGTGTACCGTGTCAGAAGTAATAAATTTGTCCCTAAGGATTAATATCGAACCCACAAGGAACAACTAAATTCTTAAGTATAATATTCACTAAATAGAAAACAATATCTAAAAGTTTGTTGAAAATTTGTTGTATGAGATTGAGAGAATGCAATTAAAGAAAAGTAAAGAGTTGTTTGATTCAATTGGGAAAATTGAGATTGGTGTTCATCATTCTCACTCTTTTGTATTTTAAAAAACATATAATATTCTATTTTTTATTGATATTGATGTCCATATAAAATTCATTTATATGGACTCCTCACATATAAAATTATTAAGATAGTCTCCTAGATATTAATTTCTCGCATATTTATCAAAAAAAACTCCTTATCGTTACGAAAAGATATTGATAACAATTAACATTTCAAATCTATTCCTAGCATTCAAATATGTTAAGCACTATCATTTAGATTAGATGCTTAGAAATACTTTTTAATTAGATCTAAGGATCAAAATCATGAATAATTCAAGCTTTGAGAATAAAATGATAATATCAATCATCAATCAAGAACTGAAATATTATAGATAAATATCATCTCAATATATAAGAGTTTGAACAGATTACTCTAAATTCCAAAGAGATGAATTTGCCACTCATGGTGGCTATTAAAAGCGTGGATAGCAAGAAAAGAAGATCCATGATGTTTCTCCTTGACAGTTGCCTCCTTTAAGGTTTTTTTTATCTCTCTTTATCCTCCCAATGATGTCTAGGGTTATGTCTCACGCCTCATATTTAACTTAATTGAGCTTGGGCTAAGTGACTTCTCGCCTAGGCGAGTTTGATGAGAAAAAGCCCAACTTCATTGGAGTGAACTGCAAGCCTTGGGCGAGTTCCTCTGGAATGATATGGCTTGGGCAAGTTTGGGCGAGTTGTGAGCGAGTTTCCAATGTTCCAACTTTTCCTTTTTATCTTGTCTATTCTCCTTTAGTCTTTTCATCTCCATTTCCCCCTAAAATTCTGAAATTAACACAAATTTGGGGATAAATCATTCTTATTCATACTATAATCACAAAATATATATAAAAAAAAATAAATTAATAAATTAGGGGTTAAATTATAGCTATTTTGTCAATAAATATTCATAAGTGCATGTCTTTTAATATGAAATATTACTAAAACATGACACTTATCAATAGATCTCTTTGAATCTCATCTAAGTGTGTTCTTAGCTTCTAAGGTTTGATTAAATGTCTTATTTTCTTCACAAAATTTGTCATTAGTCTGTGAAAGTTCTAGGTTTCTTTTAGTTAGGTTGTCTAGTTCATAACTATTAGTTTTACTTTTCTTATTTAGATTTTGAATTTTGATTTGACGATTCATTATAAGAGACTAATTGTAAATATGCTTATATAATTGAGTAGAGGTCAAAAAGGCCTACTTCTTCTTCAGATTCTTCACAGTTTGAGATCTAATCTACGTCTTTCATAAGATTAATGTGTGTGTTTTTCTAAAATTTTGACTCTGAAAGATCTAGATCTTCCCATATTGACATTATGCCTTTCTTTTTTATGAACTTTTTGTTATCCTTCTCTTCTCCTTGTTTTGCACTCGGATGTTATGTGTCCAAGTTTGTTGCAGCCATAGCATATTGGCTTCCCTTTGCCATATTTACTATATCATTTATCCTTTACGAAATTTCTTTTTCTTTTCCACTTCTTTTTGAATTTATGAGAGATGAAGGCAAGATCTTCATCATCAGACTATGAATCGTCTAATACAACTTCATCTGCTTAATCCCCCCTGAGACTAAAACCTCTCAACTAGTGAGAAACATTCTCAAACCAATAGGAACAATGAAAGCGCACAGGGTTAGATTTTGAATTTTGATTTGACGATGCATTATGAGAGACTAATTGTAAATATGCTTATATAATGGAGTGGAGGTCAAAAAGGCCTACTTCTTCTTCAGATTCTTCATAGTTTGAGATATAATCTACGTCTTCCATAAGATTAATGTGTTTTTCCCTAAAATTTTGAGTCTGAAAGATCTAGATCTTCCCATGTTGACATTAAGTCTTTCTTTTTTATGAACTTTTTGTTATCCTTCTCTTCTCCATGGTTTGCACTCAGATGTTATGTGTTCAGGTTTGTTCATTTATCCTTTACGAAATTTCTTTTTCTTTTCCACTTCTTTTTGAATTTCTGAGAGATGAAGGCAAGATCTTCATCATCAGACTATGAATCGTCTTATACAACTTCATTTGCTTAATCCCCCCTTGAGACTAAAACCTCTCAACTAGTGAGAAACATTCTCAAACCAATAGGAACAATGAAAGCGCACAGGGTTATCTTCACACAATGAAAGATTTACAATATATGGCTCACCCCAAAGTATAAATGCTCTAAAGAGCATATCTAAAAGGTATAAACATAGTGAAAGACTATTCACGTCAAAGTATTGATCATGTTGTATGTACGTTGGTATTGTGTTTATATATATCTTTAAGATCTTTATATAGCTTTTAAATTGTGATCGTTGAAGCTTCACTTTCTTCTCTTATTCACATAGTTGTTAAACACTTAATATGGAAATTCTTCAAACTGATTGATTCTTATATTAAAAACTTTTATTAATTAATAATATCATTAAATTATAATATATTACTAATTAATAGACCGATTTTTGAAATTTGAATTAAGTTTAATAAAAATTTCCATTATCATTAACGAGACATAGTGATATCAACAAAAACGAAAATAGTTAAAGTATGGCAGGTACATTATTCTTAAATACTAATTATAAGAAGAAGAAGAAGGAAAAAAAAATGAAGGTTTGGATGATAAAGTTAACCGGAGGAAGAGGTGGGGTTTTGTACGGATGATGTTGTAAGTTGTAGCAGTAAAAGCAGTGTACGTAAACTCACCGGTCTTTATAGTTTGTAAGGTTGCGTTTGACCAAAAGATGAAGAAGAAGAAAAAAGCTTCACACAGATTCACATATTCATCTCCAACCACTCAACAATCACAATCTCTGTTTTATTCGCAAACGACGCCACCCTTTCTTTCTCTCTACTCCATATACTCTCACCACTTTACTCTCCCACAAAATCTTTTTTTTTCTTAAATCTCACATCATTAAATATAAATTTTATAATATATATATATAAATATTATTTTATAAATTGATTTTGTAAGATTAAATTATACTTAAACTTATTTTTTAATATAGTATTGGAGTTATATAAAATATATTTTAGTAAAAATTTGTTAAATTGATCCGATCATTATATAAAATTTATTCTGATTTTAGTGAAAATTTATTAGCAGATCATCATATAAAATTTATTTTAGTAAAACTTTTAAGGTCATCATATAAAATATATTAAATTTATTCTAGTAAAAGTTGGTTAGACCAGTTAAATTATCATATATAAATATATACGTTACAAAAAAAATCATGAAATAGAAACCAATTTATAAAAATCAAAATAATTAGTTGCAATAGTAACTAAATTAAAGATATTTTAAAAACTAAAAAAAAATTTAGTTTCTAAATTAGTTTATATTATTTTCTATTATTGTTAAATAGTTTCTAAATTAGTATATAATTAACAACCAAAGTTTTTTCTACCAAATTTAGAAACTAAATAATTGGTAGTTAAAATCTTAATTACTAATTAGATATCAATTTAAAAACTATTTAACAATAATAGAAAATAATATAAACTAATTTAGAAACTATTTTTTTTTTCTTCTAAAATGGTCTCTATTTTAGTTTTTATTGTAATTAATTATTTTGGTCTTTAAAAATTAATCTCTATTTTATAATTTTCTTGTAGTGATAATTTTAAACATAACATCCATGAGTTTTGAGGTCTCTACATAAAACTTATATAAATTTATTATAATGTGAATATTCGTTGAATTGACTAGATATCATCTATACTTTACGCACAAATAAGTAGAATTTGACATAAAATATGTGTTAAAGATTATAGGCATTTTATATATATAAATATAATTTTTTTAATAAAATTTATAAAATTGAATTATATTTAAAATTTATTAAGAATGTTGTTGTAGAACTTATGTTAATGAATGCTATTTTGGCCATACACTCGATTGTTAATATTTTGAATTGGTAATAATTATTTATTGCATTGCACGGTTGGTTCTTGTAGATTATAGTGGTAATTAAATTGGCATTTATGGTAGTGAGTGTTAAGATGATGTTGAGCATGAGTGCATGCATATGTGGATATTAGATTGTTGGGTACTGTGTCACCCACCTCTTCACCTGGAATTTCCCTTTACCCATGCCAATCTCTTCACACACTGTCCATCAACATAGTAGAATCACTGTTACGTCAGAACAAATTATCAAATTCTTACTATAGCCACGTGCACCTATTTCTGTTTTCAATTTTCTATGCCCTAATTTATGCTCATCCAAACCAGGTCCCAACAAAAATATAACTATTCTCTTACCAAACAAATAAAAAGATTGCCATTTTAATAATTATACTATGTTTTTTGCATGCTGAGGTTTTCTTTCTCATGTCGGGAGAATTAGTGTAGCACAAAATCATGAGGTTTTATTAGTTTCGTGCATTTAGTTTTATATAAACAGAGAGTAAATATTTTGACACTCAACAGTATATTATTTAAGGTTATAATTGTTAAAAATAAAAAGAGAAATAATCTAAGATATAATTATATATAGAAGATGGAGAAATTTTAAGAAGTTGTAAACTGATGTAGTTATTATGGTTTGTTCTGTTTTAATTGTTTTAAAATCGATTTGGCTTTTGCATTAAATCAATTTTACGTTCTTGGTGATTCATATTATCTCTTTAAAACAGTTTTTCAAGAATGTTTCACGCTTTGGATTCTTTCTAAGAGTGGAATAGAATTGTTTTGTATTTTTCATTTTTCAATATGGGATTGGACCAGATGTTATCATTCCTTTTCTCTCTTGACTATTGTATTTCTGTAAGAACTGTTGTTGTGCAGATCCAGAGGTTGTTTTGTGATCCGTGGTGTTGTTTGCCAAAGGTGGTGTGTGTTCTTGAAGGGTTCAAGGTCACCACTTTTGTATGTGTTGTGTAATCAAGGTGTTTGATTGCTTAGTGGAATTCTCAGATCTTTTTGAGGACTGGATGTAGTTCTGGTTAAGAGTGAACCGATATAAAACCTTTTGTCTTGATCTTTATATCCCTTATCTCATTTAAATATATTATGCTTTGATTTTATAGACTGTTGATAAAAACAACCGATTGTTTCGCAAAAACAACCGATTGATTTTCTAGAATCATACTAAAATCATATTTGTTTTTGGCTGAAATTATTAGTATCATCAGGTGTATCAGTAAAAAAACATCAACAAAGTTTGCAAAAACAGTGTCCTTGGTATGAATGGGATCAACAAAATCATGAACATTAAAATTAGTGTGCTCATCTGTGAAGGCACGATCAAAAGCATTATAATTATGTGCACAATCAGGACAATCAGTTGAAACATCATCAATTAAAGCATTACAAAAACAATCAGGAAAATCAATATGTATATTAGTAGAAGGTTTGTCTGTTGAAATATAGTCATAAAAGTAAGTGCAAGGTAGGTAATATGATAAAGACTTAATGTCCAGTGATTGTCGTTGATGAAATAATGGAGGGTTAGTCGGTACTAGATGGTTGGAAGATAATGAATGGTTAGATTGTTGGAATGATAAAAGACAGTGGATGGTTAAAATATTGGGATGGTAGAAGCTATTGAGTGGTTAGATGTTATAAGAGTGGTAGACGCACTAGTGCAAAATGTAGAAACAACTACTCTTTATTTAAATGCAGCTTTACGACTCAATCTTTAAAAAAGCGATGACATTTTTTAAATTAAGTTCATTTACAAATGCGGCTATTTGTAAGAGCCACATTCATAAATCAAACGCTTTGATTTACTAGTGCGACTATAGGTAAAGCCGCATTTGTAAATCAAAGCGCTTGATTTACAAATGCCACTTTACCTATAACCGCACTTGTAAATCAAAGCGCTTGATTTATGAATGCGGCTATTATAAATAGCCACATTCTTAAATCATTTTTTACCCTAATTTCTAAAGCACGCCACTTACGATTTCTTATTTTCTTTCTCCTTTTTGCGTTTCGCATTTGCACTCCTGCTCGCATTTACACTTAATGTTCATCTCTTCTTCTGCAACTTCATTGATTTTGTTTTCGTGCCTTTGTAAGTTTGTTCGAGCTCTCTTTCTTCTTCACCAATGTATATAAATCTTTTTCCTGTATCTTACTTTGTTTGGTTTCTTGCATTGCTCAAAGTACTGTTGCATTGCCTTCGTGGGTTTATCTGTGGTTTCTGGTTTGCTCTATCGCTGCTTCTGCGTCCACCGCCGCGTCCGCTGCCTCCATCATTGTTGCCGCTCCCGTGCCACTCTTGACCAACGTTAGCTTCACACACAAGGTTGGTGATGTTTTAAATTTTTTGATTTTTTTTATGTTATGAATTTGTTATTTTTAATGTATTATAATTTGTATTTTATAAAAGTTATATTATTTAGAATTTATTATAATTTGTATTTATATTATGTTAGTTGTTAGTTTAGAATAGAATTATCGTGTTTGTATTGAGTCTGAGGGGTGTTCGACCCTCGGCAATTGATACGTGTTGGTATTGAGTCTGGGGTGTTCGACCATCGGGAAACGCGTGAGATAGAACACTGATTTGAAAATACATGAATGACTATTTCAAAATATAATGGATCGAAATTGGATTAATTCTCTTCGCATAAGTGATGAGTACGAAAGAGGAGTATAAGAATTTATACAATTTGCACAACGAAACAGCCAGGGAATGACATATATGTTTATCTAAGTCCCCTAATTGAAGATTTGAAGTTAATGAGGGATCAAGGTGTTGAAGTATTTGACGGATTTGCTAATGAAACTTTCAAGCTACATGCCAAGTTATTTTGCATCATCAATGACTTTCCGACATATGGTAACTTATCAGGTTATAGTGTTAAGGGTCATAAAACATGTCCAATATGCGAAGAAGACACTATTCCTCAAAAATTGAAACATGAAAGGAAGACAATATATCTTCCACATCAGAGATTTCTTAGAAGTCATCATCCTTACCGGAGGTTGAAAAAAGCCTTTAATGGAAACCAATAGACTAGTGGTCCACCAATTCCATTAACTGGTGTTGAGGTTTATGAAAAGGTAAATAACATAGCCACACCTTCGGTAAGTAAAAGAAAAAGTCATTTGTGATAAACATTTGGAAGAAAAAATCAATCTTCTTTGATCTTCCGTACTGGTCGAGGTTAAAAGTCAGACTTTGTATATATGTAATGCATGTTGAGAAGAATGTGTGTGATAACTTAATTGGTACACTTCTTAACATTAACGGGAAGACGAAGGATGGTCTAAATGCTCATTTGGATTTGATTGAGATGAACATACGAGGCAAGTTGGCACCCATAGAAGTGGGTAAGCGTACATATTTGCCCCCAACGTGTTACACCATGTCAAAAGATGAAAAAATTAGTTTTTGTCAATGTCTAAAGGGTGTGAAAGTGTCACAAGGACATTCCTCAAATGTGAAGAGCCTAGTGTCAATGAAAGATTTGAAGTTAATTGGGTTGAAGTCTCATGATTGTCACATCTTGATACAATAGTTGCTGCTAGTAGCTATTCGTAGGATCTTACCAAAAAATGTTAGACATACCATAACCCGTTTGTGCTCATTCTTCTATTCCATTTGTTGTAAAGTCATTGATCCATTAAAACTAGATGAACTTCAAGATGAAATTGTTGTTATCTTGTGTGAATTGGAGATGTTTTTTCCTCCATCTTTTTTTGACATCATGGTTCATCTAGTTGTG
>Ga0123342_1003705_pt1 | contig 24244 bp, 5 predicted proteins | sample Turbeawhitnodule_FD_89960 | JGI IMG/M metagenome (GOLD analysis project Ga0123342, IMG submission 89960) | Root nodule microbial communities of legume samples collected from Mexico - Turtle bean Mexico white nodule | ecosystem: Host-associated > Plants > Roots > Nodule | place: Mexico: Nepantla... | reverse complement strand
TTGAATCTTACTTACCTCTTGAGTTGAACCTCTATTTATAAGGCTCTCTTATTGGGCTTAAGAGTTACTTGGGTCTTTTCTTTTTGCACCTAACATTTTGAAAACACACACCTGTATATTTGGCCCATCTTATGGGCTTTGCTATAATCACTAATTTAATTTTACTTATTTACTTTTTATATTTAATCTTTCGGTTGAGACTTTCGGTACAACCTTTCGATCGAGACTTTTGGTACAACCTTTCGGCCTAGACAGTACAATAATGTTTTATTTTTAAACATAATAATTATGTATACTTTCATAATTATCTAGTTCTCACATCACCAAGTTTTATGCAAAAAAAAAAGTTAAGAATATATTAATTTTTTCATCATAATTAATGTGGTTTTTCTAGTTTTGCTAGCTTTTCTTAGTATATCTCCATATACAAGCAAGATCAACACTTACAAATTAATTTTTATATACAATTAATTTTTGTATATAATAAATCAGTGAAAACAAACATAGCGTTCATATTTACATGTAGTCTGATCAATAGGTTTTTATCATAATTTTGTTTCAATCAAATATTTTTTCAGCATAAACTCTACAAATATAGATTCCTGAAATTAAATTAAAATGTATATAAATATTCTTTCAGTTGAAATTTATAAACTATATTATAATACTACTATAGAATTATTAAATAAAAATCAATTTTAAAAATAAAAAATAATTAATTATTATAATAAAATTATTATAAGACTTAAAAAATTTATTAATTTTTTATTTAATTTTATTATTGATAAATAATTTTTAAGTTAATATTTAATTAGTTAATGAGGGTTATAGTGTCAAATTTAGAATCTAGATAACTTAAGAAAAAAAAATTATTTTTATGATAATTTTTATATGCTAAACAATTTGTAATTTATTTAAAAATAATTATTTAATGATATTTTGAATAAAATTTTAATTAACTCATTCAAATATTTTTAAAAATAAGAGGAAATTTATAAATTTATATTTTATATATTTAAAAAATAAAAATGTCCTTCCATAACTCATAAATTTTTTTCACAAATTTAATTTTTAATATATTTAAATCCAAATAACTTATTTTTTATAATTTTTTCCTAAATTAGTAAAAATCCACTCCCTAACCTTAGTTTCCAATCAAAATTGAACCTTAGTTTCTCATATGCTTCTTTTAACTCAAATAAACCTAGCTTTGAATTAATAGCTTTTTGACTTGGTGTGGGAAAGTTCACTTAATAGCTTTTTGGGAAACTTCACTTAGAAGAAATAAATTCTCCATGGATTTGACATGCCACTTTCACATCAACCTGGTCACCAAGACACAGTTTTTTCACCAAATATAACACTGATGGGAACACTTGTGCCTTCTTTATTATATTTTTCTTGGAATTCTGATGAAGACCACAGGTTTATGCAGAGAAATTAGGTGTGATTTTTGAAAACATGAACTTTGAAAACACAATCCTCTTTGCTGATGAGTTCAAATACACAAACGTCTCCAGATTGCAATTCAGTCTCACGTAAAAACAAGTACCAGCCAGTAGTGAACTTGTGATGTGAAAAATAGCTGCTATTATTAGCTATCAACTTCACTTTCCACCCTCTTTCTCCAAGCTCCAGCATCGCATACCTCTCCTTCTCCCCAATAAGGCCTCTCAAATCTGGAACGCTCTGCATAATATATTTTCATTGCAAAGACTTTAAATGCCGAAGAGCTGAACAACACAACTAATCATCTATGTAGCACAAATACTGATACGCACACAACTAATGAACTAATCATCTATGTAGCACAGATATTGATATACGCACACATATATAGCACAGATACTGATACGACATTGATGTAGAAATAGCATGTTTCATGTTAAATCTAAGTACCAGCCGATATGTTGCTGCATGAGAAGGTCTTATGAAAACTGTGAAAAAGGGATTGCATGAGACGAAGTTGCATGCTACTTCCCTTGCTCTAGATTGCGTAGGCCTGTTCAAAGATGAAGTTCTTTCACCACACTTCTCACCTGTGTAATGCAATTGAAAGAGTCTTTTAAAAAATAAACTTTAAATCTAATTCAATTTTATTAAATTGGAGGTAAGATTTGTACGTAATTGTGTTTATTGTGCTTGAAACTATGAAAGTCTAAATTATAGGAGTTAGACTCTAAATGACTCTGATATCATACTAAGAATAATATAATTTCAGAAAATTGTTTTATATACTAGGAATCTCTTTATGATAAAAGAATTCATTTTGCAAATTTGTTATTATGGGTAGATCCTACAAAAGATCGGACTTATGTATACAATTCTTGAATTTTTTTATGTAGATGTTACATAGTTGGTTCTCATCATTTGGAGACTATGGGTATAGGATTGCCTTTGCCTTTAAGATGATGATCTCGTGATCCATCAATAAAAAAATTGTCTTTAAGATGATCATCTCGTGACTATTGAGAATGAATCAAATCAGATAATTCTCATGTTTTCTATCTCAGTTCCGAGAAAAATATATCATTCAAAATCTGGATTTCTTAAAAAGTTAAAGGATTAATAATTTATACATACATGATGACAGTAATAAAAAAAAGAAAGAACTCATCGTCTTTCTTTTATCACTTAAAAGCAGTGCAAGATGAAAGTTTCTTACAGGATTTTGAATGAGAGAAAAAAAAAGTGAGAAATTGGATCTACAACAAAAGTCTCAACCAGTCATTAACATGTTTTGTGAAGCATCTTAAACCCTCACAACCACTAAATGTCATGAACATAAAATTCTGATGATCCATATGATACAGAAAAAAAAAAGTAAACATGAATGGTAGCAATAAACAATGAATCCTTACCCCTTATTTGTTCATCCTTCACATCTTGCCCTTCATCCAAAACCATGTCGGATTCCTCCTCGGTTTTAACAAGGTTGTCGTTTTCATCTCCATTGCCACAAGGATAGTCTATTTCTAGTGCACTTTGGTCAAGTATGATTACATGAATCTGGGAAGTTCCTTCATATTTAAAGAAAATAAAATGTCCTTGGTCTAGGGAATAATGTTCCACAAATTCTTTCCAACCCTTTTCCAGCCAAATCTCACCCTTGTCTTCTGCCCAATTCACTTTCCATTCTGTTCCATCTGGAGGCTTCATGAACAAGGGATTTGGCAAGCCACTTCCATATTTGCAACTGAATTTGTTGGGTATTTTCTGCACAAAAAAACACTGTTGGTTAGTGTGAAATATGCTCATAAATCTCTGTTAGTTGCTTATATCTATATGAATATATCAGTAGCAAATATTTCAATTATCATACACACATAGATATAAGGCTAAGAATGCTTACAAGCCTTTTAAGATTAGTTTTAAGAATAACTTTGAAGAAGTTGATTGGCAGAGAAGCCATGCTTGCAGTTTGAATATAGAAGCTGATAAAATGAAATTTCTGGTGAGAAAGCAAGTGAAACTACCATTGTTGTGACCTTTTATATATATATAAAGCTACTTGCAGTTTCCTGCTGAATTGTCATGATTAGCCCTCAGATCAGAACAAATTTTTGTGAGTCAGATTATCTTTATTCACTTAAATTTCTGACTTTCAAAGTTCCCATATATTTTCCCTTGGGATTTTCTTTCTCAATGTGTCACTTGCTTGATTAAATTGATTCTTAGGAAATGCATAAATCTCTAATATATTTTTAATGAATAAAAAAACATTATTAATTTTAGTATTAAGAAAAAAAATTAAATCTAACTCAATTTTATTAAACTGATGATTCATAAAGTGATGTTTGCACCCACTTATATATTATAAAATTTTATATCTTATGAAATGTTAACATCTTTAGTCAAAATGGTATCTCCAGCACACCTCTCACGTCAAAAACATGTCACGTATGACTACATGTGTATGTATATGTAATTCGATAATTGGTAACTTGATAAGTCCAACAACCTATTGTTATAATAAATTATAAAAATAAATTATTTTAATATTATATTAAAAAGCGAACTTTAATTTTAATTCAATATTTTAAATTATCATAATTCAAAATTTACTTACACTTATATATTATAAAATATTTTATCTTTAATCGATATTAGATACCAGTTTGACTTAAGAGTTTAAGTTTTGCAGTCTTGAGTTTAAGTTTGATATTGAGATTATTATTGATTGGTCAATTTCTATGGTGACTACATAAAATTCTTCAATATTAAAGCAACAGGTTGGGATTTAGGAATAACGAGAGTGGGAATTGTAAAAGCCATGAATTTCCTCAATCTCTCTCTTTTTTCTGCTCCATTCACTATCAATCTTTAATCTTCATAGTCAAATATAAGCCTTCAATTCGGGTCAATCTGCTCGCCATTGAGTTGGGCCAAATTATTCGGCTGTCTTATGGATTTAGGGAGTTTCTTTATGCATTCCTATATTTTTCTTCCTGCACCTAAATTCTTTAAAATAATAAAATTACCCTTTTATAGTTTTATGTAATTCTGGAATAGGGTTCCGTAAGAAAAAGTGTTTCCAGATTAAAAGCTCCATAAGCAAAGAGTGTTTCTAAAATAGGAAATCTGGAAGATAAAAAATTCTTCCAGAATATCCTATCCAAAATACATTTTTTTATTTCTGATTTAGTAAATCCAAAATTAATAAAATGTGTTCTGAAAAATATATTCCAGAAATATTTCGGAAAAAGCAATCCAAAAGTCATATTTAAAAGAGATAAAATAGTCTTCTTTGAAAAATGATGGGGTGGAGGAAGAAATTTGTTAGAGTGCAGAAAGAAACAGCCAGATTTATTAGTTAAGTTGGGCCTCCATTATTGTAAAATATAATCACAATCAAAGCTATTACTTCATACACCCCCATTGAGTGCGAAATATCAAAATTGCCCTTATCGGTTTTTTACTTTAACCCTACTTTTTTCTCCTTTCTCCTTCCCCGCGCGTATATCTCTGAAGACTGATTCCCGGTAACCTGAACTTCACCATTTTAACCAACAAAACAGTAAAAAAAATAACTTTTAATACCTAAAACTGGAATTCCAAAAAATACGGGGTGCAAGTAAAAAATGGTAGGGTGCTAAAAACAATATTCTACAGTCAAATGCTCAAGGCAACGTAATAGGTTTAACTCGTTTCAAAATTAAGTTGAAAGATTTTAGATAACCTTTTTATACTATATTTAGAAAAACAATATATATATAATACAATTAATTTATATATAAGCCCTCTCATATAATTTTTTTCAATTTTTTTATTTTTAAGTTGTGCATGAAGTACTTTAACTTATAAACAAATTTAATTTATTTTTTTTATAAATGTTTATAGGAAAAACTCTTCTTACTCCTAATCTCACGAAGGTTGAATTGATCAATCAATTTTTATCAGCATTGTAGTATGATGATGAAATTATTTTTGTTAATTATTTTGCATTAAAAAATAAAAAGTAATTTACATTTGAATATAAAAAGTAATTTAGATTTGAATATAAAAAGTAATTTAGATTTGAATAAAGAATATATAGAAGCAAATAATATAACCCTGGGAAATTGTTACAGAGAGAAGAGAGTGTGGAAGAAAGAAAGAAAGAGATGGAAGTTGAAGGATCGTCGAAGAAGATGATAGCGACGCAGGAAGAGATGGTGGAGGCTAGGGTTCCCTTGGCGTATCGCGATCAGTGCGCGCATTTGCTCATCCCTCTCAACAAGTGCAGGCAAGCCGAGTTTTACCTCCCATGGAAGTGCGAGAACGAGCGCCACTCCTACGAAAAGTGCGAGTACGAGCTCGTCATGGAGAGAATGCTTCAGATGCAGAAGATCCGTCAGGAACACCAAAACTCCGACGCCACACAACCGCTAATCCTCGTCCCCAAACCCGCCAATGCCTGATTCCTTTTCCTCTTCCTCTCGCTGTAAGTTTTTTTCCAATTTGCATCGTCTGCGCCTTTTTCTTCTTGTCAATTTCTCGCCACGTAGCTGATCGGCCTCTAGGATTGGTGGATTCGCGGTTCTTAATTGTTCCGCGGTGTCCGATTCACGTTCTTGTACCGATTAGATTGCTAATTAGGATTATTAGGGCTACTGCTCAGTTTGCGCCTCTATTATGGAATTAATCCCTTTTCCCGGTCTGTGATGGAGTGTTTTTTTATTGTACTATTATGTTATCACTTTGTGTAGCGTTTTGGGTTCACGTGACTTGATTGTGTTGTGGCTGAAAAATCGCTCCTGATACTATTCCATTTTGCAAATGGTGATGATTTGCTCCTGATAACCTTGTTTTTTAGGAGCAGTGCTGAAGAGTGATGGTTTGGGGTACTGTGCAATGTATCGTTGAACCCAATGCTGGTTGATGGGGAGTAGTTTTAGGACTAAGGATTGTAACCTTAAGCTTTATGTTGGTACTTGATAGTACTAATATGGTTAATTTGGCTGGCTTTGTGTGTCGTAATCAAAATATTATTCTGTCTTTGTTTCGAAAGTAAACATCAATATTCGAGAGTTTGTAAGATACAAAAGAGGTACTTGTTGAAATGAATATGAATGAATCTGCGAAAGAGTATGGTTAAATATTAAATGTAATGGGAACCTCTTAGATTATAGAATCTGGTTTTTCATTTCCGTCTGCTTTTCACTCTTCTGGCTTCCTCGTGACTCTTTTGCTCTTTTTCTGTATGTTCTTGTGAGCATTGAGCATGGTTGGGATTTCAAATCCATAACCATTAATTGTAAAAAAGTATTTTGGATTTTTTAAACTACTTTAAATTTAGTTTTGGGTTTAAGTCGTAATTTGAGCTCCTAGTCGAGCTCACAATGAGTAGTTGATGATGAGCCAACGGCATTTTGGTTGTGGCCATGTAGACGATGACGAGTTAATGCCACCCTGGCCAAGGCTAATTAAACAGTGTCTTGACCAAATGATGATGTATTATGATGGTCATTGATTTTGGATTTTCTAAAATCCAAGAAAATATCCTATTAATTGAATTGGATTTATAATCCATCCATTAAAATGGATTCAAAATGGTTTTGTTTGGAGTGGGTATGGATTGATTTGGATTTCTTGCATAGCCTTTTTCTTGTGGATTTTGCTTCTGTGAAGCACGGACTTCCTCGTGTCCCTCCCAACACGACATGGAAGCAGTGTCGGCCACAATTTCATAATGTGCCGTCTACACATCACTCTGCTTTACCAACCCTCTCTCCTTTTCCTTCTCAGTTTTGTTGTGTGAACCACGAGTGAGTGACGACGGGTTTTCTTCAGTTGATATGGCTGCTGGTCGACCTCTTCCAAGCCAAATGACGAGGTATAGCTTCTAAGTAAAGCCAAACAACGTGGTATAGCGACTAAGTATAGTTGTGGAGGAGGGAGATGCTGATGAAAATGCATGGTGCAGGTGACAGGCCAAACGGTCATAACGTGTTACACACCGAAGCGGCATGCTAACAAGGATTGGATGCAACCTTTCTTTTTGAAACGGAAAAAACAAACTCGTTTTAACTTTTTTTTTTCAACCTTTCTTTCAAACAGTATTTTTTGGATGTCTTTCAGATACAGTAATTCTATATTAACATTATTTTCTCACATTTACGAAGAAAAGAAAGAGAAAGGTGAAATAAAAATGACTGAAGTGTAAAAAGATATTGTACGCAAAATTAGAAAAAAAAGGTACTGTGAAAATAGTATTTTTAGAACAAATTAAGCTTAATTTTTTTAATGTTTATATGTGCGTGTGTTTTTCTTATGTATATGTTGTTTCCCTGTAGTTTATGTTTTTTTTTAGTTTGCCATGTGATGTCCGAATCCGTGCAACATAGTTTTGCTTTGATTATTAACTATTTTCTTTGAGACACAGTAAGAGGCTGTGCTTTCTTAGGCCTACGATGCTCGAAATCAACTTCTAATTTAAGTGATGGAGGAAACAAACAATTTTTGTAAAGATAAATAAATAATCTGAAGCAAAATTTATGAATAGGTGAGTTTAGCATGCAGTATCTGTAATTCTGTTGGTCTATTCTCCAAGCTGGATGTGTGGTGATATTTATATTATGCGTTTCTGATTAGACTCTGGTTTGCCAAGTGGAAATGATCAATGATGTATAACTGTTCTGCATTATTATAAGTAATAACAAAGGGGAATTTTTTCCTATTAGAGTAGCACTGGCTATATATATGTTTCAAGGTCTATATTTGTATATTTCATTTCCACCTTCATAGTTTTTACATAATCTGTTGGTCTTCTTAACCCTCCCCTGGCTGGCCACACTCACACACACAAATCTCTATTTACTTTATTGAGTTTCTAAATATTTTTTTGGTTCGTGTACTTTTGACAGGAACCATTGCTTGGGACTGATGTTATTTCATGTTTTGCTATTGTATGGATCAAAGTTACCTTGGAATGTTTGTCCAAAGACTACTTCAGACTTTTTATACATTTTTAGCTATTTCTTCTGTCATGGACCCATGTTTCTGCTTGGAAGGAATAAAATTTGTTGTTAACATTTCATAGACATACTAACTGATTGGTTTCACCCACATCTTGTCCATGCCCCTTGATCATTTTCAATAGCTTACTATTTTTAGATATTTAGTTGCCAGATTGAGATGTGATTCTAAAAGACCTGGCTGGTGATATAATCTAACAATGTAATTAGGCATTTGAATGAGGTTTGAGGTAACACTGTCTACATCAGTTTTCAGATGGTATCATTCAATATAGAATTCTGAAAGACGATGATTTACTATAAAGGAATAAAGGGGTTTTAAGTTGCAAATTCGCAATGGTGAAGTAATAATAGTACAATTTCATGAAACCAATTTCAATGACAATGTCTGGGAAGAGAAATAAAATAAATTCATTCTTTTGATTGCATTTTCAAACCCTCGGTTGAAGTTTGACCAGTGAATACTCCTGAGGTTTATGAATATCCGCATCCAGTTCATTTCAGTGTACAAAAATGTCTGACCAATCTCAGAAGTTAGAGAATTTTATGGTTTTTGAATTTTTCATCCTCTTATGAGTCTTGACTTTTAGCTTTTAAATACGAAGCTTCTTTTAGATTGTAATAAGAATGATACTTTTCTACCCTGATTGGTTGAATTCGTCCAGATTGGGCAAATAGGAGTATAATCCTTGTCAAAAAAATTCAATAATGTTTTCTGGATGCCCAAAATGTTTTTATCTTAACTTCTGTAACCATAGTTTAGCAGAAACATTATTTTCAAATGAGTGTTGATGGAAATTTTACAAATGTACTTTTTAAAACCCCTCTAGCAAAGAAATTGTACATCAGTTTCTTTTAAATTTTATAAGTAAACAGAAGCAAACGAATTCTATTCCAGGACTTTGAGTTGAAGTAGGGCCACTGCAGCATTACCTAAAGGAATTGGCACTGCTATTCGATGTGCCAATTATCTCTATTTGCTCACAAATTGTGTACAATTGTAGCAACTTTTATGCAACCTTTTCTGCACAACAGGTGCCAACTTAAAGGAACCATGGACCTTTACACAGTTGCCTACCATCTTGGGCTTGGACCATCTTTTAACACTCTTTTCCAAAAACACTTTTATCATATAACTTTTTTACAACTTGGAATTAACTTAGGTATAAGATAACATGTAGAAATTTTATTATATAACTTTTCCAAAAAAATTCTTAAGTTTTATTTTTAATTTCTACGTAAATTAGTTCTGACTAACCAAGAAGTCAATTTTTTTTCATATTTTTTCTTTTCTAGAAACATTTTACTAAAAATCATCCAAACAGACCCGTAGTTACAACACATCTAGAACAGAAAATAAATAAATAAAAGGTGTTGACTATTTGATGAATTAGAAAATACATAAAATATATTTTGTCTCTTTAAAATAATTAGAGCTCGGTCTTGGTTCTTTTAAAAAAATTGTCTGTTTTTTAATCTTCTAATTTTGAAATTTCGTACTCTAAGCGATTGAAAAGCATAAAGTGAGTGAAAAAAATGTTTAGAAAAATATTAAAATACATTTTAAAATTAGAGGAACTAGAATAAAAAAAAAGATAAATTGGAATTTAGATATTTTGCTGAAAAAATGCTTTGGTCCCAAAAAAAAAACTTGTTATATTTTTTTTCACTTGTCCCTTAAAGCTAGCTAGAATAAGTGGAATGTATACCGTGATGGACCTACTTGGAATGATTGTGGACAATTGCACCTCCTATTATTCCAAAATTGTACGAAAATAAGTCAAAAAAATATTTATTAGTGTATCCCTAAATGTATACATTAACTTATTATTGAAAGAGGGACTCTTATATTAATATAAAGTGTGTAGAATCTTATAATATATTGTAATATTATTTAAGGTATAATATATAAAATTCCTAAATATATTAAATAAAATTAAAAAATTTATATTATTTTCATCTCTCAACTTTAAATATATTTTGTTAGGGTTCTCTAAACTTTAAACAAATTTTGTAGAGTTCTTTAAAATTTAAACTTGTTTTTAGTCCTTATTATAAATGAAAAAATTATATTAATGATGGCTTTAATATAGTGTTAATTATATATCTAACAAAATCATTTTTAATCATAAAGTTACCTGTTAAAGTCGTCATTTATATCATTTTTTTTATCTTTCTCACTAACAAAATCTAAAATACATGTTTAACTTGTAGAGAGACAAAAATAACTTGAATTTTTTAATGACATATTTAACATATTTGAAATTTTCCCAGAACACAAAACCACACTATTCCCTATTATTTATTGTTTACTAAATAATTTTTCTCATATTGGCTCGTGTGTTGAATAAAAGTGAATGGAAAATTTAGAGTTTTAAAAGTTATGTTTGGTGTGAAGGGAATGAATAATGATTGAAGAAGAGGTACCTACCACCTTGACTTTACATTCTCAAGGCATTGAATTTGGATTAGGTTAAAACCAAAAGTTTGAATTTAATCAATTTATTGTCGTGTCTCTCTGTGCTTTTTAACCAAAAACACCTTCTCCCATGTACAAAACTTTATCAAATACCCAACTTTTGACATCTTTTGCCTTCAAAATAAACTCTATACATAAAAAAATGTTATATATACCTTTTATATATATATATATGATTGTTTAGAGTGCTTTGCAATACAGTGAAGATGCATGCATGCGTGTGACATAACTTTTTTTTATCATTTACTTTATTAGTAAAAATAAATAAATAAATATGAATTATTTAAGGATGATTTAACACTTACACTTGCACAAAGTAAAAAAATAAAAAAATAAAAAAAAATAACATTACACACCTCTATCTAACTCAAGCAAAAAAAAAATAACATGCTATACTCCAAGACTATTATACCAACACAACCAAATAAACTCACACGTGACAAAAGTTAAAGGGAATAAACATAACTCACATCCAAAATATAAACAATCATCAAAAACAAGACAGACCCTTTACAAAAACCCACACAATATTCATCACAAACACACACAAATCTCAAATTACTTGACTCTTAAACCCTAAACTTTAAACCCTAAATCAAAGGTCTGCGGTAAAAAAAGTCTTCTTAAACCTACCAACACACTCAAATATTAAATTTCTTGATTCATAAACCTTAAACCATAAACTTTAAACCCTCCGCTCTCACTTCAAATACGTAAGAAAAGATAGCCTAGAAACAAAATATATGTATGATATACATATGCAACACAAATGTGAAGTTGGATGGTATTGTTTAAACTATTGGTATTTATTTAGTAGAAATAAAAAAGTTATACAGTAAAATATTTGCATATATATATATATATATATATATATATAGTATGTGCGATTTGACGTGAAGAGAGTATTTATGATCTAACTAAACTTATATTCCTTATAATAATGTGAAGCCACACACACCAAAGTGACACGTGACAATTGCATGCAATAATTGTAATTAGCAAGTCAAAGAATGCAGTTTAATCCATAATCTTGACTAATTATTATGATAATGAGAGAATGATACACACATGAACATGAACATGAACACCAAGAAGTCAATGAAAGCACTTTATTGGGTAAAGTAAAGTAATAGCAGCACACATTCTTGTGCAATCCAGTGAATATGTGATGACTAATTTGTCTCCATCTTCAACCTTTTGCTTTTCTTTAATCCTTCAACATTTTCAGAATTAGGTTTTCTTTTGTTTTCATTCCTTAATTATATGCACGTAATTGACTCTACAAACTTCCAATGTATATATTATTCATTACTTATGACCTAATCATAAGCCCTTGGTGCCATGCATTTTTATTTTGGTAAGTTTCTTGTAATCTTTATATTTATTCAATTGCTTCTCTTGATGAAAATGGAAAAGTGTTGATTTATTTACTCTATATATTAGCATCATTCTACACTCTACCTTTTCCTGTTTTCTCAATCATGCTGACGCTTCTTGTGTGTCTAAATCACCAACAAAAACCTTCGATATTGCTGCCTTTCATTAATCTTTCTTTCTTTTCATTCTCAAACTATTAATAACCTTCTTTTTTTTCTTATTTTATCATAAATAAAGATAACATTAAACATTAAATATGGATATTTATGTTAAGAAAGCTTGGTCTGAATTATTCAGAAAAAAAAATTAAAGTTTTTACTTTTTTAAGTTAATGTTTGATGAGTTTTTTTGTATTATCTACTTTGGAGTTTGATGTAATAATATATCTTATTTTTGTCAATAACGAACTTTTTTATTGTTTTTGAAAAAATATTTGTTGAGAGTTTGGAATAGAGTAAAGAATAATTACTAATCAAGTATAACGTATAACGTTATATTATACTAGTAAATAAATTTTATTCTTTTATTACGAACATTAATAGTCATTTTTAAGTCATGGATAATTTTAAATCTGTAAATTAAAACCTTTTAATTATAATATTTTTTTTATTTTAATTTAAAAACTTGTAGGAAAAGACCACCTTAAAATTGAATAAGAAAAATTTATTAATATAAAAACTTAAATACTCAATTAAAAACATTGACATTAGTACACAACATAATAATGTCATAACTGGTTTTTATTATAATGAATTCAACATTTACAAGCGAAAAGATGAACTCTTCTCTATACACAAGTATACGAATTGTCTTCCTCTAACAAAAACATCAAATTTATTTCTTTATTTTCTAATGCAGTATATATTTAAGACCATATTCAAAAGTATTGTTATCTCAAAATCAATTTGGTGTGTGTTAATTTACGTATTTGGTAAAACAAAGTAAGCACATGAAGTTGTGACATTTGTTAACTTATGTAAAAAAAAAAATTATTAACAAAAAAAAATAAAAAAAATATGGGATACTTTATTAGTGATCCAATCCTTATATAAAACAATAGAGACAACTTAGGATTGGGGAACATTTGGATTGCGGTGGTAAGTGAGATTTGATCTATGATTACTTATAAATTCCACTATGTCTGTTTCTCTTATCCTAATTAGTGTCTTGATCCTTTTGTTTGTTTTATCTCGATTTAGCTTGTTTATGTTAGATGGATGGAGTTTGGTGTGTAGTTGTTTGGAATGTGTTGTATTGTATGATTGATTTAATCTTTTTGTATACGGGGTTGGATCATTCCTGAAGTGATTCATATATATATTTTATTTCTTACTGATAAAAAAACTCTTCAAAATTGATAGAAAACACCAATTACTTATGCAGCCAACACCAACAAAATCGCAAAAATATCAAAACCCCACCCGAGTGTGTTATGGTGGAAGTGGAGAAAGTTAGAACATGATATGAATATGGAAATAGCATGTAATATTTTAGAAAATAAAGTTTTACTAGGTAGGAGAACAGTGTTTTGCAAAACTGTAGACACATATTGAAATCAGAGAAGCGTGTGTTTTACTCTTCAATAATGCAGTTCAAAATAGAAGTGTTTTGTCGCATGTAATTGTGTCTAATGGTCCCTTTATTTCTTTATCAAACACTTTGTCAAAACAAGTGGGCAAACAAAAGTATGGGGTCAAAACAATTTGTCTTTTCCCTAATTCCTAAACCAAAGATCCTACAAAGAAAGGACCCTACAATTAATTTTGAAACAGTGTGTTTTATTTAGCAGCATGCCTTGATTTAAGTGTGTTTTAAGGAATTTAGGGTTTGTTAGGTACCCTTGAATGGAGGAAGGTGCGTGTGGAAAGAATAAGGAAGAAAGTGGGGTTTGTTTTGTTGTTTATATCTTTATTGACAAAATGGTTTCTTTGCCCAAGAATGTCAAACCCAATTTGGGGCGTAGCAGCTTCTGCATTCTGGAACAACAACACGTGCATCCTCTAAACCAATTTCACTTAACTCATTCCATTTCCTTCATCACTTTATCCAAATCCAAATCAAATTTATAATTACGAGGTTCTCAGAACACAACTTTGTCTCAAGTGAAGAAATCATCATCAACCAAGACCTTTAGTGTATATGAAGTCAAAATTAAAGATTTTAATTCAAAAATTACATTTGGCTCGGGTCGTGGGAAAATTTGGATTCATAGAAACTCTATTATTTTTAATAGGGGTACGGTTAATACGTCTGAAGTCTACACATTGATACAAACAAATGTTTTATTTTGGATTTTTACAAAATCTAGTACTAAAGTTTCTTTTTTCAACTGGTGTTTGGAACCTTTGGAATGTATGCTTTTGATTATTTGATGCTCTTTAGTTTTTTTACCGTAATCTGTGTTTTTGCTTGATTGGTTTGGAGGATCTGGTAGATGTTGGATTAAGTTTTCCATTGTATATGAGTTGTTCCACTCCTAAAGTGGTTTGTGTTTATATATTTATTACTACTGACAAAAAAAATTAAAAATTACATTAAAGTTGTATATGAATAACATAACTTTAAAATACAACTTTAATATTAAATAAAAATAATTTAAATTATGTCACATATGCACCAATTACTCAATCTCATAATAATTTTTTTATATTTTTTAATTACAAAATCAAATTACACAATTTTAATACATTTATATTTCCACACATAATATATAAATTAAGTAAAAAATTATATTGATATATATATATATATATATAAATAAACAATCTGTACTAAAATCTTAATCCTTAAATAACCTCGCAAACTTATAACTAGCTTTTATGGATTTCGAAATAACACCAAAACCAAATTCAATAAAAAGTGGAACCTAAAGATGAAGTTACTTAAAATGAAAGAAAGAGCATAGTAGGATCTCAACTAGGCTATTAGACCCTTTGCATATTTATTATAATTCAAACCCTTACTTCTAACAAACACCATAATAGGGTCTTAACAAAGACCATAGTATATTTATTATAATTCAAACTCTTACTTCTACTTTGTCCAAAAATTAATTTCATTGAAGACATCACAAATTTAAACATTATTTAGAAACTAACTTAAAACCTATTAATTTTAAATGATGAACTTTTATCTATTTTTTTTATTCATTAACTTAAGTATCCGAAATCTTTTACAGGTAAATCTTTCTCTTTTTATTTTTATTGAAAATAAAATTGAAGGGTCGTTGTTCACATCTTTATCAAATTGCACTTTCCAAATTTATAATTTATTTTTTATAGGAACATTCTTTAAATTGAAAAATCTACACTAATAGTTAGTCATATTTAAAAAAAAAAAAAAAAATTTCATAAGACAAGTTTCAACATCAAATAACTTAACCATTTGTAATCAATGATTATTCTGATTAAATAACTCACTTTTATACATTAAATTATCAATGATAATAATGAAAAGTTATCGTTCTCATATACACGATTTAAAATTCAAATAATATATTTATATCGCGAAACTAGCACAAGTTTTTTACAAAAGTTTTAATTTAAATATCTTGTGAATTTTGAATTGCTATTACTGTAACTAATTTGAATAAGGCGAGAACCGGTTGTATGTTTAACAGAATTATTTTTAAAATAATATAAATTGAAATTCTAAAATATGTTTAATATATATTATAATTTTAACTATTTAATTTCATTTATAAAATTTTATAATTTCTCAAAAGTTGTTTAAGAATGTCTTTAGTTTTTTACGCTTTTCTCTTGTCGGAAAGTCATAACTTAGAGATTCATAAATTTGTTGACTTTCTTATACCATATGTTCAGAAAAAAAAAATACTTTAACAAATGTATAATAAAAATATCATTTTATAATTTTTCAAACTTTTTTACCTTTTTATATATAAAAAAATAATAAAAATGGTAAGAAGAAAATATGTTTCTTATTCTCTTACGTATATATTACATCATACTTCATGTATAGGAAATATATATGGAGTTTCTCTCTCCAATTACAATCTAATTATGTAGGATACTAATCATGAGATTTTATAATTATTAAATTAATTAATTAGGTATAATATCGTCAAATATTACATACAATAATTACATATAATTTGATAATTATTATTTTTTTAATATTATATAAATTTATATTTTAATAAAAATTCACTGTCTAATTTCCTATATTTCTTATTATAATATAGGTCTTAAAATCTGAATCAGATAGATTTCCTTAATTTTATTTTAATTGCATAATATTCTATGAAAAGTAGATATGGAGATTTAGTAATAAGTCAAAAAAAATATTACATCATAGTTTTTGGAATGAAACTTTATATAATGATAACATTTTTTTAATTTGTTTTTGTGCTTTTATTGAGTGAAAGGACTATTATTATCGATTAAAATAATATTTAATTTTTTTATTGTAATTTAGTATTTATTATAGTTTGGATTATATGAAAAAAAGAAGAGAGAAGAGGCGACACATGTGCCGAGGCACATTACCGTTTGCCTGCTCACGCCAAAGGTACCGGCGGCCTCGAGGCCAGCCCCTCTCGCTCCTCTTCTTTTTCATTCTGTTTTGATTTTAACATTAGGATTATGATGTTGAGGAGAGAGAGAGAGAGAGAGAGAGAGAGAGAGAGGAGAGAGAGAGTGGTATTAAATTGAATGGTGTTTGGACTGTTCCATAAGCCATCATTCGATTTGAGCAGGAATTTTGAGCATTCTGTTTGTTTACCTTCTGCCATTTCCATCATTATAACTGACAAACACAGACACAGTGTTTCTTAATTCTCTCTCCCAATCTGCACTTTCTGCCATCTTTTAGAACAATTCCTTCTGATTAGCTGAGAATGCCATTTTGTTTCTTTCTTTTCCCTTCTTATAAACCCTCACTCACCTCCTTCCCTAAATAAATACTCCATTTATCATCATTCAAATCCTTCAATTCTCCCTCCAACTTCATTTTTTCTTTCATATTTTCATTTTTATCATTACCTCAACTTCATCATTACTTTCTTCTCCTCTCATATATTTAATGTTAACTAAGAGAGTATAGTAGATTTGATTGGACCACATCAATTTAAAATATATTTTATATTATATAAATAAATATAAATTTTATTTTATAAGTTGATTTTGTAAAAGTTGGATGATTTAATTAGTGTCATTATTACAAAATTATTGAATAAAAATTAATTTAAGAGAGAAAAATAATTAGTTGTTATAATGATTAAATTAGAAATTATTTTAGAAATTAAAAAAGTTATTTGTTTTTAAACTAATTTCTATTATTGATAAATATTTTATAAATTGATATCTAATTAACTACCAAAGTTTTAACTACCAAATATTTAGATTATAATTTGATAGCAAAAACCTTGGTAACTAATTAGATACCAATTTAGAAACTATTTATCATTAATAGAAACTAATTTAGAAATCAATAATTTTTTTAGTCTCTAAAATAGTATCTAATTTTGTTATTATAATAACTAACTACTTTTGATCTCTAAAATTGGTTTCTATTCAATAATTTTCTTATGGTGTGCAATTAACATCATTATATAAATTATATTGTCACTAATTATACATTGTAAGAATCTAGAGATCGTTTTTGTTAATATATAAGTTTTGGTTTAGTTCCTTATTTTTTTATTTTTTTTAATAACACTTTTTTTTATATGATGACAAATAATTGTTGTTACTTGAACTGAGATGTCAAATTAAATAATGATTTATGAAAAAATAAATTATACATTATAAGAATTTGTGTTGTTATGTATTAATAACAAGTGTGTGAAACAATTTAAATTATATTAAGCTTTAATCTATTTAGTGGCATGTTTTGAATTGGTTGGTGTAGATGACAAATAACTTAAGGAATTTGAGTTGGTTGGGCTATGTATAGTTTTAAAATCAATTATGGTTTGAACTTGCCAAATTTGCATTGAATGTTGACTTTAGATGTTTTAAATAAATTAGACTCTGTGTTTTGATAAGTTTAAAGGTGTTGTCACGTGTATTCCTTAAGTAATATATATATATATATATATATATATATATATATATATATATATAAACTTTTAATGGTTGTTATTCATAAATATTCACCATAAAAAATTATTTAAATAATTTTATTGAAATATACAATAAGACATTTATTATTTAGTTACTTTTATTTATTATTAATTTACATACATTAATTTAACTCAATAAAAATTACTTAAGGACTTGGATTTGAATTTGGTACGAATATAAAGTTTTTTTTTCCTTTAAAGAATTCAAATTTTTTTATATTGTTCTACATGCATAAGATTATACTAGTTTATTCATGTGTAATCTGATTAGAACAGGTTAATCTTTATTAGTCAAGCTTTATAATGATATATTTGGTTTCTGGATCAAGATTTCTCGAAGTAAATTATGGCTTTAATTTTTTCTGTATTGGGGTGGAAACTTTGAAGAAATAAATGACATTAAATAAGAAAATTTAGCAAGATTCATTACTGCTGGTTGAGATGAGTTGTTAACTTTGATGTCCATGGATGAATTGGTGTGAAATTGAATGTATTTCATTTTTTATGATTTTGTTGAATTAAAACTGTACATTCAAACCCTTTGACTTAGATGATAAATTTGAATTTTATATATCATAGTTATGTTAATGAGATGAATGTTTGCATGTGATTTTATTGTTGATATTGAATTATATAATGATGGAATTGAGAAAATTGTTTCGTGTGAATGTTTTTAATGATGATGAATAACTAAAAGTTATATTGAATTTTGCACGTTAGTTTAATGTTATGATAAAACATTATTGATAAAGCATTCATCGTTAATAATTGGTTCATACTTAGTGAAAGAGAAAAATGAACTTTAATTATCTCAAAAAGTAATTTTGTTTATTTATATTTTTTCTTTTTATTTAGTTTCGTAGTTTTCTTTACAAATCAATTTTTTTAAAGTTGTGTTCAATCATGTTTTCACCCTTATGATATCATATCCCATTATTAATTCTTAAGTTTGAAAATTTCGATGATCATTAATGTTATTAATATTATTTCTTTGATATACTAAGAAAGTCATAATAGCATAATGTATATCTTTGATATTATCAATATTGTAAAAGGTAAATGAACTTCAAAAACTTTAAATAATATATACTTTTTTAAATGCTAACGAATTAAGGTTTAAATGTAAATTGCAAAATATATTAATACTTTGTTATATGGACTATTATGCACATATGTCTATTGTCGATAAATAACCCTTGAACAAGTTGTTTAAAGAGGTCAGAAAAAGAATAATCAAAATATATAGAGAATGAATTAGTAAGAATTAAAGCTCTAATGTAAACATTATGATTAACTTTTCAAAATATGACGTGCTCTTTAGATTAAATGAAACATGACTATGAAAATGTCGTTATATTTTTCAAGTGTTGTGAATGAGAAATTAAATATATACATGATTAATTAAATTTATGTTAAATATACTCATCATATGTTTGGTGTTATATACAGATTATTTTGAATAGTATGTGATATAAAAATAAATAATACCAATAATGGAGTAGAATTTTCATAAATTATAAGAAAATAAAAAAGTTTATATTTATATTTTGATTATACATCACTGCAAGAAAATCATGAAATAGAAATCAATTTTTAGAGACCAAAATAATTAGTTACAATAGAAACTAAAATAGAGACCATTTTAGAAATTAAAAAAAAAATTATTTCTAAATTAGTTTCTATTATTGTTAAATAGTTTCTAAATTGATATCTAATTAGCAACTAAGGTTTTAACTACCAATTATTTAGTTTCTAAATTTGGTAGCAAAAACATTGGTTGCTAATTAGATACCAATTTAGAAACTATTTAACAATAATAGAAACTAATTTAGAAACCAAATTTCTTTTTAGTTTCTAAAATGGTCTCTAATTTAGTTACTAGTGCAACTAATTATTTTGGTTTCTACAAATTAGTTTCTATTTCATGATTTTCTCGTAGTGCATATATAACGTTATATTGTTAAATAATAATAAATATCATAATCAAATAATTAGAGTAGACACACAGATAATATTAATAATAAAATTAGTAAATATTGATAAAAGAATGAGAAAGCCAAAAGTAATTATTGTAAAAATAATGTATTTTATATTTTAAACTAAACAAATATTTAAATATATTTTATTGGCTATTTTTCTAATAAAATATTTATACTTTTACTTTTTTTTTTTTTTTTTTGATCCCACTTTCAGACTTTGTTTGTTTGGATAAGGATGAAAATGATAGATTTAAGGAGGAAAAAAAGAGTTGACATTAAAGTTGTTTGAATTAAAAGTAAGAAAATATATTTGAGTGAAAAGATTATAGATGAGTTGGTAGTATAACATCTTTTATATTGGTATATTTTTAAAATAATTTATAAAATAAAAGTGTAAAAATAATTTACAATTATTTTAGGGTAATTTAAAATCATTTTAGAATAATTTAATTTGTTAAATATGTTTTTTTAATATTTTTTACTTTAATTTACTTATAAAAATGTAATTATTAAATGATAATCGATTATATTTTTAAAATATACGGTATTTCGTTACAAATATCTTCATACATAGATGAAAAGTTTAACTTATAATAATTTTGTCATTTTTCATATTTGTTTAACTTTCAAAATCTTAAAATTTGTATTTTCTTCGCTTTTTTGTATCCTTTCCAACTTTCTCCGTCTAGAAAGAAATAGAAACATAGACTAAAATTTTTCATGAAAATAAAAATATTTAAAATGACTACAATTTCTTATTTTTATTAAAAATATTTTTGACATATTCAGTTTTATATAGAAACCTTTTGCATGTTTCTCAGTCCTAACCAACGGATAATTATTCAATTTAATACTAAGATAAATCTTACTATGTGAACTTTAAGCTTAACTCAATTCTATAAAACCGGCTCATTAGATTGAGGTTTGCACCGCTTATATACTATAAAAGACTATAATCTCTAGTCGGATCTTTAACCCACCCCTCACGATAGCGGGTGGCCTGATAAACTCAACAAATACTTACTATAATAAACTCGAAATAACTCTATTATATTTTGTAATAGTAAACCTCGTGATTAGAGTGTTTAATAGTATAATACATTATGCTAAATTCAATAAACAAATACATAATATTTTTGCATTCTTATTTGATTTAACACACTTATATTATTTTTATATTGTATATTTTATTACATGACTTCGTATAACTAAAATTTGTTTTTTAACCTAGACTAAAATATCATGAAAATAATGTATCTCTGTTTATTTTAGAAAAGTCTGGTATTTTATTACAGTAAGGCTTCATTTTAAATTTTAATTGGAATAAAAAAACACTATTTTAATATAAAAATAAATATTTATAAATATATGTTTAAATTGATTAACTTGTTATTATAACTAAATATAATTTAAAACAAATATAAATACATTGTAAGAAAAATAAAGGTAAAAGTATAAATAAAATAAAGTAAAGTTAGAGAAATGAATGATACTTTATTAAAAACACAAAGGAGATAAATATAATTTGATCAGAAACATAGAGAAAATGTATATCTTTTAAAAGTTATAAGATATATAGTTTTTATTTTACTAAAAAATAGAATAAAAGTGAATATTTATTTAAAAACGAGAGGAAGTAGGAGTATAATTTAATATACGCTTATTTTTTTATAAGTATACAATTACTTAATTAACACATTGATAAAAATTATTAAAATGTATAAGAATAAGAATAGTAAATCAACAAAAACTTGATTAATAATAATGATATACTAATAACAAGGATGATTGACTAATTTGCTATGTAACACAGTCATTCACACGAACACGATATGACACGGACACGGAGATACGTAAAATTTTTAAAATATCATACACGGAGATACATATTTATATATTATATAACTATGAATTATATAAATTGACAATAAAGATTTATGTGCACAAGTATGTTTGAAATTATTTTTTGAAGCAGAAAAATATTTTTTCATGACTGATTCACAAATATTTATTTCTTATTTTTATAATCATAATAACAATTTATACAATAAAATTTGATTTTTTAGAAAATTAATATATTTTTCTCTCTTTAAAATTGTGTTATAATCATATAAAATTGTTAGAAATCTAACAAATACTTTTTGTATTGAACACTTCACGGATACGTGTCCTACAAGTATCATACGAATATCGATGTCCGATACGTCATTTAAGAGAAGTGTCCGAACTTCATAACTAATTTATCTATTTATCTGTTTTATATATATAACAAAATTTTAACTATTAATATCTTAATAAGTTTAACAGAAATGGTGTGAATATTTAATAAGTTTTATAATTAAAGAATAATAATTAAAATATTATTGGAAATGATAGAATATAAATATTGAGAATATATAGTAAAGAGAGTTGATTGATTGATTTTGATGGCACATCCCAGCTGTGTAGATTGACAATAGTTCAGAGTTGAAATTCCACATACGGAATTCATCACGTTGACGTAAAGATCCTTCCAACAATCCCAGCCGTTGATTTCAGTGGGCTAATTTCGAGGTTGCACGGATCTGATTTATTTTTGTGTCTACTTGGGATGGCAAATTTGGTACGCATCTCATCAGATCACACCTTTCTTTGCCTTTTCTTCTAATTATTTCTTTTATCTTCAACTTTCCCCAACATTAATCACTTCCCAAACCCTAATCCTTTTGCATCTGTCTTTCTTTGACTTTCTTTTTATGTTTTTTTTTTTTTGACATGAAAGATATTCCCCACCACCTTAACAGAAATGTCTAGTCAATAATTCATAACCCCATCAAAAAAATTTCACCTCTTTTAGCATAACCATAATGTCAAAGATATTCTGCATAATTTTCTATATTTTTTTTTGTTTGTTTTAATGCCAAGGTTTTCTTCTGATTCAAAAGAAAATTATAAATTTAATTTAATCCTCTGACTCTTCTTGCTCCCAAGCATGTGGAGCCTTAAAAAAAAACATGCTTTGATGTTGAAAAACAGACATCTTTCCAGAATTATTTGAGACAAGAAAACAAACATATGCATAACATGCTTATGTTCATCTCCAAAAGCATGTAAAAAGTTGTCATGCAGAATATGCAGTTGTTTGAAGTTTGGAGAAATAGTTGAGAATTTGACAGCAAAATGAGAAGATTTTGAGGATAAAAAGTGGAATAATATGAATTATTATTATTATGTGTACTATTTCCCATGCACGTCCAAATGGAATTGCAGGAAGTTTATTGCTTGGCACACAGGTAACCTAAGTTGGATTAAGCAGTGTGGGGCCTGCATGAAGGGTAAAATGGTGTTTGAAAGAGAAGAGTGAGGGCAGATGTGTGAAGTTGTGTTGTGCAATAATGATGTTGCATTCACACAATGTTGATTCAGAGAAAGGATAGTATAATATAATAGGTATAATAGTGATAATAATAACTGAAAAGAAGAAAAGTATTTTCATGGGGTCTTACACAGTGATCATGACGACGTTGGCGTATGTAGCAGTGGTCATATTCTAATGAGTAAGTCTTTGGAGAGAGAGAGAAAGGAAAAGGGGTGAGAGAGAGAGAGAGAGAGAGAGAGAAACAAAGGTCAAAGTGAGGCAGTTGAGTAATGGTAACACCGTGGATAGTACCCATTATATTGGCAATTGCATAGGTGTAATCATTTCGTGGAAGGTCAGTGCAAACAAGATCAGAAGCCTCCTCGTGATTTTTATCTGAGAAAAAGTGTTTTGAGTTTTCTGCTTTTTGGGGATTTCAGTTTTGAGTTTGTAGTAGTTTCTGTTCCTTTTTTTTTTTTTTTTGGTTTATTTTGATTTTTCGTTGGAAACTTAATGTTTATGAAACCACCG
>Ga0123342_1003704_pt1 | contig 24251 bp, 11 predicted proteins | sample Turbeawhitnodule_FD_89960 | JGI IMG/M metagenome (GOLD analysis project Ga0123342, IMG submission 89960) | Root nodule microbial communities of legume samples collected from Mexico - Turtle bean Mexico white nodule | ecosystem: Host-associated > Plants > Roots > Nodule | place: Mexico: Nepantla... | reverse complement strand
TATATTTTATTGTTGTTAGTTGTATTCAATTTTGTTCTTTTGATATAATTTAAATTCTATTGTTTATAATAATATTATTATTATTATATATGAAACTATGGGAGAAAAAAAAGAGTGAAACAAAATTAATATGAAATTATTTGTTTTGAATTGAAATATTTTAAAGATGAAACTTTTGTGATTAAATGAAATCGTGAAAACAACATTATACTAAAAAATGTTATGGGAAAGACCTCTCAGTTAAAAAGGACTTGTAAAAGATCCTTAATCACGATAAAAATAAAATGAGGAAATTTTAATATAAATTTTTATCTAAAAAATAGTTTTCCAAAAGACAATAAATTAATTAATTTGTTAAATAATTATAGAAATCAGAAATATTTTTTAGTTTAAATATATTTAGTTTTATTGTGTTTAATTTTGAACTTATTTTTATTTTCATTGTTGATAATAAATTTTAAGAATTACTTAAATAAATCAGAAAAGAACAAAGGAGAAGAATAAAGTTTATGAATGTTTGCCACTTCATCCGTTTGATGAATTGCTCAACTCAAAAGTGCAGCCGTATCTAACATCTGTGCATTTTTCTTTCTCTTAGTAACTATAGGAATGCATTTTACAATTGATTTTTGTACCACCTCTGTACATATTATCTGCCATCTACTTGGCTGAGGGAACACCCAAATCATTCAATAATTTGTTGCATAACTGTACCACATGAAGAAGAAAACATCAGTCTCTGATTTCAGCAGATGAATAGAGAAAAAGAGTACAGACAAAATACCTGTTTATATACAGAAGCATCTCCACAAGACTTCCTTAGTTCTACCACGTACAATGATAGGCTTATTTCAAACACCTGTTATATTTGAAATAAGGTTACTTTTCTTAGCATTAACAAACTATATGTAAAGATTAGCTCATTCTAAACATGCATACCTCTACTGTCACTGAAAGGCATCCGACAGTTTTCTGCACCTTGTTCTCCCAACTCACTTTCAACTGAAATATTAAATTGTTAATGTTATTTAATTTCAGTTTATTTGCAAGATTGTCAGAAATAAAAGCAGTCTTAACCAACATACTTTGCCATTTTTCCTCTGGACTATAAATTCCATTTCTGTCACAGTGTCCTCAATCCTCTCAATCAGATCTTTAACTGAAAGATTCGATGTAAATCTTATCTTTCTCTCAGAGACATCCTGTTAATCAAACCACATTGTGCTTAAAACTGAGTTAAATTTTTTAAGTAGATGGTGACTGTTTAAAGACAGGAAAGTTGTGCACAAGATTTGTAATGTAGAAATTGAAATGCATTGAGAAGGGTTGGTGATCCTGAAATTCATGCTCACCTCTTTTTCAAAGAAGCCAGAGAGGTCTAGGCATGAAGACATCCCTATCAACTGAAATGCATTGAGAAGGGTCGGTGATCCTGAATCTTCTGCTTCATTTGGCTATCACCATGGGAATAGTTTTAGATTACAAGAGAAAAACAAAAAAGAGAGGGTGAAAGGGTGAAAGGGTGAAAGTATAATACCTCTTCATGGATGGAAAAGGCTTCATTGTCAACATATACATCCTCATCTTCAGGATTTGCTGGAACATAGCCCTTCTTAAACCACGGATCTTCTTTGATCCCAGCTATTGTTATCCGTTTTTCAGGGTTGGGATCAAGAATCCTCTTTATCAAGTTTTGGGCACCTGGTGATAGCCATTTTGGTATCTGAACATCTCCTTTGAAAATCTATATTATCCCTCGCAGACAAAAAAGTGTGAATTCATCTATGAAACGAATATACTAACTATGTGAAAGAACATTGTAGCAGAATATGAATATACCTTCTGATAGAGAACTACCATATTTCTATCATCAAAAGGAAGGCATCCTGTTAGGATTACATATAACAAAACACCACATGACCATGCATCTGATGTTGCACCATCATAGCCCTTATTAGCAAGAACTTCAGGTGCAACATAATTGGGACTTCCACAAGTTGTATGCAGCAATCCATCTTCCTGAAATTTTTCACATGGTTAAGCCAGTAACAAAAATGACATGCTTTACCCAAAGTGGTTGAAAGCACAGTAACATCTTACCCTAAGATGCTGGGGTAAAGCACTAAGACCAAAATCAGTTATTTTCAAGTTTCCTCTGTTATCCACCAGTACATTCTCAAGCTGCAAGGACATAGCAGCACTTGTGTAAAAAATGCAAGACAAAAGATAACTATGTGGTGCAATTTGAAGTTGAAAAGGGAGAAAAAGAACCTTGAGATCCCTGTGGAAGACACCTTTACTGTGGCAGTAGCTCAACCCATCAATCAACTGTTGGAACAGCTTTCTACCTTCACCTTCCGAACGTTTAGCTTTGGATGCCTATGAATACAATTAATTCATCAAATGCCATTGGTCATAAATCACAAGAGGAAACATGTTACCATGAAGCATTTTTACACCACTATAAAATTTTAACTCTGAATCTCAAAATCAATAACAAAGTAACTTAGTCTTACAATTATGTCAAATAACTCCCCTCCATTCACGTACTCAAGTACCATATAAATTCTTGTTTTGCTAGCCAAGACCTGCGTGATTATAATAATTGCCTATCATAATTAGAAGCATCAATGATAGAAATGCATGCGACGATTGTAAGTTCCAGAGTAAAGATTACTCTACCAAATACATAAATAAATAAATAAATAAAACGCAGTAGCTAACTTTAATGTTAAGGGTCCAACCCATAACCTTTTTATCAAGAGAAACAGAAGCAATAAAATAGGGAACAAAATTTATACGCATATGGTGGGACCATCGGGTTTGAATCAAATATGTGCTCGTGACGTACTTAATCACGTCTCATGCAATATTTTCTTAATTGTGGACATTTTCACAATTGTGATAAATAATAAGTTTTAAAGAAATTAATAATACTTTATTATTATTTATCATACATATTCTAATAATTTATCTGTCAAACTCTGAATGAATATAGAAAAATGAAATAAAACTATTTGTCACCGTCCGTGCCATTTAATTAATGTATGTGATATCAGAATGGTAGGAACTCACTCAGTTCAACATCAACAAAACCCATTCATGAACTCAACTATGCATAATAATTGATTCAATAAAAAGGTATAGTAGGAAAATGGTAGAGAGATAAACATATGTAATAACCTAGGGTTGCCATGAATGTTCAGTGCAATTAACATTAAATTAAATATATACATACACACAGTATGACGTGGGAGTGAGGTAAAGAGAGGTAAAAAGTTATTGTAAAAAAAAATAATCTAATAAGTTTATTAATTACACTTTTTAAGTTTTTTAAATTTAAATTATGTATGATTTTAATTTTTTTAAAATTAATTCCTTTGTTTATCCAAACAAAAGCATGTGCTATACTAATAGTTTTTTGTTTTTTCCTACAAAAAGTAACTCTGACATGTCACCTACTGACATCAATAAACCTAATTTACAGGTCAGAATTTATGGATTATGTTTTTTACATCATTATGACCTAATAACGCTGCTATGCAGTTATAGGTGTTCAAAAGTCATCGTGAAAGAACAAAATTCTGCATCACTTCAAATGTTCATTGTTCATTCTGCTAAAACACAGTGCACATATGGTTAAGTTTTCGTTGTAATATATATCAGATCCAATGCCAGACGTAGGTTACCTGTCAGATCCGGAATTGGATTTGCATGTGAGACCCAATAGTAATTACTCACTACAAAAAAAGTTAACTACACTAACATTTTAACTTTTCTCTCTATATCCATCTTCTTTTATCCTTTTGTTAATTCTCCTTAATTAATTTAAAAAACACTACAAACTTATTCTTAAAAAGATTCCGTCCACAAAAAAAATCAGTTAATTTTGCAGGGAAAATAATAATTTAGTTTTCTTATGCATTCAGATGTGAATTGGAATTTGCAAGAGTGGCATATAAGCTTCCATAAGATTAGTGAATGCAATAACCTGGGATTCGGATATTGTTTTTTCAATTGAAAAAGTACCTCGTATAATCTGACAACGTTGGGATGTCTGAGGAGCTTTAAGGTGGCTATCTCCCTCTTTATCTGCAATTTTCACCAGAGAGACTCAAGTTATCTTATGATGTTATGGTGCATTTGAATGAAGATGAGTTTTGACAGAAATCTGAATGAAGAAAGAGAAAAGCAAGAGAGAGAGAGAGACCTGGTTGGTAATGTTGAGATGGATGATCTTGTTCTTCTCAATGATCTTAACAGCAAAAGGTTGACCAGAATCAGTATGCTTAGCGAACTTGACTTTACCAAAGTTGCCTTCACCAAGGGTCCTACCCAACTCGTATTTCCCAAGTCGCATTCTTTCTTTCTTCTTCTTCTGCTTCTTCTTCTTCTTCTTCTTCTTGTTTTTGCAAAATCCTTTTCTGCAAAGATTGCTCTAACTTCTCTTCTTCACCACAAAAACAATCCAAAAGAAAGAAATAGGAAGGAAACAACCAATCTTGTTGCTTTCTGGAGAGGCAAGTGCCAATTTCGTCGCTCCTTTTTAGTTTTTCTTAACTACCTTACGACAAAGTGGACGACACAATTAAGGATGATTTCGTTAGATTTCCCCAACAGTACAAAAACCGAAAAGAAGATTTCAAATGCGTGAATTAGCCAAACAAGTTATCTAATGGCTGATTATGCTTTAGCATCACACTCACGCTTCACTTTTCCACCCATTGCTTTCTACAAACTTCACAATTCACACTGATTTATATACTTTGAAAATTAATTAATTTAATATTGAATTACAAATTTATTATTAGTCAGGTATAGAAAATGGAATTTTATGCAAATTTCTACTATAATAAGTAATAATTAATATTTTGTCAATTTTATATATCCTTTTCCATAATTTCTCATGGAAACATTTTCCTTAGCAATGATTAGTGTTTTATATTATAATAATTCAAGAGGATGTTAATTATTTGCCTTTTTTATTATTTTTTAAATCCTTGAGTGTTGGTTTTGTTACTTAAGAAACAAAAGAAACAGCAAGTGATGCCCTGCACGTAAAATATGTAGAATATGTTTCTTGCAATTCTCAGCCATTCATTCTTTTAACCATAAAAATTTTGTTAGGTTTGGTTTGTTGTAATCTAATTTACTGTCTTGTTAGGTTTGGTTTGTTGTAATCTAATTTACTGTCTTGTTAGGTTGCACAGTCACTCTCAAATCATTGTGAATGCATGTTTTAGCTTTAACAACGAATACTTCTATTTAACTATATGATTTAAAATTTGAACATAATTCTGATATGAAATTTTTAATTTTTCATTCTGTCACTTTGTTGTTGTCCTCTTTCTTTTGTGGTCGAATTTCCAGTTTGGTGTAAGGTGTAAATTAATTTTGAGATATAAAAAATGATGAATTGGACCATAAAGGAAAAACATGTTTTGGGTAAGATAGAAAAACTAGAAAGGTATAGTCAAGAGATGTTGGAGACATTTTAAATTAGAACACATTTTTGTGTCTTGTCCTCTCTTGATTTTTAGGAGTTTTAGTTATAATTGTTTCTTAAATAATTTATTTAATTATGAATATTTAATTATTTCAATTATTTGGCTGATTTTATTAACTAATACCTTAATCTGAATGTTCTTTAAACGAAGTTACATTAATTAAATTAAGTCTTGTGATCTATTTATATTAGTTTGGTTGATTATTGCTGATAAAAAAAAGTTTGGTTGATTATAAAAAAGATTATTAAGGGGTTTTTGAGTTAGATGTAATTGTCTCTTGAAAATAATCTTATATTTTCTTTAATGAATGCTAACGGATCCGAATAATATGAATAATTAAATTATTTACAGATATTGAAATAAGATGTATTACAATATTCATTCATTAGACTACTTACAATTTATTGGGTTGATAAAATAAATTTTTACAATATTAAAATAATGTTTAATAAATAAAAGTTATAACAGTTTTAATATTCAAAAGATATTTTTTTATTTACTTGAAAATTGAAAGTGATTTGTTTAAATTTTTTTTTTTTTTTAAAATATAAAAACTTTAATATTAACACAAGGCTATCAATTATTTTATATATATACACTCATTAAAATATACTATTTATAAATATGAAGTATTTAATAAAAGTATATAAGATATCAACAAAACATAAATAAATTAAAAATACATCAAACTTCAACTTCTTCGATTTTAAAACATTAAGTCTAACTCAATCTTAAAAAATCAACTTATAAAATGAAGTTTGTACTCACTTATATACTATGAAATATTTTTATCTCTAATCGATGTGAGATCTTCAATACACTTCTTCGCGTTAAAATCTGTTAACTCGTGCGTGAGACTATATAATATGAATGATTAGATAGCAGTTGACTTAATAAGTCAAACAAATTTTTTGTTGGTTATTAATTCTGATTTTATTACTCTTAAACTATGATACCGTTATTATTGCATTAATGGTCAGTTTATAGGGCGATTAATATCTATTTTATAGCTTCCAGTAATTTTAATTTTATTATATATATTATTGAAGTAAATCAAATGAATAAGATCAGTTCAACAATTTTGCAATCTTTTGCAATTACGTTCAATCAGTTGCTACAACCTTTTGTCTTTTGTTATTTCCTTCAATTAGTTCCTACAACTAGTATCAAGAGCCAGTCTGTTATCATGAATTCTACCCAATTATCAGTCCCTATTCTTGATGGAAAAAATTACAATAAGTGGTGTGTACAAATGAGAGTTTTGTTTGATTATCATGAGTTATGGATGTCGTTGAGAGTGGAGTGTCTGCATTAGCTGCTAATGCAACTGAGGCGCAACGAGTAGCGCATCGTGATCAGAGGAAGAAGGACAATAAGGCTTTGTATCTCATTCATCAAGGGATGAATAACGAGATATTTGAGCAGATAAAAGGAGCAACAACTGCAAGTGAGGCTTGGATCATTTTGTAAACCAATTATAAAGGTGATGACAAGATCAAGAGGGTGCGTCTTCAAACCCTAAGACGCCAATATGAATTGTTGCAGATGGAAACCACAGAGACTATTGATGTCTATATAAATAAAGTTTTTGCCTTGACAAATCAGATGAAGACCAATGGTCAAAGGTGGAAAAGATTTTGAGATCTTTAACTCCCAGATTTGAACATGTTGTTGCCGCAATTGAAGAGGCCAATGACATTTCAAAAATGACAGTAAGGTTATTATCTGGTTCTCTACGAGCGCATGAGCAGCGGATGAATGACAATAAGATTGAAAAACCAATTGAGCAGGCTCTACAAGCACAAGCCTCTCAATTGGTAGCTCCTATCATAAACATGATACTTATTCCAGCAAAGGTTGTGGTGGCCAGAATCATGGAGGCGCTGAGCAAAACAACTTTGGTTCCAATCACAATCCAAGTTCAAATAACTATTGGTGCGGAGGACACGGTCGCGGAGGACGATGAGGCATTTATAATAAATCAAATGTGGAGTGTTATAACTACCATAAACGCGGCCATTATGCAAATGAGTGCAGATCAAAAGGTGATAATCATGCTGCCAATTGTGCTCAAGAAGATAGTAATCACGCACAAGATGAAAAGGATCATGCAGTACTAATGGCAGCCACATCAAATGAAACTCCAAACAATAAGACTTGGTATTTGGATACCGATTGCACAAATCATATGTGTGGTAAGAAGGAGTTGTTTGCAGATTTGGATGACTCATTTCTCACAAAACTGAAATTCGGTGATGGCAGGTTCGTTAAGGTGACTGGAAAATGGCGAATTCTTATCACATTGAACAATGGTGATCACAAGTACATCTATGATGTTTTCTATGTACCTGATATGAAAAGTAATTTGTTGAGTATGGGAAAGTTGGCTGGAAAGGATTACGTGATGCACATAGTTGAAAATAAATTATAAATTTTTGATAAAAAAGGTAGTTTGATTCTTAAAACCTTTTTATCAAAAAACCGCATGTTTCCAGTAGATTTGCATATGGGTGATTTTAAGTGCTTGAATGCAATAGTCAATAATGAATCGTGGTTGTGGCATTTACGCTTTGGGCACTTAAATTTTCAGAGTTTGGAAAATCTCTCCAAACGAAATTTATTTAGTGAATGGTTTACCCCATATTCATCACCCTGATCATTTGTGTAAGACTTATTTTTGGAAAGAATCACAGGATACCATTTGTTAAGGAGCCTTGGCGTGCAAAATTTCCTTTGGAGCTTGTTCATACAGATGTTTGTGGCCCGATGAACATATCATCAGTTGGAGGTAATAAATATTTTTTAACCTTTATTGATGATTTTTCAAGGAAAACCTAGATTTATCTATTGAAGAGCAAAGGATGAGGTATTCCACTACTTTAAAACATTTAAAGCATTTGTTGAAAGATAGAGTGACAGAAAAATTAAGATGGTGCGTAGTGATGGAGGAGGTGAGTACAAGTCTAATGAGTTCAAGAGGCACTGTGAAGAACTTGGGTTGCAGCATAACATAACCTGTCCCTACACACCTCAACACAATGGAGTTGCTGAGAGAAAAAATAAAACAATCATGGGCATGGCGAGAAGCATGCTTAAAGCAAAAGGTATGCCCAAATTATTTTTGGGTTGAGGCCGTAACATGTGCGGTATATTTGATAAACAGATCACCCACTCGGAGTGCTCCTAACACAACTCCGATTGAGGCATGGAGTGGATTCAAACCTAATGTGCAACACTTGAAGGTATTTGGGTCAATTACTTATGCTCATGTCCCCAAGGCCGCAAGATCGAAGTTGGATGATAAGGCAGTGAAGACCATTTTCGTTGGATATAAGCATGGGGGATACAAACTGTACAATTCAATGACAAAGAAGGTGATTGTTAGTCGTGATGTTACATTTGCCGAAGATGAGGAATGGCAATGGAATGCAGCAACTGAAATGGATTCAAAACAACGATATATTTATGTTTTGAATGATGATGTGGAAGATGGAGTCACTCTTGAAGCACCTGCAGTTCAACCTGAAGTTGCAACTCCAATTGCAACTATGATGGAGCGACCAAGAAGGCAGCAACGACAACCTGTACACCTTCAAGATTGTGAAGTAAATCTTGATGATGAAGTTGATGATAATGGAGATTTAGTTCACTTTGCTTTTCTTGCAGAATCAGAACCTGTGAGACTTGTAGATGCCATTCAACACCCCCAAGAGGCTATGAATAAAAAATTGATGGCGATTGAGAAAAATAATATCATGACTCAAATTGGTTTTAATCTAAATATTCCAATTAAGATTTATGTTGACAATGTCTCTGCAATTAATCTTGTAGAGAATCCAGTTTTTCATCAAATAAACACATTGATATTCGATATCACTTCCTGCGATACCAAGTTGGGAAGAACATGATCAAATTTTGGAATACTGCATATCAGAAGATGATTTTCATCAAGTTAAGAGATATGTTGGACATGAAGGTTCTTCCAAATCAGAATTAAGGAAGGATGTTGATTATTAATTCTTATTTTATTATTATTAATTCTTATTTTATTACTCTTAAACTATTATACCGTTATTATTACATTAATGGTCAGTTTATAGGGCAGTTAGTATTCCTATTTTATAGCTTCCAGTAATTGTAATTTTATTATATATATTATTGAAGTAAATCAAATTAATAAGATCAGTTCAGCAATTTTGCAATATGGTGCAATTACGTTTAATCAGTTGCTACAACCTTTTGCCTTTAGTTATTTCTTTCAATTAGTTTCTACAATTTTTACTAATATAAACTCTAAATGACTTTGATATCATATTGAGAAATCAACTTTAAGTTTAACTCAATAAATATTTTCTTATTTTATGTATTTTTTCACTTTTCAATACCCAATCCCTACACTTTTTTTGCCCGTCTCTCCTCAATATTTCCGTGCTTAGACACAAACAAAGGATAAGCCAAAAGCACATGTATGTACGTATCTGGCAACGGGTTTGGTAAAGTAAAAATATATACATTTCTTCTATACCATTCTTACTGCTTATTCCATGTTAGAAAATATTAAACAACTCATAATCAATATTATTTAATTATAACACTCAATTCATAATAAAAAAAATAATTTAAAATACACAAGAAAACAAATCAATATGTAAATTTATCAATGCCTACTAACAAGGGGTTAGTTGCTTTTTTCAATTTTATATATTTTTATAAATTTATATTAACAATATATGTATATAAATTAATTAATTATTAGTATGGGACATATAGATATTCATGGTTTCTTTAAGCCAACAATCTATACAAAAGTCTGAGAATAAAAAAATAGAATGTCAAACTTACCTTCAACGAAGAATTCATATCGAATAGAAATTAAGACATTTCACAATATATAAGTACATGCAAATTTCACTTCATAAGCCTGGTTTTATGAGATTGAGTTAAGCTTAAAGTTTACTCACTAATATGGTATAAGAGCCATTTCAAATCTATCATAATGAATCTTTGTTGAGTTTATTAGGTTACCCGCTATCTGACCATAATCGGATCACCTATAATATATTGTTTTACGCATGAGTTCACAATATAGAAGTGGGTGCAAATTTCACCGTTATGACGGGTTGACTTTAGACTTAAAGTTCACTTCTTAAATAGAAACTATTATATTTTTGTTATTTTGTTCAATGAGTTAACATAGTTCAAATTTATATATTATATTAGGTGTAAAAAACCAAAAAAAATCTCTCTATGGCCGGAACCCAACTCGTGGATGATGGGGTCAACTGGTTCAAGACACAAATCATATTCTTCTCATACTCTTTCACAAATATTTATATTTTAAATGGACCCTAATATTTTATTAATTTATTTTCATATTAAATTCTCATTGATTATAACTGTCAATTAGGAGATTAAGAAGGATCACTTACATATCAAAATAAAAATGAAGATAATAAGATTTGCTTTATAGTAAAAGTGGAAGAAGAAAGAAATAGGTAATTCATTAACAAAATTAACATATTAACAAGTAACTTTTACCCATAAAATAATTATAGAAATTTAAGCATAAAACTAAGTTATATATTTTATCAATCTATTTGTCCATTATATATAGTTTTATCACTCAACTCCTCTTATATTTGTTTTTTTATAATAGAGTATAAAGAAACATGAATAAAATGAATATGATAAAAATACTTCATTATTGTAGTGTATTTGAAAATAAAAAATAAGAATGAGGAAATTATTTTAGTTTGAACACCAACAGAAAAAAAAATCTCCATCAGGATAGAATAAAATGGGAATGAAATGATTTGTTTATGCTTTAATTTTAAAAAAACTACTTTAATTAAATATCATTTTTAACAATAATAAATAATTTTATGTTTAAAAAATATAGTAAAGTTACAGTTTTGAACTATCATAAAATATTTTTCATACAATTTATTTATTTGAACTCTCTTTTATATTAATCCAAATAAAAAAAATCTTTTTTCCCGACTTGTAGGAAAAAAATCATTTACTTTCTTTTTATTTCTATTAATCTAAATAGCATATTTTCATTATTTGTTCCTATTTTATTATTCGTTTTCATTTACTTTCTATTTATGTTTTGATATTCCTCATTAAAACAAAATCTCAGTCCAACACAATCACTTAATTAAGTTACAAAATAATTAGTTTTGACAAGATATCAGTCCAACAACACAGATTTAAAGACATGCCTATTTCACTAAAATTTCTTTTAATTTATTTTAATAAAAACGTCTTATACGTAATATTATAAATTAACATACCTTTTTAGTTTATATAAATAAAAATTACTCAGGACAAATTTAATACACCACTATTATAAAAAAAATATTAAATAAAAAATAATTTTAAAAATAATAAAAAATCATATATTTTATTAACTAAATTAAATACCATTTTATAAGTTAAAAAATTATTAATATTTAAAAATAATTTTTATTAATAAAAACATTATAATAGTTTTTAAATTAATATTTAATTAACTATCAAATATTGAATTACCAACTTTAAAATTTAAACTAATTAAATACTTATAAATTTTCATTAATATTAAAAAATATTTTAAATATCAATAATTTTTTAATTTATTAAATAGTAACAAATTTAATAATATAATAATTATTTATTTTTTGTTTTTAAATTAATTTCTATTTAATATTATTCAGTAATTACATAAATTGATTACCATTAATGCATTCTATTAATAGTAAAAAGTCTTAATAAAAAATTGGAAGGAAATTTAAAATAAATTTAAAAGTTCATGATACTTGTTTTACATATGACATAAACTATTTATGCTGTCAACATCAGTCTCCATCCCACCATCCAAGGTGTAAGAAGAAAGCAAGAAGCACACAACAAAAGATGGTGAATTAGTTTTATCACATTTTCTGCAATCTCATTGTATGTCACGGACCACATCCAAAAAGTATAAAAAAAATCCAAAAGTCGGTAGTGATGTTCTTTTCTATCAGAAAAATGGTTTGAAAACCTTAATTAAAACGAGGAAGATGTGCCAATGTGTTAACTAAAGAATGTGGGATACAACAAAAGTGGAATTGTTACACATCAAAAATATTGTTCGCCAGTTTAAAAATGATAAGTTTTGAAGAATGAAAAAGTTTTAATGTGGTCTTAATTCTGTGAAAGCATTTTGAATGTGATGATGGGTCATTATTACCTGCACTATGAGTCTATGATTATGGGCTTGGGCTTCACTTAAATGTTAATAGCAAAATATTAGAGAGTAATAATTGATAATTTAAACTTTTTATATAACTATATTATAACCTTTAATATTATTATTTTAATATTTTTTTTATATTATTTACTAATAAATTTATCTTTTATTAAAATAATTTCAAAAGATTGTTAAAGGATATTTTGCATGATTAAAATATCCTCTTTTACTTTTACTGCACCATTGTACGAGTTGGAATGGTGTTACAGTGAACATGTGGTGGCCGATGAAGCCAACCTTGCCATCCAGAGTTGCAAGTTGGAGCCTATATTAAGGAGATACTGGGGACACTCACAACAAAGTTATAGAGAGTAAAACCTTGAGTTTCATGGAACTATAGTTTTATAGTTTTTTAGAGTAAAATTTTGAATTTGAAACTACATACTTTTGTAGTTTTTTTTAGAGAGAATATAATTTTGAATTTGTTGGAGATTATACACTTTTGTAATTTTCTTTTCTTTTGATGATTTAATTTATAAAATAAATTATATTATTTTTGGATAATTTTTTTACAATTTTAAAGATTTTTTAATATATTGAATTTAAATTGATATCATTTTAACTGTTCCATTTTTTAAAATATTTTGTTTGAATAAAATAATTTCAATTTATTAAACTTTAATTTTTGTAATAAAATATTTTAATTACCACAAAATTTAAAAAGTTATATAAATATAAGTAATTGTTAAAAAATTGAAAATATCAATATTGATAATATTTTTGTAGTAGATCTTGATCAATATGATTTTTTTTTCAAAATTTTTAAATATTTTTCTATTTTTATTTGTAAAAAAAAATTAAGTTATAAAATACTAAGTAAGATAACACCAAATGAGATTCATGGAAAATTGAGTTAGTCTAAGTTACCGTTAAACTAAGTTAACCTACACTCTCAAATCGAGTTGAGTTTGTCTAGATCCAGGTTAGACCGGGTCGAGTTGGGATCAACCTATATTTAGTCAAGTTTGGCAAAGTTCAGGTCAGTCCTAGTTCGATCAAGACTATGTTAAGTCTAGGTTGATGAATACAAAGTCAAGTCGAGTCGATCCCAAATTTGTCCAAGCCCAAATCAAATTAAGTCAGCTTGGGTTAAGAATAAGTTTAGTCAGCTCGAATCCAGGTCAAGTCGAGAAGGGACAAGTTTACACCCATCAAAGTTGGAGCCAAACTACGTTTAATCAAGTTAGGTTATGCCTAAGTGGATCCTAATTTGATCAAGAGCAAGTCACGCCTAGCTTGATCGAAACCAAATTAAGTTTTGCTCAAATCTACCAAGATAGCTTGGATCGTTGGAATCAAAACAATTTAGACTCAAACTCGATCAAGCTAAATTGATTTAAGTCCAAATCAAACAAAATTAACTCAGATCCAGATCAAACTAAATGGATGTTAAATCAAGTTCATCAATATTCATATTGGATTTGATCAAGTCAAGTTAATCCAAATATATTAATATATTAAGTTGAAACATCGGAACTATATAAAACTAAATTAAGTTTGAACCTCAATCATATCAAAGAGTCCAATATTGACCCAAATTACAAATATTAGAATATAAATAAGAATCTAAAAATTTCAAATTTTTACTTTTTATATAAAATTTTATTTAAAGTAATACTTTTACATTTACATGGTTTATGAGGTTTTAGTAGAGACAGTGTACAAATTTATAGGTTTTCTATCTATATAAGTTCATATACCTTTCTAATTATTTAGTGTGCATAACAATCTCTTTAAAATAAAAAAAAAAAAATAATAGAAAAAAACTATTTTTCCCTCCTAAATTTCTCTCACAAACACTAAAATAAAAAATAAAAAATTGACCAAACAATGTTCTTTTTAACATGAAAGATAATTTGTTTTCTTTGTGAGACTTGTCATTCAGGAGTAAATTTTGATTTCCTTTCTGTAGATGGTTTATTGATTACTGAATTTTGAATTTTGTGGTGGTTATGTTTTATGTCTTTAGGTTAGGGATTGGTACTTTATTCTTTCCTAGACCTTAGATCTTTCCCTTGGATCAAGGATAAGGATATGGATAATGAGAAAGAATTCATTGAAATGCTTAAGGCTGTGAAGGTGAGAAACAATGTGATTCCTACAATGGCCTTAAATGATCCTCCCTAACCATAAATCTTTATGCATTAGTTTTAAATTCTAGAAACCCTCCTAAAAATTGGAACGGTTAATATACAAGGAATGTCTATTATCCCTTTTTAATACTCTATATTGCCCTAATTAGTAATTTATTGGAGGCTTTTCCCTTGCTATAATCAAAATATGTATCAATTTTAAGAATCTAAAGACATTATCCATAATAATTAAGGTCAAATTTCAAAATGGAAAAACATTAAAAGAAATTCAGTTAAAACAAAATAATTATTTAAAAGACGTAATGTAAAAGTTCTGAATTCCTTTAACTTAATTGGTAGGGTGTGCCAGGCTCAAGCTATAGTGCAAGACTTGAGCTACACACGAAATCCCCAATAGCAAGCTATTGTATTGGAATCTCCCCTTTAAAAAATTAATTTAATATCTTGTGGATTAATAACCCACATATCAGATATTAAACTGATAAGAACAGATACTACACTTGATCTTAGCCAAAAGGCCGAGAAAGGTATGAGTATTCAATTCTAGTCAAGCCCGTTTTATAATAAGTTATACAGTAATTCATGTATCACCTTAGCAATGTGGGACTTACTCATTGCAGTTTTACGCCACGCCAGGTATGTGGAATAATGCTGATTTTGCATGCTACAAAGTAAGCAATTAACAGGAAAAAAAAATCAAACAATGAACTTGAGTATTTGTTAATTATAAAGCACGAATACGATCCAACATCATAGTTTTCGTGGTTTGAGATACATATATATTAACCTTACACAACACAACTATGAAAGTGATGATTAGATACATGGACAAAATTAAGCATGCACTTTCCAAAGACTACTGTAATAAATTCAAACTAAACCTCATAACAGAACTCTTCAATTAATGGTGAGATTACTGCTTCGGAGCACTCTTCATTCTCATTTAGGCCTCTACATAGTTTAAATTTGAGGAGACAGTAACCAACCAAGGAAATTATTTGTTTATGCTTTAATTTTTTAAAAACTACTTTAATATAATATATTTTTAGCAATAATAAATAATTTTATGTTTAAAAAATCTATTAAATTTACAGTTTTGAACTATCATAAAATATTGTTTATACAATTTATTTATTTTAACTCTCTTTTCTATTAATCCAAATAAAAAAAACCTTTTTTCTGACATCAAGGAAAAATAATTTACTTTCTTTTTATTTCTATTATCTAAATAACATATTTTCATTATTTTTTCCTATTTTATTATTAGTTTTCATTTACTTTCTATTTTTTTTATATTCCTCATTCAAACAAAATATCAGTCCAGCACAATCTCTTAATTAAGTTACAAATTTATTGGTTTTGACATTGTTTGAGAAGAAACTAACACACAGATTTAATGACATAATAGATTGGGCATAAGTATTTCCTTGGTTGGTTACTGTCTCCATGTCATTCCCAAGTGTAAGAAGAAAGCAAGAAGCACTGAACAAAAATGGTGAATTGGTTTTATCATATTTTCTGCAATCTCATTGTCTGTGACCACATCCAAAAAAATATATAAAAAAAAATCCAAAGTCGGTGATAACATTATTTTCTATAAAAAAAAAATTGAAAATCTTAATTAAAAGGAGGAAGACGAGCTAACGTGTTGACTAAAGAAGGTGAAAGCAACAAAAAGTGGAAAAAAATAATTTTGTTACACAAAACAAAAATATTGTTGTCCAAATGATAAGTTTTAAAAATGAAAGTCCAGTTTTTAATGTGCTCTTGATTCTGTTTGAGAGTTGAGAAACCTTTGGGAGGTTTGAGCCTTTATTAGGAGACACCTGGAACACTGACAACAATGTTATAGAGTAAAAACCTTGAGTTTGATGCTATAGTTTTATAGTTTTTTAGAGTAAAATTTTGACTTTGTTGGAGATTATACAATTTTTGTAATTTTTTTTCTTTTTGATGATTTAATTTATAAAATAAATTATATTATTTTTGGATAATTTTTAACTTTTAAAATATTTAAATATATTGAATTTGAATTGATATCATTTTAACTCTTTCATTTTTGTAAAATTATTTTGTTTGAAAAATAATTTAAATTTAAAAAAATTTGAAAAAAAATATTAAAGTATTTTAATTATCACAAAATTCAAAAGGTTATAAATATAAAATAATTATTAAAAATTGAGATATCATTTTTTTTGTCAAATTCTTTTAAGAATTTTTTATTTTATATCTGTAAAACATCTTCTTCAATTTACATATTTTCAAGTTATTTTGAAATAACACCTTAAACTAAGTCAGTCTAAAATAAAAACAAATCAAATTAATTTAAACTCAAATCTTGTTGAGTTTGTTTAGGTTTATGTTGAACTAAGTTCAAATCTAATTGAATCAGTTTAAATTCAAGTTGAGCCAAAAAAACTCACATAGTCAAATAAAATCAATCTAAACTCAAATCTAATTGAGTTTGTTTTGGTCAAGTCGAGTTTAAATTTAATTGAGTTAATCAACTAATTCTGAGTTGGTCTAAATCCAAATTGAGCTAAAAAAACTTCAAACTTAGATCAAGCTAAGTTCCTACGATCCTAGTAACTAGATTTAGACTTGTTAAGATAAATAAAAACAATCATATATACATTTTATCGAGTTAGAGCAAATTTACAATCATAATTGGATCAATTTTAAGTTATATTCAAGTCAATATTAATTAATTTGATCAAGACTAAGTTGAGCCTAACTTTAAATTAAAGTTGGATCAATTTTGGGTTAGGTTCGAGTCAATCCTAATCTGGCAAACCGATCAAAACTAGATTAAATCTAACTTTAGTTGAATCAATTCTGGATCAGATTCAAATTAATCCTAATTAAGTCTAACCTTCAACTGAGTTGAATCAATTCTGGATCAGATTTAAGTTAAGTCAGATGTAAACTAATCCTAGTCTGATCAAGACTAGGTTAAGCCTAACATGATGAATACCAATACTATGTTTAGTCCAATCAAGATTAGGTTAAGCGTAATCTAATGAATACCAAAATTGGGTTAAGCCTAGCATAGAATATCAGGTCAATTTGGGTCTATCTGAGTCTACCCGAGCGTGGCCTGGGTCAAGGTTAAGATGAATCCCGGGTGCAGTAAGTAAAAGCCAATTTAAAAGGCCCACAAATTCATGGCCTAATTCATGACAGTAACCCATAACCCAATTAGCTCATACCCTATTTCTGCTATTTTCAGCTCTGTTTTTCCCATTTTGAAAAAATAAAAACAAAGACATGTTTTCATTAGAAGTTTAAAACAAACCAAACTTTTTATTATGTATATATATACTCCTCCACCAACTTGGGTTAAATTTAAAATTTTCCTATTTACGCTTTCTACTTGCTATTTTGTTTTAAATTTTCATTATTATAAACATCATTTATTAAAAAAAAGACCATTTCTTACATAAAGAATAATATACCTTGACAACTTCTCTAATCTATTTATTCTTTTCTAATTCATATCTCATTTTTTTCACTTGTAAAATGAAATACAGTAAAGTATTATTAATTTTATAACAGTTCAGTGAGTACTGAATAAAAATGAATCGAAATCAGAAATATTATTTTTTTCTCTACAATGATATTCTTATTTCTTTGCCCTTATAAATGAAAGATAGTAAACTATTATTAATTTTATCTCACTTTCAACAAGTATTGAATAAAAATTAATCAGAACCATAAACATAGTGATCAGAACTAAATAAAATTTCCCAATTCAAACATGTTCCAGCCTGTAGATCCTACTAGCTAGGCACTTATTCAAAGAAATGACATGTAGAAAATCTACTATTTTTTGAACAAAAAACTAAGAAGAAAATATTAGATACTTAGTACAAAGTACTTGTTCATATCAGACCAAACCCCGGTCCATGCACTACACAAAGACAAACACTCCCATATATATATATATATACATACACACACAACATTATTTCTGGCAGAATTGGACAACATTTTTTGTGGCGTAACTAAAAGTACAAGGCGATCAAACCACTTCAAAGCTCAGCATCCCTTATATTCTCTTTCACTTCTTGTGATTTTTGTTTGGCAGCCTTTGCTATGTCACTGGCCTTTTGTGCTGCTGCATCCTTTATTTCTCTCGCCTTCTCTGCACTGTATTGACCTGCCTCTGTTCATCATCATACAAGAACAAATTAAACCAGCTTTACCACAAGTGTGCTCTTAATTATACTTCAAATCCTTTAGCTTTTGAGTTGATAAAACTACACTTAACACATTTTTATATGCTTCACGTGTGTTTTGCTACGTGAAAGAAATCAAACACAACATTTACTTTAAAACTATTTCATTTTTTAAGAAGCAATCTGGCCATTGATTATGTTTGTGAAAATGGTTTTTGTACGCTGTATACTGTTTGCAGAACAGAAATGTTTCTGAAGTTAGTGTACCAACCAGACGCAAAGTCATGGAGCTTCTCTTTGGCTTTTTGAGCAGTGTCACTGGCGTATTCATTGGTCTTCTGAGCCGTGTCACTGGCATAATCACAGGCCTCTTTGCTTTTTCTGGTAGCCTCACTGGAATAGTCTTTGGTCCTCTGAGCCGCATCATTGGCATATTCAGATCCCTCTTTGCTTCTCCGAACAGCATCGTCAACATAGTGTTTGGTCTTCTCAGCCGCGTCACTGGCATAATCAGAAGCTTCTTTGCTCTTGTGAGCAGCATCACCAGAGTAGTCTCTGGTTTTCTGCGCTGCATCACTTGCATAATCTTTCACATTCTGGCCTGCATTTTGAGCAGTATCACTGACATAGTCCTTGGTCTTCTTGGCAGCATCACTGGCATAGTCCTTGGTCTTCTTGGCACCATCACTTGTCTTTTGAGCACTATAATCTTTGGTCTTCTTTGCAGCATCACCAGCGTCACTGGCATATTCCTTGGCTTTTTCAGCAGCATAATCTTTTGTCTTCTTAGCAGCATCACTAGCATCGCTGGCATAGTCCTTGGTCTTCTGAGCAGCATCACCAACATAGTCCTTGGTCTTCTGAGCAGCATCACCAACATAGTCCTTGGTCTTTTGAGCAGCATCACCGGTATAGTCCTTGGTTTTCTGAGCAGTACCACTGGCATAATCCTTGGATTTCTGAGCAGCATCATCTGCATAGTCAGAGACTTTCTTGGTGGTGGATTCCTTGGGTTCTTGATCATGTTTGAAGCCAAGTCCCTCGGTGAGTTTCTCTTTAGCCCATTCTGTCCATGACTCTGTAGCTTCTTTCCCCTCTTTAGCAGTGTCCATGGCCTTGTTGGCTGTTTGTGTGGTCTTGGCTTTAGCCTCCTCAAAATCACGACCTTCCTCTTTGGTTGAAGGCATGTGGCCAACACTAGTGCAGTAACAGTTCATGGCAAGCAACATCACCGCCATCACCAAAACCGAAATCACCCTGGAAGCCATGATAGTATCTGAAAGGTTAAAATGGAAGTTTGAGAATAAATAAATGAACAAGTTTGTGAGATTCGAGAACAAATGAAACAGAAGTGGTGGTGGAGACTGGTTGGGGGATTGGGAGGTTTATATAAGGGAGTGGAGTGAAATGATGAAGATGGGGGATGTGATGCATGCAACGTGGCATCTTTACAAACATGTCAAAATTGAACGTGTCAGTTAGAGGAACAAATAATGTCTCAAACTGCATGCCATGCCATCATTTGCTTCTTAAGATATAGTTTTTGAAGTAGACACGTGTCAGTGAAAGTGAAAGAATGGTAGATTGGAAGTAGTTATAATTTTCTGGTTGCTTCTTCTACTCTCTCTATTTTTGCCTTTGCTTCTTTTATTTCTATCCTTCACACCGCCAAAGAACTCACCCTCATCTGTTGTCTTTTATTTACTTTCTTCTTCTTCTCCAATCAATCAAAGTTTTCTATAAAATATAACCACCACTTTATCTATTTTTTGTTTCAACTTTTGTTCAATATATCTTTTGTTTCTAAACTTATCACGCAAATTCTTACTTTACCACACCTACCATTCCAATTTGAATGCTACTTATACCTTTTAAATTTTTCAAAATTATTCTTTATTTAAATTTAAAAATCTGAAATTTAAAAAATATATTTCAAAGAACTAGAAAACACTAAATCTTAAATTCTAAATCTAAATCAAAATTTTATTCTAGAAAAATAAATTTGAAATATAAAAAAAAATACATTTTAAATGAAAAATTCAAAATAAAATATCTAAAAATATATTTTGAACAAAAATTGAAATTCAAAAATATATTTCGAACAAAAGAGTGTCAATATTAAAATATAGAATGAATAAAGCATGTATTCTTCAACTTCTTTCAACAATATTGGATATTGGATATAGGGCAAATAATTATTGTATTTTGAAAGAAGTTTCACATTATCTAAAACAATTTTGTTTCAGAAATTTGTTTACAATATTGTGAAAGTGACGAACAAGATGGAAGTTTCATGTAGCTTTTCCACACTAATTTGTGAACCAGTTTTTAAATATGAAAAAAAACATTAAGCACCTTTGTGAAAATTTAAGATTTCAATAAAAAATAATTAATATGAAGATTATTTAGTGGAGACTAATATAATCTTAGAAAATAATTTAATTAATGAATTTTTTTTTTAGTTTTCCTTAAGTTTTAAAGAGTATCAAAATAATAGATTTTTTTTTTAACTTTTGTTAATAAAATCTTGAGAAAATATTTTTTTTTAACTTTTGTTAAATTTCAAAGATTTATTTTAAAACCTTAATAAAATAACATAGGGTTTTTTAACATTCATTAACTTCCAAAGATTTATTTTAAAACTTTAATAAAGTATTTCAACAATATTTGCATATTTTTTTTATGATTAATGGTAGTTGATTTATATAATTCTTAATTTTGTTTTACGAGTTCATACTTCAAAAAACTTATTTTGTTTTAACTTTTGATGTAGGTATATTTTATGTGCAATTCTAATTTAAGTTATAACTATTAATATTTAATTCTCATAATTTGAAATATTTTAAATTAAGACTTTTATTTCAAAATGCATCTAATAATTAATTCATTGTAAAAGTGAAAAGTAATAAAGTTAATTTCTCTTCACAATATGTTCTTGCAACCTTTAACCAAAAATACACATGACTTTGAAGTCCACATCTAATAAATAATGCAATTATTTAGGATATATAAAGTCGTGATAAACACTAATTGTTATCAAACTAAGTAACAATGTGACCCAAATTATGGTAATAAGGTGATGGAAGAAACAATATTGGAGGAAAAAGAAGATAATGTCTTATTTAATGTTTCTTTTACTTATCTATAATAGACATAAGTGTGACCGAATTGTGATTCATTGGTAGGATCTCATTAATTTTATTAAGATTGTCTACTATGTTGAGTTTGACATATTGATATTTTTGGGGGTTTTCAAATCCAATCAATAACTTAATTGTATATTGTGAAGTTAATTTTTTACTAACATGACAGTTACTTTTTTTTGTCAATGTTATTTCTCAATTTATATCAATCTAACAAACATTATTTATGAATTAACATTGATGAAAGTTTTATTGGGCAACATTAATAATACTTTTAGTGAATATTTTAATTGTTAATTGGGATTATTAAAAGTTGTTGTTATTTAAGTTGATTTTAAGGAAGATGTAAATTGGAGTTATTTCTCACTTAATATTAGTTGTATTTTTTTTAATTAATATTAGTCAAAGATTTTAAATAAAGTTTTTTAGCCGACATTGATAGATTTTTTTTTCCGATTAATAATGTTAATATTATTTTTTCACTAATATAGATTAGGTTATTTTTAATAGTTAATCAAGGTTTTTTCAAATATATTCATAGTTATTTGATCAAATTAAATCAAGATTGTATCCTATGTATTTTCATTCTAAAGTTTAGAACCTCATCATATGAATCATAATCTAACATTTTTAAATAACTTCAACTACACCATATACTCTCATACCTTCCTTCTAGCTGTAATATTTTCATTATTCTTCAGCAGCCGCAACGTTTGAGAGAACAGTTTCATCATTTGACATGTTAAATTTACTCCATATGATAAATTCACACTTACTTAAGGACTTGTGTATCTTGTAATTAGAAGTTTTTTCTCAGGCAACATCGCATAAATTCTATCAAGAAAATAACTATTATTTCACTACCAATGGTTTCATAAAATAGATTGTTATTGCAATTTGAAACAAAATGTGAACCTTCGGAACCAAAAGTTTCTTCTACAGAGTCAAGAATTTAATTTTTTTTTTAGTTTTGTACTCCATTCACTACAAGAAAATAACAATTTAGTCACTGAATTCAGTGACCGAAAATAAGTGGTCGCAATTTGCAACCGAAATAGTCACTGAATACCTGTAGTGTCAAATCTACGACCGAAATAGCGACCAACTGAATTATTAATGATTTTAGTTAGTTTTGCGACCGAATCAGCGACCGAAGTTGAGAGTGACAAAATAACTGGTCGCTAAAGTGGTGGCTGTTTTGAATAAATTGGAAAAATATATTTGCGACCAAATTAGCCATCGATTATGTTTCTTTTTTAGCCACTGATTTTAATTCGGTTGCTAAATATTATTGTTTATTTTCTGGCACTGAATTAGTCACCGAATATGTTTATTGTTTAGTCACCGATGTTTCTTTGGTCGCTAAATATAATTGTTTATTTTTGCCACCGAATCAGCCACCAAATTTATTTAGTTTCTAGCCACCAATTTGTTTGTGGTCGCTAAATATAATTGTTTATTTTTTTTACCAAATCAGCCACCAAATAAATATATTTTTTAGCCACCAAATTCTTTTGGTCGCTAAATATAATTATTTATTTTATTACTAATAATAATAATAATAATTCATTTTTATTTTAAAAAATATACAAGGATAACACTGTTATCCTTTATATATTCATGAGTGGTCCTGAGTTTGTAGTTTCTTAAATTTAAATAAAATTAATATTATATTATTTTTAAAATATCAACTCAAATAAAAATTATAAATAAAATTACATAACAAAAAATTATTATTAATAAAATTAATTCTTTTTAAAAAAATTAGGTCACATAATTATTATTATTGGTGAGTATATGAAAGAGAAAGGAGAAGAGTGTAGAAATATATATGTGAAAGAGAAAGAGAAGGAGGAAGGATGAGAGTGCATAGGTGGAGGTAGGTGGATATGTTCTAAGTTTGGAACAATCCCTTGGAACATTTCAATTCCACATTACTTGTTGTTTCTGGTTTCTATACCCACATTTATCTCGTGCTTAAAAAATGCTTCCAATTGCAAACTCTAAGACAGCAAAAATGGCAAGACCAAACCAAAGCACAACAATCTGTTGCATGG
>Ga0123342_1003703_pt1 | contig 24252 bp, 16 predicted proteins | sample Turbeawhitnodule_FD_89960 | JGI IMG/M metagenome (GOLD analysis project Ga0123342, IMG submission 89960) | Root nodule microbial communities of legume samples collected from Mexico - Turtle bean Mexico white nodule | ecosystem: Host-associated > Plants > Roots > Nodule | place: Mexico: Nepantla... | reverse complement strand
TACATTACAACACTAAGGGTTCTAATTAAATCCAGTGTGATTAAACTATTTTTTACAAAATTTGAAGGTTCCTTTTAAGTGATCATCCCTTTATATTGAGACAATGATTTAACAAGACATACAATTAATTTTATATTTTGTGAGCACATGAAACACGGGAATCAATCTCGTTAAAAAAAAACTTTCTCTATTAAGTAACTGGTATAGGCATATACATAAATTTTATATCCTGAATCCTTTGTTGCGTTTGTTCTAAGCTTGGTTTCATGAACATTGGTTTCCAACCTCTAAGTAGGATTAGACAATAAAGTTCTAAAAAGAATATAATACATCATTAATTTTGCAATCTTTTTTTTTTCTTTTAGTTGTTTCTGCAACACTCAATTGTTTTTTCTTCTACGTTAAAAAAAAAAAAAGCGGGCCAACCCGCATGCGGGGCGGGTCATGAAAACTAGCCCGCATTTTGTATGCGGGGCGGGCTGACCCACTTTGCCACCCCTAGTTTGTAGTTGGTTTTCCATTACTTGTGAAGGTATGGCAAAACTAGCCACGGAGTTATTTTCTTTGTAAATGAAAGTAATTTTATTAAAACAACCTCAGTAAACAAATGTACTGTGAAAATACCTAGGTTGTTCTAATAAAATATCGCATGCTTCTTCAGGTACAATGGACTTAAATTTTTTTTATTATAATATCCTAAAGAATGTTTTACTTTCACTTGTTGACTCACAACTAAATTTTCTTGATTTCAAAATGATGGGAAGGTCTACTAATCGCAATAAAAGAAAAACCATAGGTATCATAGAGATGTAAGAAACAATAAAAGTAAAAAAAGAATATAATACAGAAAATAAAGCAAGGAAATAAATGCAAGTAGAAAAATAAAACTAGAGAAATCCTAATGTGACAATGCAATAAACACTTAAAGTTCACTAACACACTAATGCACGAGAATTCTTACAAGTTTTATAGGGATTGCCTTTGGAGCCTTCTCCCAAACACGGAAAAAAGAAAATACAAATGGAAACAAAAAAATACAAATTGCTCAAAATTTTGTGATACAAGAAAATGACAAAAATAAAAAATTTGTAGACAAGGTGTTTATTCAAATTTCTTGGTTTATTGACACTGTATATGTGATGAATGAGGGTGAATTTTTTTTTCTCTTTGATCCTTCTGTCTCCCTTTGATAAAGAGTCTTGAAGGCCAAAGTGTCATCCCAAAATAGTTGAGTCCAGAAACTTCTTTTTATTTAATTCTACTCTAGAAAATGGTCCAGAAATACAAGACCTAAAATAACTATTTTACTTTTTAGAGACAAACAAAAATTTTATGTTGTACATTCTTTTGTTCTTAGTCTTGTGTTTGGTGACTTGGTGCTTTTGGATGGTCCTCCATCATATGGATTATGCTAGTTTAGGGTCATAGAGTATGAACTTCATAATCCAATTAGGCTACAAGGCCAAAGCCTCTAAAGAAGTGAAGACCAATCTATAGAGAAGGAAATCTTGAAGTCAAGGATCCATGTTTGTTGTGTTTAGCTTCTCATCCTAAGCTTTATTGTAAGATTTTATTATGAGTTGCTAAATATATTTTGCTAGGATTGGATGGGATTGTGATATCTTTGGAGTTATTGTTGTTTATATATGCATGCTTATCTTTTATATTCAATTTCTTTGGGTCTGGTAGTTTGCTTAATGCTCAATGGTGAGGAACGACCATTGATTGTCCATAGGGCATGAATGAGATAGGGAGATTATTCAAATTCCAACCTCTGTGCTATATTGTTATTTCCTTGGTTCAGTAATCTGTCTAGCACTTCACCTTTCAATCTAAATATCTATTAATGTTATTATTATTATTATTATTATTATTATTATTATTATTATTATTATTATTATTATTATTATTATCTATGTTAAAAATGAATGCCTTAAACAAGAGGGGGGTGAATTGTTTTCAAACGTTTTTCAAAAGTTTTGAAGGTATGAATAAAGTTAAAGAAGAATCACAGCCAAAGGAATCAAAGAACACAAGATAGAAAACAATTTTAGTTGAATTCCATAAATTCAACCGGTTGTTTCTGCGATTCAACCGGTTGTTTTTATCATCAGAGTGTAAAAACAACTAAAAACAAATATACAAGAGTTAAGGGAGAGAAAGAATCACACAAGCAATTTTATACTGGTTCATTCTTATACCAAGAGCTACATCCAGTTCCCAGAAACCTCTGGGTATCCACTAAGTAATCAAAAACCAGATTACAAATACAGAACCACCACCAAAGAAGTGATCTTGATCCCCTCAAGAACACACACTTCCTTTGGCACACCATAAAGACGTCATAGATTAGAACACCCTCTGACTCTGTGAACACCGGTACTTACATAATTACAAGTCCAGAAGAAATAGGATTGATCACACCTAGTACAAAATCAAATCAAAGTACACAACAAGTCCTACTTCACTCTTAGAGAAAATATTCAAAGCCTTAAGCAATCTTGGAGAAAACTTGATTTCAAAAACTGATCTTGTAACCTTAATGTTAGGAGCGTATAACAGGACATTCATACTCCAATTAGCAGTTGAAAACATTTATTGTACAAGCCAAATCAGTTTCAAATAATTTAAAGTAGATTTAACAACTTAACAAAATTCTGTTAAGATAGTTAAAAAAACAGTTGGTTGTTTTGTCGAAATAACCGATTGAATTGGTTTGACAGCAAAGTCAACCAAATTCAAATCTGCCAAAACCAATTTCAAAAACCTTAAGTATGAAACAACTAATTGAAACGATAAAACAACTGGTTGTTTTTCTGCTTCTTCATAAAACACTTTTTTCAAAAAGATTTGAATTAAACCAACTTTGGATTAAACTAAGAGTGAATTAACAAATTCAAACTACCCCAGAACGCACCCAACTAAGCTAAAAACAACCTTCAAGCAATCCATGGAGATTTGAAGTCATCAAAGCTCTTATTCAAAAATCTATAAATAAACAAATCATCTCCAAATCACGTATCACTTTATTGTAAAAGATAATTATATTTTTTATTGACATTAATTTCCCGTGTATACGACAACCATCTAGTGTACTACAATCGGTCAGTTTGCCGAGTAAAAGAGTGGGGATTTGACTAAACTAAACTTGGTTTAACCTAGCTCACCACCAGTTATCCCACTACATATTTTTGTGAAAAACTCATAGGACCCACTTTGAATTATTCCACCTATGACAAAGAGTTTTATGCTCTTATTCGTGCCCTCAAAACATGGGAACATTACTTAGTGACTAAGGAATTCATCATATACATATTGATCATTAGTCTCTTAAGTACATAAAGGACAAGGAAAAGCAAATAAAAGGCATGCTAAGTGGGTGGAATACCTAGAGCAATTCCCTTATGTTATCAAACTCAAAAGGGAAACTAGTAATGTGTTTGCTAACGCTTTGTCTAGACATCATGCTTTGCTGAATTTCGTAGGTTCTCAAATATTAGGGTTTGATAACATAATGGAATTGTATGAGCATGATGACCATTTCGCATCCACATTTGCATCATGTCTCAAGAAGCCTTTTGATGGGTTTTACATTTTCGAGGGGTATCCTTTTAAGAAAGGAAAACTATGTATACCCTGAAGATCCATAAAAAAATTCTTGTTAGAGAAAGTCATGAGTGGGGTCTCATGGGTCATCATGGAGTTGATAAAACTCTCTCTTTTGAAAGGAAAATTTTATTGGCCACCCATGAGAATAAATGTTTAAAGACATTGTTCTAAATGCATAGTTTGCTTGCAAGCTAAATCTAAAATTATGCCTCATGGACTCTGTACACCTATTCTTATAGCTAATGGCCCTTGGAAGATATTAGCATGGATTTTGTCTTAAGACTCCCAAAAACCCAACGGGACTATGATTCTATTTTTGTGGCAGTGGATCATTTTAGCAAGATAACTCATTTTATTCATGTCGTAAAGTAGATAATGTTAGCTCTATCTCAAGACTATTCTCTAAAGAAGTTGTCAGATTGCATGGTTTACCCAAAATTATTGTCTAATAGAGATATTAAGTTTCTAAGCCAATTTTGGAAAACTCTTTGGTCCAAGCTTGGAACTTATAAGAAGATCAAACACCAAATTGAAAAACAAAACTCATAAATATGTTGAATGCAATAACAAAGGGAGAAAGAAAATGATATTTAAGGAAGGGGACTGGGTTTGGCTGCACTTGAGAAAATAAAAAATTTCTACTTGAAGGACTAGGTTTATCATTTGCTTAGCGCTTCTTTCTCTGGAATCTTCAAATTTTCTGATATCAATTCACTCAATGAATGGAAATTTTCTCAACGTTTTGGAGTTTTCCATTCTGCTGAGTCATTCTCCCTACGTTGGGCGAATTGGCTCTGATGCTTCACCCTTGGTTGTTGGTTTTTCTGCACAATCTTTAGTGGTTTTCCTTCTTCTATTTATGTTCTTCATGTGCAGTTGTGGTTGGAGTGATTGACATGTTTTTCAATGATTTGTATACATATTCTACACAAATTACATGCCTATTAAACTATGCATTTTACTAAAATTTAGCACTTATCAACTCCCCCAACTTAAGTTTTTGCTTGCCCTCAAGCAAAGATCTTGTAGGTGCAGCCCTTGGATTGGCAATGATTAGTTTAGTAGTTGTCAGAGCCATTCTGGAATTGAGGCTTCCATGCTTATGCTTTTGGAACAAGTCTTGTACATTGAGCAACATTACACTTGCAATTGAATCAATTCAAATTCTAGGTCATGCATCCGATTAATTTTTATATCCAATTCAGTCCCAGACCCAACCCAGCTAGTTGTTTACTCTCTAAGTGATTTCTAGACTCTTCAAACAGTTTTGTATCTTGTTTAGAGTTCTAAACTAGCATAGAAACATGGTTTGAGCACTGGAAACTTCGTGGCTAGGTAGGTGTTTTCATATCTCTGGTGTGCTCTTTTTCAGTCACTCATACTACTTTTCTTTTTTATTCTCAGGGCTCAGCAGGTATAAATTTGTAATGTTTCTTTTTATTTCTAGACTGGTTGTTTTATACTTCTTGAGGTTTGAGGACAACTTTTGAGGCCAATTTTTAGAGTTTTTTCATGTAATGTGCTAACTTTGAACTAAAAGCTCAACACAAAATAGTTTTAAAATCTGAAATCACTTGCTTGATTTGTTTCCTCACTTTGTGCTATCTCAACTTTCCAGGTAGGTGCTCTTTTGGATGCTCTACCTTAGCTTGTGAATGTTTTCCCTGCAGTGATTTGCACCTCCGTGTTCTCTATTTGAAGCTCTATTGCTTCTTTAGTGAAATAACTCACGAAAATGATTTTTATACTACTACTACTATTCTATTAATTACACACAGTAACTTAAAAGTATAACTAATGAAAGACATACTAAACCTAACACAATTACTAAACCTTAAATAAACAAGTAAAGTAAATAACCTATATGCAGAAAATAACATAATAGTTTAATGCATGGACACAAACCAATTAGTTGTTTTCATTCCTAAAGTTATTGAATTTGAATTCAACCATTTTCAAATCATAAAAGCTTCTTTGTGATATTCATCAAGGAAAAGATGCTTCAGATGAGGAGGGAACATTTTTACTTCAACTTTCATAGACTTTTGGTTGTCTTCCACTCTCAATTTGTCTAGACCTGGGTTTGGAACATGCATCTCTAAATTCTTCAACCAATCTTTTGTCTTCTTCCTTTTTAGTGAAATTGTCGTATGCACGGATTGCTTTATCTAAAAGCCTAAGAGAAACCCTAGACCGTCTTAGCTTTGTGAGAGGCACATGTTCCATGTGTTAGTCACATTGCAAGCTTGAAGGTCATGTAGAAAGCATTAATGAACAAGTGTCACCTTCTCCACTCATGCACCAATTTCTACTAGGGTTTGAATTCAAATTTTCTCACTCTATACTTCTCCAAATGGACGTACAAGAAAGCTATAAATATTGTAAATTTCACTTATGAATGAGTAAAGAAATATTGTGCAATTTTTACCATTACTTATTCATGAGTCCTTTTTAGGTTAGTCCCCTCAGTAAACATAAACCTAAAATCCTTCTAATTAGTTTAAGTCACCTCTCACTAGACTCTCTCCCTGATTCATTTCTTTTCACCGAAACACACTTATAATTCCTTGCACCTCTTCCATCTTCATCAAAAGAAGAAATGAGACAATGCTAGAAGATGAAGACTATCACACCCTCAATATCTAGAATTAATATGTTGAATATAATTTGAACTCGCAAGGCAAACAACTAAGTTCAATATATATCTACACCATACAAACGAAGCTCTCCATTAAAAAGATCAGTTTTAGGCATCAAGGTCAGACTTGAAATAGAAGAGAAAATATAGTACAAAGTTAAACATGTTCTACAATTAAAAAATAAAGTACAAAGGTTAACAAGCTTTTTCTTTTGTAGTTCAGAGGGAAAGCTTTTGGAAAAAAGAAAAGGAATTATTACCCAAAATATGACGAATTCCCAAATGATTAAATAATATACGTATTGATAATGTGCATTTTTTTACAATATCATTCAATAATAAACCATCATCTATAATAAGTGTTGACTTTCATAATAACCATATTAAAAGTCATATTTCAGTACGTGTTTGATAAATTTGACATAATTTAGGAGTAACCAAACAATAAATAACATTTTCATGGTGGCAAACTGCACTTGAAAAATAAACAAACTTTTCTTTTGTTATTTCATCTTTCCTGGAAAACTATCTCTACAGAACACACTAATTTTCATAACTTGATTTTCCCCTAAACACTTACAGACAGATATCAATTTAATCTAATACAATATTGAAGTTCAGAACTTCTTACAATACCTATCGTGACTAGTTTCAGCTATTATGCTAATCACCTTTCAATAACTTAACTGCCTAATAATTGCCCTAATACACACTGATATCCGTTATACAAAAAGGTAACTAACTTTCAGGTTTCCATTGGCTTCCAATATTTCCAGATACCCTTTCCAACCAAAGCTAAACCTTATGAACATCAAACCTTTGCTGCGTATGTACCCTATAGTTAGTTAATTGTAGATATAGAGCAAACCATCCTCTACCAGAGAAAATGCAATGCAGTGGCAACAGCAATGACCATTGCAGTGATGCGATCCTGGACATGTCCTCATCAAATCAAGAACACCAATAGCCAGAAAACTCCATTGCAGATTACAAGTCAGAAAGGGGCAGAGTTATGTCTTCGAAGTTGATATTTTGGTTCAGGCAATGGATCGGGAGTTAACCTTTCTTCGAATTCCTATTAAAGGGGAAGTCCAAAATATGAAATCAGATTAAATTATAGGAAAAAAAATATCAAACTTCAACATAAAATGTCATGGTTCAAGTGAAATTATCTGGTAACAATACACAGAATGGTAGATTTCTATTGCACTACAAATAACTGCCATGCAGGTTTTGTAATTTGAAATAATAAAATAATGCATCAATAGTCATCCTGCTTAGTGTATATTATACAATGTTCTTGGCATAAAATCAACAATAGCAGCGATAAATCACTAAAATGAATTTGTAAAAGAAAACTAAATTTCTTTGAGGAACAAAGGGACATTTTGACAGCCAGAAGTGAATGGAAAAGCACACAAGCTTCTAGGGAAATTCTTTGGTAGGTGTAGCCTTCGCTTAAATACAGTTATCCCCCCTTCAATCTCTGTGAGATTGAGGATCCACTAGCAAATCTTGCATGATATCCTGCAGGCATTCATCTTTTGAGACTACATCTTCCCAATCCTGGCATCCATCAAACCTAATGACAGTAAGGGCTGCGAAAGTAGTTACTTAGGAAAGGCATCTGTGGACTATTTTCCTTTCTAGTTTATAATGAATTTCAAAATCATACCCTATTAGCTTGGAGCCCACTTATGTTTCCCCATTAATCTCTGGTCTATGAGAAATCTAAGCCTCCTTTGATCAGTGAGAATGATAAAGTGATGCCAGACAATATCTCAACCTTTGGACAGCAAGTACAATGGACATCAACTCATGTTCAAAAACTGATTTAGCTTGGCCTCTTTCTGACAAGGCCTTGCTCCAACATGCAAGGGTTATGGACTTGCATCAGTTCTATTACAAATGCCCTGCTTGTTGAAATCTGGTATAGGTACAATTGGAAGAGTGGTTACCCACTTAAGTTCTTCAAAACCTACCTGAGCTTCTTTCCCCCACTTAAAACTGTCTTTTTTTAACAATTGCTAAAGGAGTTTGGCAACTTTACCATATCCCTTAACAAATCGTCTATAGTACGCGATCAAACTGAAGAACCCCCTCAAATCCCTTCAAGTCTTTTGGGACACAGACCATAACCACATTGCATTCACTTGGGTCAGCTGCTACTCCCTCCACAGAAATGATGTGGTCCCAAATATTCCAACCTTCTCTGGCCAGAACTACACTTTTTTTACATCCACCTTCATCCAATTATCTTGTAACAGTTAAAGCACATTTTAAATGCTCTATAAGTGTTTCCATATTCTGACTATAAACCACAATGTCGCTGAATAAAACTAGCACAAACTTTCTCAGGTGATGCTGTAGTATGTCGTCCATGAGGGCTTGGAAAGTGGAAGGGTGTTTGTCAAACCAAAGGGCATTAGTAGTAGGAACTAGTAGTGTCCCTCATGTGTTCTAAAGACAGTCTTTGTCAGATCCTCATACTTCTTTCATATATGAAGGAATCCAGATTTAAGATCCAGCTTAGGTAAATATGGTGGCTTCTGATAATTCATCCAGCAATTCTTCAATTACAGGAATGGGAAACTTATAAGGCACTGTCAATTTATTCAGAGCTCTGTAATCTATGCAGAAGCGTCATCCTTCATCTCTTTTCTTCACTAAGATAATGGGACTCGAATAAGGACTAACACTCAGCCTGATCAATCGAGCTAGAAGCATTTAATTTATCAACTTTTCAATTTCCATCTTTTGATAATAGGGATATGATATCTATAAGGACTGAAGTTGGGTACAGTTGCTCCTTCCTTCAAACAAATAGTATGATCCTGAGTTCTATTTGGTAGTAATTCATGTGATGCTTGAAAAATCTCCCCAAAGTGTTTCAGGACATCTTTGACAAGGTCCATCTCTTGTTCTTTGTGTTCCTCTATGCATTCCATGCTAAAATTGACTAGGAATTCTTCCCCTTCTTCCTTTTTCCACGAGACTCAGTCGTGCCTTTTTATCATTTCCATTTTTGAACCCATGCTCCTTGAATCGGGGAGCTCTGATACCAATTGATAAGAATTAAAAATGGAAATAAGGATTCCTTATCGTCCTAGCCAATTTGGCAGCTGCATAAGATTGGGGAAACAATCAAGGAAACCAAGCTTTACAGGGATTTCGAGAGACCTGCACCCTACTGCAATTAGGTTCCTCGATCGAATATTCCAGAAAAAACATATATGTTACCCTTCTCTCTTATAATCCCCTATTATAATGTTGTTCTAACCATCTATATCAGGCTTATGATTCTGTTAGGAACCAAAAATTATAAAGAGAAGAAAAGAAAGGTTTTTATTGAATAGAAAGAAAAGAACAAGAAATAGGAGAGCACTCTCTCCTTCAAGGGCTTCCCCTTCACAAAGAGCTAAAGGTCAATCCACAAAAATATTACACACAGCCCCTCCCCCTCTCCTTCTTTCTTATTTATATCTAACTAGCAAAACAAATAACTAACTCGTGACTATTCTAATTCTAACTAACTCCTCCTCTATGTGTATCCTAACAGATTCCCAGCATCTCTTTTTTTCTTTCTTTCATACACCTTATCAATTTTGGGCTTGGGCCTCTTATCATGTTACAATAATTTCGTCTTATACAAAAGCATTACCAGTTGGCTTCTAACAACTCCCAATAAATTCAAATTACCCTATGCAGTAGTACTACCTACACCTGCCCTTTCTCCAAACTACTGAATTGGTCAGTAAGCAGATGATTTTATTATTATAAGCTAGAACAAGCAGCTTAGATAACATGATCCAGACATATATATATATATATAACAGCTTATTTAGACTCATCTAAGTTTATTAGCAAAAAGGACATGATTAGCGTGAAGAGTCATGTAGAAAGCATGAGTGGACACATGTCACCTCCACTCATGCACCAATTCTACTAGGGTTCTAAATTCAAATTTTCCCACCCTATTCCTCTCCAAATGGACGAAACTTAAGGCTATAAATAGGAGTGCTAGCCTCTTGTAAAATTCACTTATGAATGAGTAAAGAAATGTTGCCCAACTTTGGCCATTACTTATTCATGAGCCCTTTAGTCTCCTTAGTAGACCTAAACCTGAAGTCTTTCCTAGTTGAGTTGACCTCACCTCTCACTAGACTCTCCCTAATCCACTCAAGTCACCGACAGCTTTCTACTCCTCTCTTGCTTCCGTGCATATCTTCCACCTCTATCAAAAGAAGAAAACACACAATGCTAGAAGATGAAGGCTATCATGTGGTATCTAGAGCTATGGTTGATATAAACTAAGTAACTCTTCTTCTAGTTTCTTTGTTCAATTCCATGTTGTTCATGCTTTGTTGTCTTGAACTTGTTTGACCGTTTAGTTTGGTGTTCTTGTCTTTTTGTTTGGTTCAAATATGTTTGTTCTTCTTGAACCTCCATTTGTTGATTTTAAGTGTTCTAATGCGTAAACCGTATGTGCTTTTGGTCTTTTATTGAATTTTCTTTAATTTTGTTTTGTATAATTTGTTTAAACTCGAGTCATTTTGATTTTATGATCCATACATGTTTTGTCCTAAGTCATGTGTATCTCCTAATTGTCATAACTTCTAGTTTTACTTTTTGAACTTTCCATTTCATTTTTCAAGTTGAATGACTTATATGTTTGGTGCTTTTGTGTGCTTTTGCTTTTCAATTTTGAGTTCTTGCTTGCTACTAGATCATTAGCAAGTTCTTTAGTGTTAGGTTTCCATTGTGATTTGTTTGAGTTCATAATCTTCTTTGATTCCTATAGGTTTCTATTTGGCTACATTCAATTGTTTCTATTTCAAATTTTCATTCAAGTGAAATACATGTGAGTAGTAGTTGTGATTATTTGTATGACCGGTTCTTTGAATTTGAAATTGAAAATTGAAAGCAAAAGGCGCTTACTCCTCACACAAAAGAGAATGAACAAAAGAAAAAGCCAAAAGAAGGAGTGGAAATATTGAACAAAAGGCTAATAGCAATTCGGCAATTACACTTAAACAACCACTAAAATGAATTAAAATTGAATTTTCTCTTGGAAATGCACCTTCACACTTGTATAACCATCCATGGTTAAATTCGTGTTCATTGGGAATCTTCCTTGAGTTCTTTTTTCTTTCACTTTGAATTACACTATAAACAAGAAAAAGAAAAAAGCTCATTTGACTTTTAGTTTTGTTTTTAATTTTGTAATTCATTCTAGTGTCTCTTTTTAGGTGTTTCTTTTGAGTACTTCCTTTCTTTCTAACCTTTAATTTCTTGCTTGTCATAATTTTCTTGGATAATCTTTGAGAATGACTCATCTCTAATCTCTTGAGTTTTACTTTTCAATTTAGCTTTTCTTGCTTGTGAGAGTTGATCTAACCTTCTAGGTAGCATCTTAGGAGAAGGCAAAGGCATTTCAAGGGGAACTCACCTTTGAAGGACCAACAAGTGGTGTAGCTTAAACAATTGGAGAGTAAACACTTTGGGAGAGAAGATACGAGATCTTGAAGACTTTCATTTTCTTGTTGTTTCTTTCTGTGTATTTCGGCCATTTCTACTTTAGGAGTCTTGGAAGACCCTATGGTGTTCTTCCATCTCCTAAAAGTTTTCTTTTAATTGTAATAGTTAAACACTTGTACTTGGTGACATTGTCTTGAAGGTTCACAAGTGCCAACAAGTCTCACCATTAGGACTCATCTAGTTTAAGTTCTTGCAAGTTTTTACTTTGTGCTCTTAGTTGCAAAACACATTCAATCAACAGAACACATCCTAAAATTTTCAATCAAGAAAGAAAATTTAATCACAAGAAACCACAAATAAACTCAAAACATTTTCTAGCAAAAGAAAATACAAACATCTATACAACAAATACAAGGAATGTTGAACAAAGCTGTGAAAAAAAAAGTGAATGGGGTCTGATACCTTCTCTTTCTTTAGCTTTACATTTTCTTCTTCTAGACGAGAAACCTTGCCAACCAGTTCATTATGGTATGCCTGAACCATGAAAGGTTGATAAATAATAAGTGTTTTCAAAAACTAACATTTTCAACATGTAAAAGAATGTATTCAATTCACCAAAGCAAAATTTGTAGTACATGTTAGACCTGTTTCCGAGCTCGTGACCGAGCAGCAGATTCCCTATTCTTGATTTTCCTCCTCAACCTCCTCTCCAGGGTTTTCTCAAATGCATCAGGAGTATCCCTTTTCCGGCCCGGTCTCGTGTCTGATAAACTGCCAATAGAAGGGGAGGATGACAAGCCCGTTTTGTGCTGGAAACCTTGAGCAGTGGAGAAATCCATTGTATCCAATCCGACAGGTGGACTGATTGAAGCTTCAGCAAAAAGCCCTGCTTGCACCAAGAAATCTTCCAAGGTGGTCTCACCAAAAGTCATTTCTCCCTCCTCAGTCTTCACTTCATCTCCATACCTTTTCTTCTGACCTTGCTGAATTTCCCTCCACACCTCATCCACAGTCTTCCCACTCAACGCACGAGCCAACGTCAGGCTGGCCTGCCGCTGAAGCGAGGAAGAGGACGACATGTTCTCACTATCCACGCCTATCACCGAAGACTTACTTGCTTCAGCAGTCCACACATTTTGAAGAAGCTCATCAAGGTTCATGCTCCCCAATGGCTTCCCTAAGTCTCCTAATTGACTATTAACCTCATCAAGAGTAAGATTATACCATGAACCTTGCCTAGACAAAGATGAAGGCTGTAAATGAGACTGTTGCCCATTACCTTGAGATCCCATTGTCTGAATCCCCATTCAAACCAAAACCTGTAAGTTCTAACCACAAAGCAACAATCAAATAAATAATGACTAAAACATTAACCATCACTTGGATCCCAACTCACTCACACCCCCAATCAAAATCACCACTCCAAAGCTTTTCCCCAAACAAATTTCCAAACTTTTTCAAAATCCCAACACTCCACCCTATCTGGGGTCCACAGAAAGACACCCATCACTACAAGAGAGTTTTGGGGTTTCAACCCAAAGAACCCATCAAAACTCAAACTTTACGATATTCAAATGATGATCAATCCTACTTCATAAAAAACCATCACACGAGATCACATAGCAAAAGGGCAGCATCAAAAAATAGACTTTTACCTGAAAATAGGAAAAAAGAAAGAGAGAAGGATCTGAAAGAACACAGAGAGAGGCCCTATGATTTCGGGGTTGGCAAGTGCAGAGAGAAGCACGCCATTTGGTGGGGGGTAAACCAGAGTAAAAATGGGAACAATTTGAGAAGAAAACGGAAACGAAAAAAAAAAGGCAGTTGGTGTAAACTTGAGTTGTGATGTGATGTGGGAGTGATTCGGAATTTTGTGGAAAATGTTGGCAAGTGGCAACCGTTGATAGGTTCGTATCGGGGAATCATCCTCGTCATTTTGTTTAGCCTCTTTTTAACACTATGTTGGTTAATAATTTATTTTATATCATTTTCTTTTATCTCATAAAATATACTTTAATAAAATTTAAAAAGATAAACCTTTCAAATAGCCTTTTTACAACTATTTTTTATTTTTTATCGTCTTCACCAATTTTCAATTATTTGATGGACTTTGTGCATAGTTGGTGTTTTTAAATGTGTTTTTGATGTCCTTCAAATAATTTTATATTATTTAGGAATCGAAGTCAAAAAAATTTAAATATATATTTTTTCTTTAGCAAAAATTCAGAGTCAAAAGACATGTAAAATAAAAAAAAATTGTAATTATCAACAAAAAATCATGTCAATCACGGCAACCATAGTTGCACATGAAGTACATGGAAAGAAGAAGGAAAACCACTGAAGATTATGTAGAAAAACCAGCAATCAAGGTGGAGCATCAGAGCCAATTCGCTCAACACAGGAAGGATGTCTCAACATAATGAAAAACTCCAAAACATTGAGCGCATCCCCATCCACTGAGCAAATTAAGGTTAGAGCATTTGAACCTTTCATAAACAAAAGTGTTGAGCGAATGATATAGGGTTGAGCGAAATAGAATACTTCACCATGAAGAAAGCTCAAATTTGCTCAAAAAGGGCTCAAGCCAAAATTAATCAAGCTAGGATCAAGAGGATTTCACTTGGAGCCAATGTTAAGTCAAACCCACCTCATGATTAAAGATTCTACAGGGATTAACTAGATCTGAAGTCAATTCCTGACAAATTCCTAACTTTGAAATCTCAATAAGCCTGAAAAATAAAGATTGAAGCCTAAAAAGAATTCATAAGGATGAAGAAAGTCAATCTGCCTGCTCCAAGCAAAGCATTAATCTCCTTGGACCCCCTTGAATCTCCATTCTAAAATTTATAAATAGGGACCTTGGGGTAACATCCAAAGCATCGAGAGACATTGAGAGGTACCAAGTGCAAGGGAGAAATAGTCCTTTCAATACTAGGAGGTACTCAAATATTTAGGTAGAAGGATCAAGTGATGCTTAATATAGCCTTAGATAGTGAGGTTCTACTGATTCAGACTCAGAGAGTCTGAACTTCATAATCCAATCAGGTCAAGAAGGCTAAAGCCTTGATTATGTGTGTACTTTTCTCTCTATCCTTTATCTTTTAGATATTGTATTTGCCTTGATAATTTTGCAGGTACCGAAATTGAGTTCAAGTTATATTCAACCCCCTTCTAGAACCAATTGTACCTTCACTATGTGTTTGGGCCTTGTATGCAATTTAATGTATGTTTAAATTGTACATGGCCTTTGTTATTAAGTGTATATATATGGGTATTGTTTCTCTGTTGTGTTTGGTTACAAGTGATACAAGAATTAAGGACTTTGAAGTTGGACATGACAATTATATTAGGGTATAGTGAATTTTCTGAACAAGTGTATTCATTATAATAGGTTTATATGGTTGTTAGGAAATTATTATTTTTATTTGATTTAGTATGTGTCCCCTGGCCCAAAGTATTTGTTTGCATCTAGTCATTGTAGGTATAATAGTCATTGTAATTAGTGTGAGCCTTTGAAAGGGTGTGGTGTAATACAATGTTTAATATTAGTAGTGGTGATCCTAATTTACATAATTGGTTATATTAGTAGTGATTGTTTCAGATAACCTTGTTATTGGGTCTTGTTACAATAGTTGTTAATTTAATGTGGCAAAATATCAATGTGATAGTAGTGTGATAGTAGTATCAGGTTTGCTACTAATTTATATTGGTTATCATGTATTAATTGCACGATGAATTTTTTTTCCAGGATATAATGACAAGTGACAGAAATGAAGTTGATAAATTGGTTATGGAGCGAAAAGTTTGATTCAAAACATGATTTATTTTTCACGACACATGATGATATCTTTGTTTTTGATAAGTTGATATATTAAATTTTGTATATAGGTTTTGATACATTGTTGTAGGACAAACTCTTTGGGTATTGTGACAAGACCTTAACTAAATAACAAAAGTCTTTTATTTAATCCACCATGTTTGAATGGTTGGATGAGAAGGTGAAATTGAGTTGAATATTATTAAGGGAGTTATGTTTGAGTTGGGAAGAGAGGAGACAAGGTTTTGCAATAAGGTCTGGAGTTTTCCCCGTTTGTTTAGGTTTAGGTTTGAGAGTTATGGGAGAAAAAATTGATTTGGTGAAAAACAACAAATAAACATCACAATAGCAATTTTTTGGGTACAAACTTTGTAAATATTTTATATGAAATTGTTAAATGTCGCAACAATGTTTGCATTCAAGACTTGTGTAGGTTGTATATTTTATTGGAATTATCTAAACTTTAATTGTCAAATAAAATGGGTTATGTTCATTTGGGTTGTTTAGCCTTGTCGATGGTCTAGGGCAACTAGGTAGGTTTAATTGGGGATTTTAGTTTATGAGTATTTGGTTGGTAGTTTATGTTCGGCTTGCATGTGTATGAGGAACGAAACAAATCCTTCATATATTCATATTGTTGGTTGTGTGTACTTGTTGCATGTAATTTGAAATCTTTTTATATACAATTTAGTGAGTGTGTAATCATTTTCCTTTTTCTTTGATAAACATAAATTTGTCATATTAATGGTATAGATATGGGCGTTAGAGCATTTATTGTCTTACAAGCTAAAAGGTGCAAAATAGTGGAAATAAATTTCCTCATATTCTGCATTAGATGGATGTTAGAGTTTGCATCTGTTTTGTATAACAATTTGGTTTTTTATTCCTTTGAATTGGAATTTTTATGTAATTAATCTTGATGTTCATTTACTAGTGTATTTATTTACTTTGGTTGTTGTTATTTGCATTAACAGGTTATTATTGATTTGTTTACGTCAAAGTAAGAGTTTCACAATAAAATTTTTAAAGAATTCGTTGAAGAAGTTGGTAGTAGATTTACGAACCATATACCAATAGAGGATGAAATTGGTGAAATGATTACAAAAATCGCTCTAATGGTTCGTCGAGCTATGGAACAAGAGGGATTGATTACCAATCTTCAGAATGTTGTGAAGGAGTTGCAACAATTCTTAAGTCAAAGGGGAAATTTTGTCCCCCATGATATTCCTTCCCCGGTACTTGAACCACTTTCAATGGATGATACACACCTTCATATGCTCGTCGTTAATGATAAACACATAGGCGAAGACGAATACGATGAGGGAAATGAAAAAAGTAACATGTTCTCCCAAATGAAACACAAAACTAGAAAGCGTGTCAAGACAACTATTATGAAAACACCTTGGACTACATATTTAAGAAAAAAAAGAAAGCGTTGTTAGTGGTAAGTTGTGTTGTTTTTTGCCAAACGACTGAATTGAAAGGGATTACAAATTACTGGTATGTTGTTATAAGTTTAACTTTGGACAAATTTAATACTCGGTGGGCGTGTTACCAATGTTACATTGTACACAATTTTTTAAGAAATCGATTTTGTGTTTTATGTGATTCAAAAATTTTAGATGTATATATGTGAATTGTTTTTATATTGTGTTATAACAAATAAATCCCTCCATTCATCACATTTATTTTGTTCTCTATTTATTAAGTTCATAAAAAAATGGTTTTTGCATTTATTAGTATAAGTGTTTTGGTTTGTGAGAGCAATCAACGTGTGTTGTGTTGAGACTAAATTGTGGTATGGACAAGTGTTAAATTTGGGAGGCAGAGGTTACCTATGGACACATTACATAATTATGTCGTGACTCTTACTATGTTAATTTGCATAATCATAATAGGTAACTGCAATTTACATAGAACATAATTAAGAAGCATGATATTCGTATAATTAGGTTAAAAAATATAAATACATGTTTGTGAGCCCATTGATACCATAATGACAATGATTGTAGATCTTGGCACATTCCTAACAAGTTCGACGTTTAGAACCTCCTTGAGCTTGTGTATTTGCTTTGTCTTTCTCATTCAATAATTTCAAGTACTTAGGATCTGAAAATACATTTACAATAACAATGTGAACTACGAACATCATTCCATTTACAAATTTGTTTTATATCTAAAGGTAAAGAAGTGCACATATGTAAATTTATTGTAGACTACCTAGAACAGGTGTAAGACGTATTACTTGATGAGAAGCACAAACTAGATCTTCAGTTGGTGGGAATATGTCAAATTTGAAGATCTAAATATTGTTGAAATTTAACTAAAACCATGTAAGTAATAATGAAATCCACAGTTGTATGTTGTTTCAGTACAATACCTTAACAATGTTGTAAACCGTTATATTAAGATAGAATGTTCTTTGATTTGGACTGAATATGGCTACAAATAAAAATAATACTAATGGCATCAAATACCATAAAACTTGTTAAACATAATGTGTTTGGGATGAAAAATACATTTTTTAAGACTAATACAAAGATCACTTCAATTTTAAATCCAAATTCAACATTCGTTAACACCTTGCGATGAACATTTGTTCTAGTAAACTCTATTGGATATTGTAATGCAACATGTTTAAAATAACAATTGTTGTGTAGAATGAATGAGAACCATTTCAGACTTCATACTACATTGGTTACCTTAATAACAATTAACATGTCCCCTGGTATATTAGTCATCTTCTATTTTATGACTACATGGAAAATGGTAGTCTATGAGATCTTTTTCAATACATTCTTTAATTATAACTTGTATGCATACAACCTTCAAGTTTCTTCTTATTTTTTTCAAATGTATTGATCCCATGAGAAATAGACCACCATATTAATATTGCATTTGTGATGCACTACAGGTAGCTTGACCAAGCTTAGGTCACTTATGTTCTTAAATCTGATGTTTGCTTTAATTTTTGGGTAAGGTTGTTTGACGATGAGAAAAACCATAGGATTTCCAAGTATTTTCAGATTTTTACTAGTAAGCTCACTTATGTTTTTAATTCCAATCTTTGCTTCAATTTTTGGGTTAGGTTACCTCACAATGAGAAAGAGCCATAAGATTTTCCAATAATTTTAGATTTTTACTAGTAAGACCATTAAGGAGGAATACATTTAGTGACATTCTTTCATAATATTTTAAATTTTTACTTGTATTTTCTCTAGAAATTAGTGTTCCTTTTATTTTTAAGGTTTACATTTCTTTTTTAGGACCTTTGTATGACTCACATTATGTTTTTGTACTTTGGGTTTCTATATCTCGTTTTTGTATTTTGGGTTTCTATATCTTGGCGAGACCTTTTGTTGTGTACAACTAGATAAGGCATTGATAATTGTGGTTGGAATATACATGGTTAACTTCAAAAAATTATTAAATGAATTATCATTTATTCTTGATACTTTCAACCGAACCTAATCAAAACAAATTGTTTAGGGAATTAGATGTTTACAATGAAATTAAATTGGAAACAGTAGAAGCGAGTTTGAACAAGGAGAGGAAAAATATGGGTGATACACAACTTTGAGCCTTTGTAACTAGTGATATTGTAAATACAATTTTTCTCTGTTAGTTAAATTAGGTTTCGAGGCTCTTCCTAGACAAAGACAATATATACCAAAAATTGGAAGTTCCAACGGATAGAACACACTCCTTGTATGAGAATAAATTATTTCTCTCAACACCTCCCTATATCAGTTTTAGCACCTCCTCACCTTTTCTCTCTCACTTTTTTCTTCACACACACAATCTCACGTAACTCTCCTCTCCACACTACACTCCAAGAACACAGCCTCCGCACAGCCTCCGTGATCAGATAATCCCACAGAATCTCGAGCAAGTACTCTACATACGCTACCCATGCCTCCCGCCACCCCTTGGCATCACAAAGAAACCCTAAATCTCCCACTATATAAAGGGTTGACTTAGGAGGAGGGGGGTTTCAAAAACAAGAGGAGAAAAGGAGGAGAAAGAAGGAAGCAGAGAAAGAAGAAAGAACAGGGAAACGCAATGAAACAGTGTATCCATAACATGTATTGGTCACCTTGTCTGAATAGGTTCACTTTTGGTTTGCATGCTGTATCTTGAACACTATACTCTTGAACTTGCGTCTGTTACAATGGTCATTCTTGCATTGATGCATAATTGCAGGCACTACTGTTTCATTTTTGTGACATTTGTGTGTTCTTCTTTTTCAATGACAGCTATGTTTTTATATATCCTTCCGTTTCTAGTATATACGACTTCCTAAGAGAAATGATACCTTAATAATTAAGAGCGTACATGGATTATATTTTTCAACATCCAATCTACATCCAATCAAAATTCAAATAAATGAATTGGATTTAAAATCCATATCTATTTTAACTAGATCAAATTTAAATGGATTTTTTTTAAATCCATATCTATTTTAACTAGATCAAATTTAAATGGATTTTTTTTAAATCCATTAATCCATTTTGTTAATTAAATTAAATCCACTTTATCAATTACATTAAATCCATTTTGATATGGACACAGACTAACTTGACTCGAACTGGGCCTAAGCCGACTCAACCTAAACGTGGACCAACTCGGTTCGATATCGGTCAGGACCCGGACGACTCAACAACAGCCCAGGCTCGGATGACTCAACATCGCCCAGGACCCAGAAGACTCGACATCGGCTCGGGCCCGAATGACTCGATAATGGCCCGAGTTTGGATGGTTAGACATCGACCAGAGCCTGTTCAACTTGACATCGGCCCGAGTCCGCTCGACTTAACATCGACCCGGGTCTGGACGACTCGACATTAGCCCGGGGCAGATGACTCAACATCGGCTCGGGCCCAAACGACTCGACAATTGCCCGAGTCTGGATTATTAGACATCGGCCCGAGCCCGCTCTGCTTGACATCGGTCCGGGCCCGCTCGTCTCGAAATTAGCCAGGGCTAATCGACTCGACATTGACCCGGGCCCGCTCCACTCGACATTGGTCCGAGCCCGGACGACTCGACATTAGCCCAAACCTGGACGACTCGACATCGGTCCGGTCCCAGATGACTCGAAATTGGCCTTGGCCGAACAACAAGACATTGGCTCGAGCCCGCTCGGCTCGACATTGGCTCAGGCCCAATCGACTCGAAATCGGTCCGGGCCCAGGACACTCAACATCGGTCTGGGCCAGGACACTCGACATCGGTCCGGGCCTGTTCGGCTCGACATCAGCCATGGCCCAATTGACTTGACATTGACCCGGTCTCGTTCGGCTTGACATCGGCCCGGTCCCATTCGTCTCGACATCGGCTCGGTCCTGTTCGGCTCGACATCGGCCCGGTCCCGTTCAGTTCAACATCGGCCCGGTCCCGTTCGGCTCGACATCAGCCCAGGCTTGCTCAGCTCGACATTGGCTTGGACCCGTTCGGCTCAACATTGGCCCGGGCTCGAGAGACTCGACATTGGCTTGGGCCCGCTCGACTCGACATTAGCCCGAGCCCAATCAACTCGACATCGACGCGGGCTTGCTCCACTCGACATTGGCCCGGGTCCGTTCGGCATGGCATCAGCCCGGGCTTGCTCAGCTCGACATCGGCCCAGACCAGCTCGGCTCGACATCGACTCGAAATTGCTCGACTTGACAACGGCCTGGCGCGCTCGGCTCGAAATCAGCCTGGGCCTAATCAACTCGACATTGACGCGGGCTTGCTCCACTCGACATTGGCCCGGGTCCGTTCGGCATGGCATCAGCCCGGGCTTGCTCAGCTCGACATTGGTCTGGCCCGTTTGGCTCGACATCGGCCCAGACCAGCTCGGCTCGACATCGACTCGGAATTGCTTGACTTGACAACGGCCTGGCGCGCTCGGCTCAAAATCTGCCCGGGTTCGCTCGACTCGATATGGGCCCGGGACTGCTCAATTAGACATCAACCCAGGCCCGCTCAGCTCGACATCGGTTGGATTGTCTTGACTTAACTTGGATCGGGCCAAGTCAAAATTCATTCTAAAATACAATTTGGATAATCCAAAAATATATCCAATCTATATCTAACTCATATCCAAACAAATGGATTGGATTTAAAATTCAAAAATATGGATTTAGATTTGAAATAAATCCATTTAAATTGATTAAAACTAATATAGATATGGATAATTATGGATTGAATTTTGTAATTTAGATTTTTTACTTACCCTTATTAATAATTATGAAGGTGTATATAATTGTTGATTTGATTGATTTAAATATAAATATATAATTTTTGTTTGTGGGCTTGTGTGCAATAAGAAAAGAAACACCTTCAAAATTTAGGGGAGGTGAAATACTTCCTTGCTTTAGAAGTCGCTAAATCAAAACATGAAATTTAACCCTAAACATAGAATTCATATAGTTATTTTAACAAAAATATTGGTTATTTATTGTAAGTTAATGGAGAGTTGCAAGACCATTTGACTAGGTTTGATGACTTGATTGGCTATTGGAAGTGGAGCACCAAAGATTGTCCATTTGAGTTGTTATTACTTGGGACTCTACAACGGTGTCAAGTTGGCGCAACATCATTAAAAAAAATATTTATTAAATTTATTTTAAATATTATATAACTTATTACTCAATTTTAATTTATAATTAAATAATTAATAATATTTTTTTAAATAAAATTAAAAAAAATTATGATGTAAACAAAGTTGTATCAATTTATACGATTTTAAATTTCTTTAAAATTGTATCATGTTGACACAATTTCTTCAAATAATTAAGAAAACAATAGATATTATATATATGATTAATTTAAAATACATAATAACGTTAAACAGCAAAATCTTAAGTGAAATAATAAAATTGACCATTAAGAATTAGAATAAGAAAAACTTATATGCTGCCTGATCTAAATAAAATCATAAAATACTTGTGTTAAGAAAAAGAAGACCAAGGAATGGTAAGTAAAATGCATCATTTTATTTAAATCATGCATCATATAAGTTTTTCTTATTTTAATTCTTAATGGTCGATTTTATTATTTCACTCAATGAAGATTTTGATGTTTCAACATTATTATGTATTTTAAATTAATTATATATATATAATATAATATCTATTGTTTTTTAAATCATCTCATGTTTTATTGGAGTGGCAGGACTGGATGACTGATATTGTTGGTGGTTCAAATAACCATACAGATCAACATTAGGAGGTATGCAACTTTATTATAAATTTATTGTCTTTATTTTCTTTTCTTCATTCTTATTCTTGGGTTTGTATTTTCTAGGTGATATAAGATAGTTTGATTTCTATTTTTCAATCATCAATTTTAATGTTGTTTGTGTGGAGGGAGATATGTATTGATAAACTTACCTTAATTAATAGTTTTTTTTTTAAAAAAAAAATCTTGATTTTAGTTTAAATATAATTTTATTTTTATCTACATTTCTTCTTGCATGGGAGTGGTTGAAGGTGATCTAGAAAGGGTCGATAATGCACTTTAACCCTAAGGAGTGCATCATTAGAATGTATGCATTCTACCTACCATTCCATTGCCTTTTTTTTTTTTTTATTTCACACAAGTATTTTTATCATTTATTTAGATCATGCATATATAAGTTTTTCTTAGTCAATTTTATTATTTCACTTAGAAACCTTTAGACCTTTAGTAGTGTTTCTAACAGTTTTAACAGTAATACAGAAACCAGAACATCCACTAGTACAAAAAGGTTAATTAACAACGATTAAAAACAACATGTAAAAACAGTTCCAGAACCGTCGTTATTCCGGGTGTCGTTATAAAGTGGTGGTTTTCGACGATTCTTCAACCGTCGTTATAAATCTACTTTATACCGTCATTATAAGTGGCGGCTAACTAATTTTTTAAAAAATTTAAATGACTTTTAAAAACGGTTTCCACTAAAACCGTCGTTGTATGTATGTTTTTTTTTTAAATGCAATGACTTTTAAAGACGGTTCCACGTGGATTCGTCGCTATATGTAGTTTATTAAAAAAATTGTTTTTTAATAAATCTCAAACTTGTATAAAATTTCCAATTCCAGAAAATCAAAACATTTAAAATTATAATTTAAATATGAAAAATACATACAACAAATTATAACATTATACAAAAAGTTTTGCTAATATATGAAAAATATGTCATTCTAATGATTTATCTATCTTATGGTTACGAAATACTTTGACCATGTTGTTCTCACATACTCTAATGCTTCCGAATCTAGTGGGTGTTGGTCGTTGAACAACTGTGACATTTGAATTTTTTTGAATTAGTACATGAATAATAAACCCCAAATTTTAAAGTGTTTATTGTATTGAGGTATTACTTGATCCCAACCTTTATTAATTGCAGTTTGCAAAATAGTAAACATCCACTGCATAACATAATAACTGCACTCATAATTTTCAGATTGCCTGTTGGACTGCATGTGAAAATAAATGTATTAAATGAATGAGTGAAACACATTAAATTAAGTGAACAAATATACTTTAAATACCTTAAGGCACATCCAAGTGAGTTTTTATGCGTTTGAAGTTCTCCTTCCACACAACATATTATATTCAGAGTAAGCACTAAAATAATAAGATTTCATGTTAGAATACATAACATTATATAATGTATAAGTAATAATAAATGTTAAATGAAACTGTCGTACCTATCTATAATGTTTTTAAAATAGGTAGG
>Ga0123342_1003702_pt1 | contig 24255 bp, 16 predicted proteins | sample Turbeawhitnodule_FD_89960 | JGI IMG/M metagenome (GOLD analysis project Ga0123342, IMG submission 89960) | Root nodule microbial communities of legume samples collected from Mexico - Turtle bean Mexico white nodule | ecosystem: Host-associated > Plants > Roots > Nodule | place: Mexico: Nepantla... | reverse complement strand
TATTTGGCCAATTCACAAAGGTAAATGCTTCCTCCGGATAATTTACTCTAAAAACACAAAATTAACAATAATAATAGTTAAGGCCCAAATAAACCCAATTATAAGAATATTAATTAAAACAATAAATTTATTTATTATTATAGTCCAATAATCTATGAATAAGGCTGGTGAATATGAATAAATATATGTTCATCACTCATATAGCAGTTGAAAACGAAACCCATTGAGAAAAAAAGAAAACCAAAAACGAAGAAAAACATAGAAACCATAAAACCCTAATTTTTCCAGCAAATGCAGAAGAAAAAGATTAATACATTGCGATTCAAATAGAAATTGAAAACGACACCCAGAACAAAAAAAAAACGAAATGCGGTTCACATAGCAGTTGAAAACAAAACCCAAAGCGAAGAAAACCATAAAAACCATAAAAAGTGGAAAAACACACATCTTTAACAAATATCCATTAAAAACGTATAAAACAACAAAAAACCAATAATGAAAACAACCATGTGGACAAAAGAAGGAGAATATTTCACCTTGGTGCTTGAACATACAATGGATTCAAGTTCGTCAAACATGAATATGAAGGAAAACCTATTCCACTACCGATTGCTGCACAGAATAAAGAAAGCCCAAGTGAATGAGAGAAAATCGTAGAGCAAATGAATGAGAAGAAGAAATCCAACAAAATGAATGAGAGAAACCAAAAGACAATGAAATAAAAGAAAGAGAAACACGGAGGTCGAGAAAATAAAAGAGAGAGAAACGGTGAATGAAAGTAAATGAGAGAGAGAGAAATGTGAGTGTTGGTTTTTAAAATGAAAGTTTGGTGACACCTATAACTTCTAGAGCGTGTCACTTGTTATTTCCAGAATCAATTTGAGATTACTATTTTGAGATAAAATTTAAAATTTGTTCATTTTGATTTATTTTTTTTTAAGTTATCCCGAGAGTTCTTCTATTCGTATTATATATTGATTTGATACGCTGTTACCTCTTTCATATCTTCTAGTTGTAAAAATGGTTTTACTTTGCACATGCCTTTTTCTTTAAAGAATCTCAAAAGAGTGGTTTGACCTCACTTACTATAACTTGTATACAACTATGACAATTCAAAGTCACGCACTAGTGTGAATACAAATTACTTATCATAATCTATTCCAAAATACCAATCATCAATATCCTCCATGCCATGCATATAAGTACTCCCTTAGAATTTGACTCAAAGCCACGTTCCCACCGTCTACAATGCATTATTTTTCGCCCTTTTTGCATGCTCAAACCGACACCCCCACCCTCTCATTCTCTTCCCTAATTATTATTTCTCACACCCCTTTATGCTTCCTAGTAACTTCATCTCCATCACCCTATAAATCCCCATTCTTCCAACACCATAACACACCATCCAATTAACACATCACATCCTCAAAGAACCAAAACCTTAACCCTTCAACATGTCATCCTCACCAATGTCCTTTCTCTTCCTCTTTTTCCTCTCCCTCTTTGTTCCATTACTCTTAGCTCAAACTCCATCACCTTCTCCAATACATACCCCTTCTCCACAACAGTCTCCAACACATGCTCCTTCTCCATCACCATCTCCATCTCATGCTCCTTCTCCTTCTCCATCATCATCTCCATCTCATGCTCCTTCTCCTTCTCCATCACCATCTCCAACTCATGCTCCTCCTCCACCTCTTCCACCTACTTCACCCTCTTCAGCATGCAAGGCCACACTATATCCAAAACTATGCCGTTCCATTCTCTCATCCATTCAATCCTCACCTTCTGATCCTTACAAATTTGGCAAATTCTCAGTCAAACAAAGCCTAAAACAAGCCAAAAGACTGGCCAAAGCCTTCACTGATTTCCTCAAAAAGAAGAAATCTTCTTCTCTGAGCAGTGCAGAGATTGCAGCCCTAGAAGACTGCAGTGAGCTGAGCCAGCTGAGTGTTGGGTACTTGGAGTCAGTTTCAGAAGAGCTGAAATCTGCAGACCCCTCCAACACAGAGTTGGTTGATAAGATTGAAACGTATCTCAGTGCTGTGGCCACTAACCAGTACACTTGCTATGATGAGTTGGTGGTGATCAAGAGCAACATTGTCAATGCTCTTGCTGTGCCTCTCAACAATGTCACACAACTCTACAGTGTGTCACTTGGGTTGGTCGCGCAGGCTCTGAAGAAGAATCTCAAGAAGCATAAGACCCGCAAACATGGTCTTCCCACCCAGAATTTCAAGGTCAGACAGCCACTGAAAAAGCTCATTAAGGTAACTTTTCTTTACCTTGGATTTTTTTTTATCAACAGAATAATCAAATTAAAAGATAACACTTTTAGGATTATCTCAACCTTATACAATGAGATGAAATTTATGAAAGAATTAAAAATGACATGCATCATTCTATCATAAAATATGTCATTATCACTTACATAACATACCCAATAGCTTTCTGAAAACATATGTGGATCTTAATATAACTTAACTTCATAAAATGTTTTAATCTTTAGTCGATGTGGGATCTCTAACACACTCTCTCATGTCGAAAGTAACGGTTCGTGCGTGCCATAACATATTATGAATGATCCGATAACGGCTCGATAGCAGATGACCTGATGAGCCCAACAAACATTCACTAGGATATATAGATTCGAAAATGACTTTAATATCATATTAAGAAGTGAATTTCAAACCTAACTCAATCTCATAAGTCGATTTTTTGAGGTTGAGTTAGACTTGAAATTTATTTCTTAATATTAGTTTTTGTTGGTTTATATGCTTCTCTCATTTTTCAATTATTCAGAAAGGTATTTTATTTTTGTCTCAAACTTAATTTTTTAATAAGAATTAGTCTTTCAACTTTTAAACAACATGTGAAATAAATATTTTTATATTTAGATGTAATATTCAGTAACATTTTCGTGGTCAAAAAATAGAAAAAAAAATACTAAACTTTTAATTTTTTTGAAATTTAAACACTAGTTTTTTCAATTTATAGACACCAAAATTAAATTTAACGAAAAAATCAAAGACTAAAACCACTTTCTTTTTCTTTTTAATTTTACTTATAGTCTAGGATGGTTGTGTTTACAATTTATATTTGTACGATGCAGTTTGATAAACAATTTAATTAAACACTTACTTTATAAAAAGATTATCATATGAGAATGTGTTTATAAAATTAATTGTGAAATAGTTTTAAAAAAAATATCACAACAAATTAAAATAGAGCTCTTTCAGTCACCTCCCATTTGAATTTGGATAATTTGCATAAAATTTTACCCATAATTTTCTTATATATATATATAAATATATATATATATATATATATATAATAATTTCTCATGCACATAGATTTTAATAAAACAACATTCCTTGTGCCCTCATGGCTGTGTCGAAATCTAGTCACACAATAAATTAGAACTTGTGAGTCTCGTCCTCTAAGTATAAGTTTGATTCTGCTATTTCAACATCATATTTTTACAACATTTTTAGAACAAGAGTAAATATAAAAGATGAAGACTATGATGGAAAATAATAATTTAAAAAATATTACAAAATTAATTCGTTCACGTTATTAATTACGGTATCTAGTTTATAGATTTATTTTGAAAAGTCAACAGATCCAAGGATTGGTTAGTTCAGGTCAACCTAGGTTGGTTTTAAAGTTTAAACTATGAGTAGTAACCTGGTGATTTTGCCACGTGGGTTCTTTGCATGTTTTACGAATAAACAACAAAACCATGCACGTGCAACTCGCATGCATCTTCTCATGCACCACATGCCATTTTATATACCTTTGTAGTATTAATGTAGTATTGAAGTCATTGGTTGTTTCTTATTGGTGAAAAAAAGTGTTTGGCCTAATTGTATTTTTAGTTTCTATATCTTTGATATATTTGATTTTGAATCTCTCAAATTATTTTTGAAATAAGTCTTTCTATTGTAAAATTAAGTTGTCTCTTTGATGTTGGAGTGTATTTAAAATGCATGTCTAAAAAGTAAAGAAAAAAGTAAAAAAAAATAACAAAGATTGGTATGTATAATTATATTGATATATAAAGATAATTATTAAATTATACGTAATGGCATCTTATATAGGTCTTTGTTAGTAAGGAAGATTGTTGCTGATAAAAAAAAAGTGAGAAAAATATAGTCTAACTAAGCCATTTTTTTATTGTTGTATTCTTCAACCATTTTGGTGGGGAATTTATACAAAATCAAATTAATGTAAAAGACGCCATTCAATAAATTGATTTCATGTAAATGATATATTATTATAAAAAAAATAATTAAATAGAAATTAATTTTTAGAAATAAAATAATTAATTATTATATTTTAATAAATTAAACATGATTTTATAGAATAAAAAAATTATTGGTATTAAAAATAGTTTTTATTATTAACAAAAATTTATAAATTATTATTTAATTAGCAAGATTTTAAATACTAATTTTAAAAAATAAAATAATTAATAGCTAAAATTTTTATTAATAGTAAAAATTACTTTAAATTCTAATAATTTTTTTAATCTATAAAATTATATCTAATTTAATTAATATATTTTTTCTTTAAAATTAATTTTTATTTAAAAAATTCTTTTTAATATATAAAAAAAAGGATACGTATGTTATATATATATATATATATATATATATATATATATTTTGAAAGAAAATCTTAATATAGAGTTAGTAATTGATTTAATATTTGAAATTTTATTACCATATCATATTAATATTTGAAACTAAGAAAAAATTAAATATGCTTCTAAATAATTTAGAATTTTATTTAAGTCCCTATAAACTCTTTTTTTTCATTTTAATCCTTAAACATATAAACTTAAGTTTCTAACATTGGAATAAAAAAATTTAAAATTTTTTTTAGAGATTTAAATGAAACTCTAAAATTTTTTAGAAACATTTAAATTCACATTTATTCTACATACATAAATGCAAGATTGTCAACTGAAAGGCTAAAATTGAAACATTATACTTTGGGCAGCTTCTTCACACAAAGTACAGTTGCGCAGCATCATCCAATTGCAGCACAAGAAGTGAAAGGATTCTTAAAGAAACTGAGAGCAAAGGGATTCTACTTAAAGAGTTTGTGATTGTGAGCCTTAGTGGCACAGACAACTTCACCTCCGTTGGAGAAGCCATTGCTGCTGCACCAGATAATTTAAGGCCAGAAGATGGGTATTTCCTTATCTATGCAAAAGAAGGATCCTATGAGGAATATGTCACTGTTCCCTTTCAAAAGAAGAATATCTTGCTTATTGGTGATGGTATCAACAAGACTTGCATCACAGGAAACCATAGTGTGGTAGATGGTTGGACCACTTTCAATTCTTCAACCTTTGGTAAGTAAAGTAATATTTTGGAACCTCAATATACTGCTAAAAGGTCATAGAGAACACATTTTCACTAGTTAAATGATTGAGGAACAAAGGTATATCATACTTACCTTCTCATAATAGAAAGAAATCATAGGCTGAGAAATTTTTGATGAACTATTCATAAGACTGTATATTTTCTTAAACCAGGTTTTATTATATGAGATTTATTGTGTACATGTTTATCAATCCTCTATTATTTACTATGGATTATACATATTAATTTCTCTTAATCATACAGTAAAGATTAAAAATGGTATGTATACAAAGTAGGAGAGAGTATAAAAATAATACAGTAAAGTTTAAGTAATAATTCATTAAACCTTAATAAAATAACTCAAGAAGCTAATTTACCTATATGTTAGTGACTTTTTTTTATCTTTTCAAATTAATGATCATGATCAGTACTTCTTCTGCAATGAATTTGATGAGATGCAACGTTTTATATGATCAATGCAGCCGTCTCTGGAGAAAGATTCGTTGCTGTGGATGTTACATTCAGAAACACTGCTGGCCCTGAGAAGCACCAAGCAGTGGCTCTGAGGAACAATGCAGACCTCTCTACATTCTACCATTGCAGTTTTGAAGGGTATCAAGACACTCTCTATGTCCACTCTCTCAGGCAGTTCTATAGGGAATGTGACATTTATGGCACTGTGGATTTCATTTTTGGAAATGCTGCAGTGGTGTTCCAGAGCTGTAACATCTATGCCAGAAAACCATTGCCAAACCAGAAGAATGCTGTCACAGCACAAGGCAGAACTGACCCCAATCAAAGCACTGGAATTTCAATACAGAATTGCAGGATTGAAGCTGCACCTGACTTGGCTGCAGACTTGAAATCAACTAAGAATTACTTGGGAAGGCCATGGAAACTGTACTCAAGAACAGTATACATGCAGTCATACATTGGAGAACTAATTCAATCTGTTGGATGGTTAGAGTGGAATGGCACAGATGGATTAGACACCCTCTTTTATGGTGAGTTCAATAACTTTGGACCTGGTTCTGATACAAGCAAGAGGGTACAATGGAATGGTTACAATATACTGAGCCCTACACAAGCTTGGAACTTTACTGTGTATAATTTTACCTTGGGGAATACATGGCTTCCAGATACAGATATACCCTACTCTGAAGGACTTTAGATTAGGTAACTGAATTCAATTGTATGGAGTAAGAAACAATAAATTTCATTCACTATTGGTTAATTAGAATGTGATGTAACTGGATCATCATTTTTTATGTGTTGAAAGAGCTTACAAAAGGGATGAGGGTCATGTGCTGAATGTTTGGATCAAATTCAAAAAAAAATTATCTTGGGATAGAGTTACCATTGTTTATTATTCAGAGGAATTTGAATTTTTGGTTAATTTGAATTTGTCATATTAGATTAGTTAATAATCTGACATGAATACCATTAACATGGAACAGCACAGTGATAGACCCTTTTGCCTCATTTTATTTTCATATGAAGCTTCAAGTCAAAGTTGTTTTCTCCAACTCAATCAAATATCATATATATATATATATATATATATATATATATATATATATATATATGTGTGTGTTTGCATCTATATACAGCCATTTCAATGCCTGAGTAGTTGCAAGAATGTTGAAGAAAAAGAGCCTTAATACAAAGAAAAATAGATTGATGCAAACATAGTATCAAATGAGTACTCATAAGAGGTGTAATGCCTCTAGTAGGTTCCGAGATCTTCAAAAGAAGCCTCAAATTAGATTAATCTGTATATAGAATCAAATTAATAATAAAAAGCAAAAAAAAAGGAAATTTGAAAATATTACAGACAGATTTTGAATCATACATTGCATTATGTGTATCAAAGTGATCACATAGAAGATTTAAAGGTGGCACCAGAAGCTGGAATCCATTTCTCCCCTGAAATAAAAGATTTGACAGTAAACTTGCTGGCTTGTTTAGGTGTAATGGTTTTCAAACCCTTCCACTGCACCCTATTTTTTGTTGAAGCTCCAGGTCCAACATTCTGAAATTCTGCATAAAATATGGTATCTGGTGCTGAGTTCCCTACCCATGGTAACCATCCATTTGGGTTAATCAAACTCCCCAATGTGGATTGCATAAACACTGTAGTTGAGTAGTTCTTCCAGGGTCTTCCAAGGTATGTCTGCACAGAACTTAAGTCCCCAAAGGGTGAAATGCTGCAATTTTGAATTGAAATTCCTGTGTTCATGTTGGGGTCAGTTTTGCCCTGTGCTGTTATGGTGTTCTGCTGACCCTTCATAGGCACCTTTGGCAAAATGTTGCAGTTTTGGAGCACAACTGCTGAATTACCAAAAATGAAATCAACAGTGCCATAAATGTTGCATTCCCTGTAGAATTGGCGGTTTGAATGAGCATAGAGACTGTCCTGAAATGCATCAATTTGACACCTATAGAAAACTGCTTGATCAGCACTGGTCATCAGTGCCACTGCCTGGTGCTTCTGTGGACCAGCTGTGTTGCGAAATCCCATGTCCCTAGCTATGAAATTCTTCCCAAACACAGCTAAATTGCAACAAAGAAAAGAAATAAAGAATGTTACCACATACAAAAGTGTTTAAAATCAGTATACACTACAATCAGAAGTCTTAGATATACCTCTCTTCCCCAAAAAATGTAAAATTTGTTATCTTTAAATTTCATTCACTTTTAAACAGTGTCTACTTAATAAAAAGTGTTACATACCAAATGTTGCTGATGAAAATGTTGGGGTGCCATCCACAAAGTTAAGGCTTCCAGAAACAATGGTGGTGTTCATACCATCACCAATGATCATGACATTCCATTTGGTCTTCTCCACCCTCACATTTTCATTGTAAATCCCCTTCTTCACATAGATCACAGTCCTCTTGTCACTCTTTTCAGGGACATGTTTGAGTGCAGCAGTGATTGTTTTATATTTTCCGCTGCCATCTTTTGCTACAACAATATTAGCTTTCTTCTTCAAATTATCAGCTTCGAGCATCTTACGATCTTTAGAATGAAGCCACTTTGGTTCTTCATCTTGGTGTGGCGAAGTACTTAACAAGCGCCTTAGTTTCAAAGAGCTTGCAGCCTTGTCAAGCCATGTCACGATGGCAAGACTGTTACTGGTAAACTCTGTTGAATTTTTCAGGTTGTTGTATACACTGCTCTTCAATGATTCTTCTGCCTCTCCAATGCCATCAATGCAAGTTTGATGGTAAGTGCCTGTTTCAGCAGTAGCACACGGATAAGCAATGATCTTCAAATATTCAGTAATACTTTTTCTTCCAGAAGTTTTGGTGAATTAATTTAGGAGGGAAGAATAAATGTACATCGATCCTATTATCCTTTTGATGCTCAAATTCCAATAACAATAGAAGAAAGAAAATGAGAAGCATCAAGCATTGGTCTGATGGAGTTCTTATAAAATGATAAAAATTTGAAGCCATCAAAGGTAGAGGAGCATGTCCACTTAACGGGCATTTTTACATAAAAATGAGAATAGTAAATTTAGATCATTCAATAATATTTAGATGGTTAAGATTTAGTATAATATATCTATGCAAAAATATAAGAATTCACCACATCACATCCAAAATAAAATTCTAAATTATATCTTCTTATCTTGATCAAATTCCTATAACAAATATATATTATATATTATATATTATGAAACGTTTATATCTTTAGTCGATATGAATATTTAAAACACTTTTTTCATGTGAAAATCTGTCAACTCATACGTGTGGTTATATAATAGTGGTCCAACAACAATTTGATAACCGATGATCTAAATCTAACAAACTTTTCGTTTGAATAAAAATTTTATAACTATACCATATCAAAATAAAATAATAAAATATAATAAATCTTTGGAAAAAAGAACATATAAAAAATATGGATTAAATTCATTACATAAATAAAAATATTTAATAAATAAATAATAATATCTAATAAGAATCATAAAATATTCTTATAAAATGATAAAAACTTGAATAGGAGCACTTAATGGCCATTTTTACATAAATAAGAATAGTAAATTTAGATCATTCAATAACATTTAGATGGTTAAGATTTAGTATAATATAGCTATGTAAAAAAACCTATATGACTTTTAAGAGACTTATTACTTAATTTTTCTAATTTAACATGCAAAAAACAACAATTTTCTCAAAGAAATTAAACAGGCAAAAGGGGTTAAATATAAGAGTTAACCACATATACAAACAAAACAAAAAAATTCTAGAGAATCAAAATAGAAGTTATATAGTCATGACTCAAGAAGACATAAAGATTTAAACAAGCATATATCAAAGCTTATATACCTGCAGCACTCAACCAAGTTCTGAGATCCTCCAACACATCAACCAAGGAAAACTTCCCCCCAGAAGCCAAAGAGCTATTCAAATGATCAACCGCAAGACCCAGAAGATCCTTGCAGTTCTTAAAATCTTCCATGGTCTTTTTATCAACATTCAAGCCACTGAACCCTCCCTTCTCAGAGAAGTACTCAAGAGCCTTAGAAGCCTCACCCAAGGCCACTTTAATAGACAACAGGAACAAGTCCTGAGGTTGAAGCTGACCCGAGTGTGCAACAGAACCAAGGCTGCTGTAGCAGGAGTTCTTGTAGAGTGTCACATCACAAACAGCCTTCACTGAGCTGGAAACAGAAGGAGCATCATTCGAGTTGCTGTTCTTGTTGTTATGAGCAACTGTTCCAAACACTGCAGCACACACAACTCCAATGAGGACTATTGTGGACAAGGCTATGATGGTGATTCTCTTTCTGCTTTTGCTGCGAACTTCGAGCATGGCGTGCTCTGATTCATCAACTTTGCCGTAAGATTTGAAGGAAGACATGGTTAATGGTATAGCTAGTTTCTGCTGATAATAGTAACTGGTTTGTGAAAGTGTATATATATATATATATACTTACATGAGTTGAAGTTTCTTGTAAATTGTATTAATATATATGTATTTTTTGGAGTATATGACTCGTGCAATATATATGTAATATATATATATATATATATATATATATATATGCATGAGTTGAAGTTAGGTTGAGCTTAACGCGGTTTACGTGCAAGGCACTAACCTCATTGTTGCATGTTGAAGATGAAGTTGAATGGAGTGGCTGGCATGTTACACAAAATATATGTTAATTTTATCATAGAAAAAGGTATTTTTTTGGTCAAACTTTATTTGGATCTTTATATTTTTAAGTTGTTGACTTTAGTTCTCTGATTTTTAAAAGTAAATGGATTTAGTTTCTCTTATCATTGTGTGATGGTTAAAATCTACAGCTAAAGTGTGACGAAAATAATTTAATTAAAGGACTTATTGTATTAACCTAAAAGTATAATAATTGAAATTAAGTAATAAAGTGGGGGATAATTAACTTTCATATTTTATTCAGGATAAGTTTTATTTTTCATTTCCTCATTTCTGAAGATAATATGGTTCACAAGAAAATATATGTGTGTCTATCTCTCTCTCTATATATATATAAATATAGTTATAGGTTAATTTAGTCTTCGTTTTCATAAACTAATAATTAAACTATTTATGAATTATAATTGGTTTCACGTTAATTTATTTTTTATTTAATTCTTGTTATTATAAAATTAGTTAATTTAATTTTTAATAAAATGTTTTTTATACAATACTACACACAAAATTCAACGAGAATAAATAATAAAGTATACCAAAGTAGATGATTTAAAAAAATTAATTTATATTCCCGGTACTAATTAAGCTAGAACATGAACCTGTTTTGTAAGCTTAAACATATTTTTTTTTTCACTTTCAATAATGGCTTGGGCAGAATCTTCATACGAAGGAAATCTTTTATTTACAAAATGGAATTTCTATAATCTTAAGACACTTTGGTGCAGCTGAAAAGGAGGTGACGTCCTCTGATTAAGACAGAGAGTCCTATGGAAGTGTTCTTTGCTGTTCAACCATGCTTTTTTAGAATTTTTTTTTTATGTACATGAAGTTGAAGCTAATGTTCTAAAAGTTTTTTTAAATATTTTAGAATAGGTAAAGGAAGGGATGAAATTTTTTGGGTAGAGACTTCTAGCCTATTCTTTTTGTCTTATAAGGTTTGGCATCTCTCAAAAATACTCATTTTTATTTAATTTATTTTTTGTTGATAAAATAAATATACATTGAAGAATTTTTAAAAGATAACTCATTTTTATAAAAAAATAATAATTTTTATAAGAACCATGGAGAAACCCATTTGTTTGTATTAGTTTCAAAGTAAAAGCAAGAACAAGTAAAAAAAATGAAAGTGCAAAGGAACTGAGATAAGGAAAGAGTAAGAATACATCACCTTTAATCTAAGAAATAAAGAATAATAAGTGTAAGGAGATTCACCACTTGAGAACTTTTTTTAAGATAAGAACCAAAACAAGAGTAAAGAACTCTCAAAAAATCAAAGAACGTCTAAGAATTTCAAATTAGTCATTCACACTCTATCATAATCCATTTTCTAGCATAACAAAGCCAAAAGGGAAGTTATGCCTCTTCTCCTTTCAATCGAGCAACTACATTTTTTCGTCTTAGGCCTCTTACAGGGTGTATTTCCTTTCAAAGTAAGAGAATTTAGGGGATTCTCGTCGGATGGAACAAGGCGCTTCAAACCAATCTTCAAGGAGTGTATGTATACAAACGAAGGAGACTCCTTTATATAGAGAGGGATTTCATCCTAAGGAGCAGAATGGATGAGAAAAAGGAACTAACTCACGTAATTAAGTTTAGGAAAATGTTAATCCCTTGAAAATAGGGATTGCACATGAGTAGTTCTTTGAATGTAATGATTACATGTGAAAAGTAATGATGACATGAGGGAAAAGCACATGAGTGGCGCCTGAGGAGTCCTAATAGACATAAGAAGACTCTTCAAAGCTAGAAGGATCAAGTGGAAGAGCCAAATTAACCATAAAAGTTAAATGAGATAGTTTAAAAGCTCCAAAGACACCTCTAACTTTCTAAAATTTTATCCATGGTTCCCTAATGATACAAACCAACTCGACAAACAGATGACTAAGGACACCACAAACTCTTCACAACTAGGTCAGTCATCTCAACATGCAAGACAAGACCCCACCAAATCTCAGAAGAGCCTCAATAGAGGGAGAATCGGACATGAACTAGAATATCAGTTGTTCTTCCTTCTAGTCTTCTTACTAGACAAGTTAAGTAAACAAGTTTGACTCACTTTGAGCTTCAATTGGAAAAATAAGCTAGAAGAGGGTGTACTTAGTAAATTGGGTTTGTGCCAAAGCCCACCTTAACCTAACTTCTAGAAACTCACCCATGTGCTCACCTTTGACCTACATTCTAGAAGACTCCACCATGTGCTCACATTTGACCTAGTTTCTAGAAGCTTGTAGTCATTTACACCCCTACCCTTCCTCTTTTCCTCTCCAAGGCACTCATATCTATAAATAGGATATCTCCCCTCTTGTAAATCAGACATTGTTTTTTTAATAGAAAAGAAACTTTGTTAGAGTGTTTAGTGAGCCGAGTCTCTTATTATCCTTGGATCTTATCTTGAGTGCTCTACACTCGAAGTGACGACTCTACACCATTCATCTTGGAGTATCCTGTCCTCCAAGTGGTGTGATTCCTTACTCCATTTTTTGCATAAGTTTTCTTCATCTTTTCCTTTCATTCTTTGCGCCACTCTTCTTCCATTTTTTATGTTCTTCCTTTTATATCCTTCTTCTATATCCTCTCAAATTCCTCTAAAAAAGTACTCATGAACAATTTTTCTAATCTCATCCTCCAAAGCCTTGAGCCTTCCTCCAATTATTCATCTTTGAAATCTTCATAGAATCCTTATGGAATTTTCTTCTTTATTTCTTTTTGTCATGTTTCTTGTATTTATTATTCTTTTCTTTCTTCAGCAAGCTCTTTTCTCATCCTTATTATCGAAGTAGTGTTTTAAACTCATGAATATAAGATCCATAGTATAAAGTTTTTTTTAAACTCTTGTATTCGAAATTGCTCTTCCCAAAATTTGGATATTTTTTAGTGTGACAATTTTCTCTTTATTTTTTATTAGAATAGGGTTCTTTATCTTTGAATTTTCAATTCAAAGTAACAAATCTTCCCTTACTCACAATCTCTCTCAATTATTATGTCAAGTAGATTGAAGTTTCTTCATTCTCTAATCTCTTTCAAAAACAATCTTTCGATGAAAATTCTTAAAATGATTCTACACAAAGTTAGTATTTCATCATTTGGAATCAAAGTTAGATCAGACATTTTCATAATAGATTTGGACTTTCGTAACAATTTTGAAAAATTTTGGTGACTATTAACGTTAACATTCTTGATTAGTAAAAACATCCCATGTGGATTATCATTTAATTCCCACTCATACCTAATCCGCTTATCAACATCTCATTCAAAAACGTTATGGTTTTTTATAAGATAAAACTCAAAATAAACCATTTTAATAAAAATTAGAGACAAAATTAAGGCATGCAGTAACTTTTTCCTAGAAAAACGAAACAATAACATGGTACATAACTTAATAAAAGAAAAACTGTTGTTCCAAAAGAGTTAAATTTGTGAGAGCAGTAACACTGTTATGTTTTTAATAATTTGGCCAATTATTCTGAACCACAAGCTAAAAAAATCTGAACACATTGATGTCGTATGCAATCATAAAAGGATGACTTTGGGTGCATAACTTGTCTGCCATTGATGACATTTGTCCAAAAGCTTATAATTTCTTCAACCTGCATGTTACTACAGTAACAAAGTTCTGTGCTCACTGCATGTACAATTATCTTCACTGGTCAACAAATTTATAATTTCTTCAACTTATATTGCTATAAAAGGCATCTCCCAGAAACCAAATTCTCATCCAATACTTCCAATTATGAGCACATTCTAGCCAGCTATACTTATCAGAAATTTGCAAATTTTGTAGGGTTTTTTTTCCTGTTGAATCTTTTGAGTGGCAATGGAAGGGCAACAAGCCAATGAAGAAGACAAATTCATTCTCTCTCTTCCCAGAGAGAGGGGTTGGGGAATCCCTGATCTCTATCTATTCCAAGAATTTTGGTGCCCTTCAATTCTTATAAAAGAGGTAAACCTTTTTCAAAAGGACTTTGAAGCAAAAGATAGTGATATTATTGTTGCTAGTTTTCCAAAATCAGGAACAACTTGGTTGAAAGCCCTAACTTTTGCCATTGTTAATCGCCAATGCTTCTCCTCCTTTGAGAACCATCCATTGCTCAGTTCCAATCCTCATGAACTTGTGCCTGCTGTTGAATTCATATATCGTGGTGATGTTCAATTCCCAACGATTGAACCAAGACTTTTTGGAACTCACACTCCTTTCCCTTCCTTGTCCAAATCAATCATGGAGTCTAATTGTAAGATCATTTATATTTCTAGGAACCCTTTTGACACTTTTGTTTCAGCAATGTCTTTCTTTGGTAAAATTAAGCTAGAGCCTTTATCCACATTAAAAATGGAGGAAGCTTTTGAAATGTATTGCAATGGGATAATTGAGTTTGGTCCATGGTGGAGTCATATGCTAGGTTATTGGAATGAGAGCATAGTGAAACCAAATAGGGTTTTGTTTTTAAAGTATGAAGATCTTAAAGAGGATGCCAATTTTCAGGTGAAAAAAATTGCAGAGTTTTTGGGTTTTCCTTTCACTCGAGAGGAAGAAAACAACAATGTGATCGAAAGCATAATCAAGCTATGTAGTTTTGAGAAGATGAAGAACTTGGAAGTGAATAAATCTGGAATAATATACCAATTTCTAGAGAAAAAGTACTTTTTTAGGAAAGCAGAAATGAGAGATTGGGAAAATTATTTTTCTCCTTTTATGAGAGAAAAACTATCTAAAATTATCGAAGAAAAATTAGATGGATCAGGTCTTTCATTTATGATTTAAAATAATGTATTGTTTTTAAAATTCCTAAGTAAATAAGTGGCTACACAAAAAATGAGTATGTGGTGTATTGAGATATGTTATTGTCACTTTTTTCTTTGTTCTTGAAATAAAGAGGTTTCATATGTTCTGAAACCGTGTGACTAGTATTGTTGTTATCTTACATGTGAATGGAAAAAAAGTGTGCTAAATTAAATTAAGTAAAGACTTTTATCTTTGATGTGTCTTTTGTTGATTTAAATTTATTCAAATGAGTTGTTTACTTTCATGTTTCAAATCTTCATAAATTCAGTTCTTCTAATTGAGTTTTTATTAAAAAAATAAATTTTATTATTGGACAAAGATAAACAAAAATAAAAAGAAAAGTAAAATAAAAATCTAAATATAATATTGGAAGACTACGAAACAAGTTGAATTATAAAGCAATAAGGACTAAATAATGGTTATATCAAATGTAAGCAAGTTACTTGTAAGTTTTTTATTCTCCACAACCTTTACGCACAACTTCAACCCATATGTTTTTCTCAGTCTCTTAACATTATATTTAAGTTTTTATTTTGATTTTCTCTTCGTTTGTGTTTATCCTCGTCCAACATGTTTTTGCTTTCACTTCCTTTTCAATCTTACCCAAACAAATTTAAACTTGTTTTGAACCAAAAATTCATTTGTTATTGGATGTTTTGACCTCATTTTTATATGGTCTTCACTACCTTCATGCGCAACTTCAACTCCATACTTATTCAGTTGTTCAACCCCATCGTGTTTTGTCTCAAAATTATATTTAAATTTTCATTTTGCTTTCATTTTTATTTTTGTTTACCCTCATCCAATAATAAAGTCACCTATATATGTTAACTGCAACCACGTTGTTTAATATTAACACAAAATAACATGTTGAGACATGTAAGCATGTGACAAGACAAGATAACAATCATGTACTCAATTAACAGAAAACTTAAATGGGATGTACTCAATCGAAACATATAGGAATTTTTAGTATTCAATAGACAAAAAAAAATTAATAGGGCCCTAATTAAGCCTTTTGATTATTTTCATTGATAGGCACATCATAAATTATCTCAAATAAATGTCACGCTACCCTACACACAAATCATTAGATAGAAATTAATGTTAGAGACTAAAATAATTAATTACTATTTGACTAAATTAGAGACCATTTTATAAATTAAAAAAATTATTGGTATTTAATGTAGTTTCTATTATTAATAAAAGTTTATAAAATAGTTTCTAAATTAGTATCTAACCATTAGTTACCAAAGTTTTAATTACTTACTACTTTATATTCTAAATTAGTCTATTAACCTTTCAGAGACTAATTTATAATCTAAAATATTAGTAGCTAAAACCTTGGTAGTTAATTTAAATACCAATTTAGACACCATTTTATAAATTTTTATTAATAATATAAATCACTTTAGATACAAATAATTTTTTTAGTCTCTAATTTAGTCAATATAGTGACTAATTATTTTTTTCTCTATATTTACTTACTATTTAATGTTTTTCTTGTAGTACAAAGAATAAATTGTAGTTAAATAATATTTTACATGGTTAAAATACTACTTTAAAACGAGTTGCTAAAAAAAATAACATGTAACTTTAACTATACATAAAGTAGTTATTAGTGCAAAAAAAAAAATTATTTTACACTACAAAAATAAATTAATAATACGACATTTATCAAAACATTTCAATACTTCAATTTTGTTAAAAAAGTTAAATTTTATAGCTTTTATGTGCAAGGCAACACTTATAAGTTTTGCCTTAGGACAATACTTACATATGTTGCCTAAAAGTAAAAACATACAACATTTTTATAAGTGTGTGGCTTAGAGACAACTATAGACCATTTTTTTTTATAAATTATAGATGATTAAGTCACAGTTTTGATATATTGTCTTTAAAAATAAATTTATTAATGTATCTTCAGCATTATAAGCCATGTGTAATAAACTGTGAATTCTTTAAGTTACAATTTTCAAAGGTTTTAATGGTTGTTATGTAGCTCTAGAGCTGCTCTATGTAGCTCTAGTCAATTGCTTTATTTCTTCTCTAGGTTGTTATGCAGATGGGGTGAAGGTTTTAATGGTGCTCATGAAGTCATATATAATTTTTTGAGGTTGTTATGTTGTAGTTCAAGCCATATATGGTTTTTGTTCTAAGAGTAAAGAGGAGTAGCCTGGAGTTTTTGTATATGGGTTGGGATACTCCTAAAGTATCCCTTTTAATTCAATTTATTCATTGCTGATAAAAAAAAAAAATAATTTTCAAAGGTTGTCCATAATTTTTCGATACACAACCCGCATAAAAGTGTAGGCTAAAAAAGTATAAGTTAAAATTAATATGCACACCCACAATTTAGTCTCACTCAAATCAGATCATCATGTAGAAATATATTTTATGTACATCAATTTTTGCATGTATAAAATTGAAATAATAGTTCACCAGTTAGTAATCAGTTTTGTACCAAAACAACACATAAACCTCTATATAAAAACAAATTAGACCAACAAATTAGTTATTTCGTAATTTTTATGTATGATACAAAGAAAAGTTGTATTTGAAATTACCTAGATAACTGTAATTACCTAGATAATTGTCTATACAAAACTATAGGGATATAATTGGTCTGTAAAAACCAAATTTACTCAAGCAATGTATAAGTTCTAATATTAAATTGATTAGGGAAGTTAAGTTTATTAATATTGAGAACTTTGGTACATGATATCAGGAAATATAGAACACATAAATTAAAAAGTTGAACACAATGTCGTTACCTTACAATAAAAAGGGAAAAATTCTTGCAAGAAATTGAAAGTAAAAGACTACTATTTGTGGGCAAATATTTAGGGTCTCTTATATTGAACACGTATCATTAATACTTTAAAAACATCTCCAGAGATTATTTAGTGTAAAATTATTTTATTCCAATAAATTTATTCTATCTTAATTTTTGTCATCATCCAATTTTGTTGGATATTTAAATTTTTGTTACTAAAAAAAAAAAAATATATATATATATACCTTTTTTGTTTTCTTGAAAAATCATAAAAAAAGTCAGAAAGATTATTTAGTGTTGAAAAAGAAAAAAGGAAAGAAAGAATAAAATTCCCCTGCTCTTTTTGCACCGCTCTGTTTTCCTCGATACACCCCTCCTGGTCGAGCAGTTTCTTACTGGCGACAACCCCTTTTTTATCTTCCCGCACCCCTTCTACCCAGAAGTTTTTTACTATTCACACACACTTGTTTATCCTCGCGCATCCATAGTCCATCTCGCTCATTACTCTTCACACATCCTTGTTTATCTTCACGCACCTCCTAACCCATTTCACTCATTATTCTTCATACCTTCCTTTCTTTCTTTTTTCTTCTTTCTCTCACCCCTCTTTCTCTCACCCACTCCCTCTCTTTTCTCCCATTATCTTTCCCCCTTTTCTCATGGCAACAACTATCATATTCTCCCTCCTTTCATTCACATCCTTATTTATACCCATCACCCACACTCCACAAAAACACAAATTCTCTACACTCTCACCTTCATTTTCCCTCACACATTCTTCTTTTTTTATTCACTCATCATCACCCCACTCTCCAATTAACACACACTCCTTTTATTTTTTCCAACACGGATCACCACAACACCCCACTCCTCCACTCCTGCACCGCCTACCACCACCCCAGTTGTTGATGCATAGTCACCGCCACTGGAAACGTCAACAACCACCCAACATAGCACCGTACACCAGCCACTACGCTCCATCGTTTGCATTTCCTGTTAGCACTAAACTCAAAGTTGTCATCAGTTTTATTTTAAAATTTGAATAGTCAATAATTATTAGCTTTAATTCTAGTTTTGAATGTCATTTATACTACGATTTTAAATGTAATTTATAGTATAATTAAATTTTATGAGAGATAATGTAGAATTTGAGAAATGTATTGTGAGACTATTTAGAGATATTGTATTCTCATTTGAAAAGTAGCAGTGAAATAAAAGTTATATTCTTTGTTCACAAATTGGCATCAGAGTTATGGTCAGCATAACCAATCATTTGTCTTTGTCTCGACTAACAAAAATGGCCAATTATGACAATTGGAGCATTCAAATGAAAGTCTTTCTGGGATCCCAAGATTTTTGCGAGGTGGATCAAGAAGGTTTTGAAGAACCAAAAAAATATCACTAGTTACTCAGCGACCCAAAAACAAAGTGTTCAAAGAGACACGATCGAAAGATAAGGCAGCTTTGTACATGTTGTATCAAGTTGTTGATGAGGCAATTTTTGACAAGATTGTTGGTGCCTCCACTTCAAAGGAAGCATAGGACATCTTGGAAAAGTTGTTCAAGGGTGTAGTCTAATTTAAACAAATGCGTCTTCAAACTCTACCTACAAGGTGAGTTGGAGGCAATGAAGATGAAGGATTCAGAAGATATATGTAGTTACATCACTCGTGTGCAAACAATAGTCAATCAACTAAAACGCAATGGAGAAACTCTCACTGATACAAGGGTTGTGGAGAAAATTCTTCAATCATTGACCGATGACTTTGAAAATGTTGTATGTGCAATTGAGGAGTCAAGAAACTAGGGAAAGATGACCATTTATGATCTCACGGGTTCTCTTGAAGCACATGAACAACGAAAGAAAAAAAAAAGAAACAAAAATTCTTGGAGGAAGAGGTGATGTACGTGCAACATAACTAAGGAAGAGGGCATGGACGCGGAGGTCGCGGTTTTGATCACAACGGAGGTCGTGGTCATGGAAACAACAATGAAGCTAGGGGACAGATGAACTAGCAAAATTGGAATGGACGAGGTCATGATCGAGGTGGTCGTTCAAATTGTCCTAACGTTGAATGTTACAATTGAGGCAAATATGGAAATTATGCAAAGGAGTGTTATCCTAAGAAGAAAGTGGAAGAAAATACAAATTTAGTGGAGGAAGATGAGACAAAAGAGGAAGGAATTCTCATGATGGCCAATGAATGCGTCATTCTAGATAGTGACATGTTATGGTATCTAGACACTGGAATTAGTAGTCATATGTGTGAGCACAAACATCTCTTTCTTGATATACAAGAGATAGAAGAGGAACATGTGTCTTTTGGAGACTCAACAAAGGTTCCCATCAAAGGCCGTGGAAAAATATGTTTTTCTCAAAAGGATGGAAAACAAGGTACTATGGAGGACATTTATTATGTACCTGACTTGAAGAGTAATATTCTTAGTATGGGACAATTATTCGAGAAAGGTTATTCGATTTTCATGAAAGACCGATTTTTTTACTTGAAGGACAAAAATGGACGAGTGCTTGCAAACATGGAGATGGCGAAGAACCGAATGTTCAAACTCAACTTAAAGAGTACATTACCAAAGAAGTCCCTTGTGATAAAAAAAATTGAGCTTGAAGGTTTAACAGAAAAATCAAGTAACTTGGAAGAATTGTGCAATTTCTTGACTAATTAAAAGCATAATCTTCTAAATGAAAGGAGTGTCCGGTATCTCAATTGTAGAGTGTTGAAGCAAAAATTGGTAACCAGGAAAGAAGGTTTACAAAATTGGAAGAAAAATGAAACACTTGACAATATCAATCCTTTATATGAAGCTTGGGAGGCTAATATCTATTGTTTCGTATCAATCTTATTGTATTTTATTAATCCAGCCACGCATCAATATATTCCTTAGGATGACTCATATAAGACATCAAATACATGGATAAACCCTAATAATAAGTTTGAATATAACACTCAACCTAGTGCAATGTTGATGAAGTCCACCTCTCAAGGAAACACTAATACATCATGGATACCAAATTCTATAGCAAGTTTCCATGTTATTGGTGAATCTTAGAACATAAAGCAACTTCAACATTTTGATGGTCTTGACCAGATTTTCATAGGCAACAGTGAAAGTTTGAGTATTTGTGGTGTTGATGTCTTTTCGGTTGTCTCATCTTATGATTCACATGTCATTCTAAACTTAAACAATTTGTTACATGTTTCCTTATATCACCAAAAATCTATTAAGTGTTAATTATTTTGTTAAAGATAATTTTGTTTTCTTTGAGTTTCATCTAGACACACTATAAGAAAATCATGAAATAGAAACCAATTTGAGAGACCAAAAATAATTAATTGTTATAATGACTAAATTAGAGACCATTTTAGAGACTAAAAAAATGTTGGTTTCTAAATTATTTTTTATTATTGTTAAACAGTTTCTAAATTGATATCTAATTAGTTACCAAGGTTTTAACTACCAATTATTTAGATTCTAAAAAATATATCATCAATCAAAGTTAATTCGTTAATTAAAATAATATCAAATATAAATAATAAAGACTCACACTATATTATATATATATAGACTCATTTAAAACATACTATTAAAAACATTCAAAATATAAATACTCTCACTTTAATAATATAATAATAATAATTATAATTTAAATTTTATATTAGAAACTAAATTAATGTTTTGTCTTTTAGTGGTCACAAATAAATGTATTTTGTCGTGTTTTCAGAGTGGTGTCTAAGAATACTTATTTTTTTATCAGCAAAAAATAAATAAATAAAAAAGATGCTTTAAAAATATCTCAACTCTTATACAAAGTTCATTTAGGAGTATCTCAACCCTTATACAAAGTCCAACCTTAAACCAGAAAGCAACTAAGCTAAAGAGGATTCTAGAAGCTATAGAAAAGGACCAGCTGATGGCACAAACCTCAAGCCTTAAGCTCTCTACCTTTCCCATACAAGCAGCAAAACTCTCCAGCATCAAACCTGCATGATCATTCAGCTTATGCATCAGAAGTTGGAAAGAACAAATTCCTTTGTGCTTACTATGGATGGCAATAATATAGATGTCTAAGAAGGTGGAAAGCATCAGAAGGTGTCTAAGAATATATAGATGAGAATAAAAAAATTATTAAACCTAAAAAAGACTATATGTTCTCACCGGAGAACACTGTTCAATCAATACCGAAATGATCACTACCACTTCATCTCAAAATGACTATCAAGTGTTTGACAAAAGAACGATGTGGCAAAAAGTACAAATACAATTCAAAGTCAATTATTCATTGCATCAACAGTTCAAACACAATTTCTCTATTATTAACATTGAACGCACTCCCTTACATCATATCATTGGACTTTGTTCCATGCACCTAACATCTATAAATACACAACTCAATCTGATTTACCACAAACAAAGTGAAGGAGAACAAAAGGGCAACTACAGAAAAAGCATCAGAGAAATCAATTGGAAAGGAAGAAAACAACTAAGTTTTACACAAAAATGGGTGAAAGTAATGATCTCATCCCTCTTCTTACACCTTACAAGATGGGCAACTTCAATATTTCCCACAGGTACTTTCTCTTGCTTCTTTACTTTTTCTTCTCATTTTATCTATTTGTCATACATGCAAATAACATTTAACTTACTTAAACTTCAAACATTAGCTAAATAAGCCATTTTAAGATGAACTGTGTTCTTATATACATATTTGTCTGTGTCAATCATTAGGTTCTAAAATTTTCATTTCTCTTAATTCACTTATGCTTCTTTTATGTATTTTCAGAATCGTTTTGGCACCATTATTTAGAGCAAGATCTTACAATAATGTTCCTCAGCCCCATGCTGTTCTCTATTACTCTCAAAGAGCTACCAAGGGAGGACTTCTCATTGCTGAAGCTAACAGTATTTCACCCACTTCTAAATAGTACGTCATTTGAAATTTAATTAACTATACGTATCAAATTTAATCTCTCACATTACATATATTCACATTACATATATGTATATACTCACATATATTGCAATATACCTTGATAATTAACAATTGATTACTTAAAAATATGACTTTTTTTAGCGTTTATATGACTTATATGTGTGTTTAAATTTTGACTGTTTATGATAGGTCTGATATTCAACATATATCTTTATTATTTTCATTTGTATAAAAACTTCATCTAATTTGATGATACTTGTTATGTCTATATAGTCACCCAAACGCACCTAGCATATGGTCAAGAGAGCAAATCGAAGGATGGAAACCCGTTGTGGATGCTGTTCATGCCAAAGGTGGAATATTCTTCTGTCAGCTTTTTCATGTTGGAAGGGCTACAGAGCAAGGTATATAACTAACCTCATCACACTTTTCAGTACAATATCTGCTTTAAATTACAGTTTCTTAGTCAATTTTATAGAATGTAATCGATCAGATTTTCATTAATTTTCCATACAGATTATGATCCAAATGGGGAAGCTCCAATTTCATCAACCAACAAACCATTAAAGTCTGGTAATGGCATGGAACCAAGGTCGTTACAGACAGATGAAATTCCTTCTATAATCAATGACTTCAGAATTGCGGCAAGGAATGCTATGGAAGCAGGTATATAAATGAGTTATATGAATTCATACTCTATATATAAATATCACATCAATTTTCAATTTCTAACCACAATTACTGGTATAGGGTTTGATGGAGTTGAGATTCATGGAGCACATGGTTTTCTGATAGAACAGTTTTTGAAAGACCAAGTTAACGACAGAACAGACAAGTATGGTGGATCATTGGAGAATCGTTGTCGCTTTGCATTAGAAGTTGTTGAAGCTGTTGTTGAAGAAATAGGAGCAGATAGAGTTGGAATAAGACTATCACCTTTTTCAGATTACAATGAATGTAGTGATTCCAACCCTCTAGCATTGGGTCTCTACATGGCCCAATCTCTCAACAAACATGGTGTGCTCTACTTGCACATGATTGAGCCAAGATGGAACATTTCTGGGGAGACTATGGAAAGCCCTTACACTCTTGCACCAATGAAGAAGGCCTTTAATGGCACCTTCATTGTTGCAGGGGGCTATGACAGAAAAGATGGGAACAAAGCTGTGGCTGAGAACAACACAGATCTTGT
>Ga0123342_1003701_pt1 | contig 24255 bp, 9 predicted proteins | sample Turbeawhitnodule_FD_89960 | JGI IMG/M metagenome (GOLD analysis project Ga0123342, IMG submission 89960) | Root nodule microbial communities of legume samples collected from Mexico - Turtle bean Mexico white nodule | ecosystem: Host-associated > Plants > Roots > Nodule | place: Mexico: Nepantla... | reverse complement strand
ATTGGTTGTTCTTGCTGTTTTTGTCACGTCCTCCATGGGTATAATTGCTATATGTTGTGTTCTTGAGTTTCTATCCATGGGTTGTTGTTCAAAATGGGTTTCTATGTGAGTTTGGCTTGGTTATTGTGAGTTCTTGAATGTTAAGAACATTGATCAAATTCTTAAAAAGTTCCTAATCATATTCCAACTCAAGTTGAATCCATAACATGTCCTTAGAATATCCCTATCATGTTATTGGAATCATATCAAAATCTCTTCTTGCATATTTTGATTTCCGAAATAAGAGGACCAACCAGCTGGAAATACCTACTACCACCAAATGAAACATATTGCCCCACATTTAAAAAAGTAGTTGAGAAATGGGGATTTTTAGAAAATGATAATAGTATTCATGAATGCTTAGTCGAAGCATCAAGTCTACAAAATGCCTTATGCTTTAAGGAGATTGCTTGTGACCATATTATGTTTTTGTGAACCAACTGATGTTCGAAGCCTCTGGAATGAGTTTGACATCTTTATGGTAGAAGATTATACTTCAACAAGCACTTATATGGGTATCAACGTCCCTAATATGCTATTGATGGATTTAAATGACATTCTTATTCAGCAGGGTAAAACAATCAAGGATTTTGATTTACCAACATTAACATTTGATGCATTTTAAAAATACTTTAGTACCAAGAATTATACAAGAATTATCAATACAAATATCTAATGAAGATGTTGACTATGTACAGAGATTGAATAATGAGCAGTTGACTGCTTTTAATACCATTTTATATGTAATCCATCGTAAGCAAAGTCAAGATTTTTTTGTAGATGGATCAGGAAGAACCGATAAAACAATCATTTACCGTACATTAATTCATATTACAGAAGTAAATGAAAAATTATTTTAGCGACATCCTCCTCTGGTATAGCAACAACATTATTACCTTGTGGTTGAACTACACGTTATCGATTTAAGATATTAATGTAGAAGTTGGTTCGTTTTGTTCACTAAGCAAACAATTTAATCTTGTAAAGCTACTAATAGAAACAACAACAATTATTTGGGATAAAGAACTCGTGATTAACAAATATGCTTTTGAGGCATTAGATCGATCATGAAAGAACATTCTATATTATGATGCTCCATTCGAGGGGAAAGTGGTGATATTAAGAGGAGATTTTCGTCAGGTACTATTAGTTGTTCAAAAGGGTACAAAGGCACAAATTATTTATGCATGTATTTTCAAGTCTTCTTTATGGAGTACACAAAGGTATTGCATTTACAACAAAACATGCGATCATAACAAGATCACAATTGTGCAGAATATCTAATGCACATCGGAGATGGGATTGAACCTACAATTCTTGATTATATGGTAAAAATACTCTATGAACTAGCAATATCAAGGGATGGAAGGATTTCAATACAAAAACTTACATAAGAAACATTTCTCCAATTGCAATATCATACATAGGATGCATCTTATATGGTTCAGAGATCCATATTGACTCCAAAAATGAAGATGTTGAAAATTTTAATGACAAGATTATTGATCCCTAAACCTTAACAGAATTTTATTAAATGTTTTTGACCACTTGGTTGGTCTATATAAAGGTGGTTTTACGCTCTTAATCTTGGAGTAAGAAAAAGAGTTTATCAAAATAGTTTTTCCCAGATTTGAAAGAGCTTTGGATCATTCTTAAGTGTGTGGAATAGGATTGAGTTGTAATTCTGAACCTTAAGCTTTGTAATACCTAGGTGTATTCTATTCCATTCTTCCTTGATTACTGTATTTCTGTAGTTGTATTCCCAAGGAGTGTTGTGTTTTTAAGGTGTTCAAGATCAATACTCTTGGTGTGGTTTGCCAAAGGTAGTGTGTTTCTTGAGGGGTTCAAGGTCACTACTTTGGTGAGTGGTGTTTGTAATCTGGTTTTGATTGCATAGTGGATTACCCAGTGGTTTCTGGGGACTGAATGTGGCTCTTGGTGTAAGAGTGAACCAGTATAAATCTATTTGTGTGACTCTCTCTTTCCCTGATCTCACATATATCTATGTTAAGTTGTATTTATTAACTACTGATAAAAACAACTAGTTGAATCGCAAAAACAACCGGTTGATTTTCTGGAACTAAAACAACTTTGTGCATTGCTTTCCTTAGTTTCTTTCTCTGTGATTCTTCATTGGCTTTCATTATACCTTCAAAGTTTTCGAAAATCTTTCATAAACAATTCACCCCCTGTTGTTTAAGGTCATATATTCTAACAAAAAAAACCTTTGTTGTTTTGTCGAGATTTTAAAATAAATCTTTAGAATTTAACAAAGATTAAAAAAATCTTCATTATTTTGCTGAGGTTTAAAAATAAACCCTTAAAAGTTAACTAAGGTTAAAAAAAACTTCCATTATAACCTTGGTTAAAACCATTTTTTCTTGAATTAGATTATCATACTTTAAATTAATGTTTTCATTTTTAATATGTAATTTATTGTTACAAGATTATAAAATTATCATAGTTTAAATTAGTGTTTTCATTTTTAACAAGCGTGAATAGAAATATATAATAAAATTTGTAATGAAATTTGTAAATTTACATTATATTAATTTAATAAAATTACATTGTTATAAATTTATAATATAATAAATAACAAAGAGAATATAACAAACTTTTAAAAATATTTAAAAAATACACCGACTCAACACGTTTCAACTAGTAATAATAATAAATTAATAAAAGAGATTATTCTCTGGTATACATAAATTTTTACCGTTTTATCCTTTGAGTAACTTTTTTAAAACTAAAACAACTACCAATATAAAAAGATTAAGTACAAAACGGGAAAAATTTATCTAATAAATATGTTTATAATTTTTTAATATTATTTTGATAAAATTATATATATTAAATTATATTAATTTTTTAATTAACTATTTATGAAAATAATAAAACTATAAAAGTTATAAAATTATATATATTTTAATCTAATAAAAATATGAATACACCGCTGTGTTTTCACTAGTAAAAATATAATATTTTTACTATTTCCTTTTATTAACACATCTTTTTAGTAGTTTTAAAGCAAAATTTAAGAATATTACTTTATTTAAATAATTATAATAATGGAAAGTTTTAATTATTTTTATTTTTAATCATTAATAATGTGTTTTCCACTTTTACATATAAAGAGTAAGTCACCGCTCAAAATCTATGCCAAACTTCCAGTATTCTGTTTCTAACTCTTTCATATAATCTGTCCTCCTGCATAAAACCCCATTTTTTTCTCTCTCTCTCTCTCTCTCTTCTTCTTCTCTTCAGCGTTTTCAAAATCCTCATTCTTTCTCTCACTTTCTTCACCGCATACTTGCTGTTCATACTCGGTTCGGCATTAGGAATATTCGGTTAGGCCTTTTCACTTTCCATCTCTGCATGCAATTGCATATCTTCTTTCATTTACCCTCTATTTGGATTTTTTAGGGTTTCTTTTTATTTGTTTCCATTCTCCTTTTTCTTTTCGAGAATCGGGCAAAAATGCGGTAACAATGCACATATCTGTTTTATGTTTTTCATTCAATTTTGTTAACTGTTCATCTTTAATGTTGCCCGCATAAAGTTAAGAGCTTTTCGTATTTTCTCTTGTCGATGCGGTTAATCTTTCCCTCTGCATGACTGGATTCCGCGTGTGTATTTTGAATTGATGTTATCTGGAAACAGATTTTCTTGTTAGATAATTGTGAAACAACAATTAAAGAGATTTTGGTTTCAACTTTTATCGTATTTTTACTATTTTCAAGATAATACATCTATTGTTGTTCACAGTCTATGCAATGTTATTTAAATTTAGTGTTTTCCCCTTTACTCTTGTAGCATTCATTTTCATATAAGTAGGATGGCATATTGATTCTCGTGGCAATTAGAATGTTTAGCGTAGGAAATTGAGAAATTGTTTACATGCTTCAATATTACTGATGCAGGGATTTAACTGGCATACTGCTTAGGAGTTTTGTTTTTACCCTAATTTTTTTTCTTTTTTGGAATATCTGAAAATCAGAATTTGAGTAATGGGCAAGAGAAAATCAGCGGCTAAGGCCCCTCCAAAGAAACGAATGGATAAACTTGACACTGTCTTTAGCTGTCCTTTCTGCAATCATGGGACCAGTGTTGAATGCAGCATGTAAGCATTTCTTTAATATGTAGGCATTTTGTTTCCTTCGCATTTGCATTCAGAGACATTTAGGCCTGTTTTCTCTAAAATCACAAAGTAACATGACACTTCTATTTTATTTAAAGTTAGAGATGAATACTATTCATATTGATGCTCATTTTGGGAGGTCTTTTGACAGTGATATGAAGAACATGATAGGGGAAGCTTCATGCAATATATGTCAAGAGAGCTTTAGCACCACCATCACAGGTTTGTTTTCATGGGCTGTAGTTATTTTATTTTACTCTTGAAAAAACACTTTATTCCACGGGTAAGATATGCTGTTATTTTACAGACTAGGTGCAGAAACGGGAAATTACTAAGATGGTGTATAAAAAAATTTGATGACCCCTTGATACTTGTCTATCATGATATTTTTTAATGTGTATTTTCCTGTTTGCCATTTTGAAAACAGGAAAAAAAATAAACAACTGATTTATTATTAAGATAGGCTAATATAGCATTGTAGGGAATGTTTGGTTCCAAGTCTGGAACCATGGAAGGTGGATTATGGATCTCAACCCAATTGTTAGTTTAAAGATGTTTATTGTATATATATGGGCTGAGTGCATATACACTGTAGATTTAGCTAATTATGTTTTTTGTGTGTCATTTCAGCTTTATCTGAGCCAATAGACATGTAAGTGCAATCACTATGTTGAAAACCTCCTCCTTCACCTCCTTCTTTCTCACTTACGTAAAACCGTGTGACTCAAGTAGCTTACTTGCAATGATGTAGATACACTGAATGGATTGATGAATGTGAGCTGGCGAACAACCAAGAAGATGATGGCGCTGAGTGATTGTGAGAATCCACTTCTAATAGTTGCTAAAGGAATAACTGTCCATCAAGCTTTATATAAGATCGTGCGACCTCAAGCTTAATTCCCATATACACTCTTTCGGAAGATTGTAATGCGGATGTACTCAATAACATGGGAATAATAGTTACTTTGATAGGAAGGATTTGATCAAATACATCTTGCTTGAAATTAATAAGATAAAACAATAATTTGAACCGTGAAATACACTATTTACATTAATTTTCTTATTAGAAAACATGGTAGTATTTTTCTAAATAATTGAAAGGGATTAATATGGTGAATAAAGAATATAGATGTAATGTATTTCAAGTAATTGAGTGTATTAGGTCTTATGAGTGTTGAGATTTGAGAGCATATGTAAATGCCATTGTTCAGCCGTCTATGTTTTCAGCAAACCGTTAATTTAGTTTAAGAGATTATATGAAAAATACCATAGCTTGGAAGTCATTTGTGAAAAATAGATTAAAAACACAAGAAGGGGGAGATCAATTGTGATTTTTAAATTTTTTCAAATTTTTGCACGATGTCATCATTTAGGTGATAGTTTCACTATAGATGATTAGTTAAAAAGTTGTTTTCACTATATTGCATCTCATGGAGAATGTTAAACACAACTAAGTTTGATCGATGAAATGTTTAGAAAGACTTTTCAAAATGTAATTTCGCAAATATCTTCTGATATTAGTTGCAGTTAACTAACATGTAATGTAAAGAAAATAAGGGATAAGAAAGAATTATATTATATTTTTATATTAGTTCATAGTTTCAAACTCACTGTTAAGTTTGTACGTAGAAGATGAATTAAATGTTTTTATCTATTTTAAGCAACATAGTTAGTTGGACTTATCATGTCTTAATGAGAGTGTTTTTACTTGAAATTATGTGAATCTAAGGCTTTTAAATTATGTGAATCTTAGGCTTTCATTGCGTGAGTTCCTAAAGGAGTTGGCAGAGGTTCAGAGTCTAAGGGTTGAGCTAATTATTCCAAGGTGATGGAATTTGAATGTTGCAAGGTGGATTCAAGTTGGGTAGACGTTTCATTTTAGGTCATCTGGTTAAGTGTTTGAGAGTTAGCCTGGGTTGGTTCAGCTGTAGAAGGTGGTTGGGATATCGTAGAAGATTTGGTTCGTGTTTGATTAGATGGTGCAGGTACAACTGTGTTTAGACGAGGTCATGGTGGTTTTAAGTAAAACAAAATCTAAAAGTTTTACCTCAAGGGAGACTACTCTTTAGTTGGCTTTTGTTGTTGAACTCTTCTTCTTTGCTTTCTAAGAGATGCAAACACCATGATTTGATTTTTTACTGATATCATCATGAATGGAAATAATGAGTGGCTTAGCAGACGGTGTTGCAGATTTATTAGGTTTTGTTGTAACAGCTTTCTTCTTATAAACATATATGGACCCTCTGTCTCTTCCGAACATCTCTTAGATGATTGGTCCTCCTCTTCTTAATGGATTGGGGAACTTCAACAACTGTAGGAACAGTAAGAACAAATTTAGCAGTTCTTCCTCTAGTGTTGTAGTAGACTCCCCAACATTCTTTGAATCGTTTGAAGACTCTAAATGTAAAGAAGATACAAAAGCAGGAGTTGCTATAACTGAAGTTCCTGCTCTCGTCTTCCTCTTCAAAGACATCTTGTTGACCTCTGATATAAACTTTTAAATCTTCTCTTCTACTAAAGTCAGACTCTCAAAAGGTCAAGGTGTGGACACTCAAGGTTTTCTAGACGATCTGCTAGCAAAACTTCTATGTTCAGGGGCGGAACTTCAACTTTCTCCAAAGGCCGACTCATCTGCATCTGCCTAACGTTCACCACAGAAAACAATGTTGTTTTCACGATGTAACCAACCTTTTTATTAGCTCATATCGTTGGCCTTCATTAATCTTATAAAACAACTAGTAGACTCTTTGATGCCCCCAACAAACAATTGATCAAAGCTGAATATGGCACATTTACCATGCCTTCTCTAAGAGACTTCACCACTCTCAGAATGTTTAGGAATAGAAGGTGAAGTTGAATGGTATACCCGCTATGAGTTGATAGATAACGTACTTTCCAAACTCAGTAACATGGTCTATGGAGCCATGTTTTGGAAACAAAAACTTGTTACAGACTTGCTGTCAAATCATTGCATAGCTTGTCAGACGATTATAGTCAATCTTTGACCTACCAGTATTTAGAAAACTTTTCTCCATACAAAGCCTACAGTACCAGTTCCACTATAGATATCTTCCCAATATGGATAGTAGCAGTTAGTTACCCTCTCACAATTGATGGCTTCTGCTATAGCTACTTGGTTCAACACAACCTCTCTTCCCAGAACCACAAATTTTATCATGTTCCTCTTGATGAGCTTAGCATTGCTCCAAAAGCTTCGAATTAATTAGAATAGATGGTTAGGCCTATAAAGAGACGTCAGATACCATAGTCACTACAAGAAAATTATGAAATAGAAATCAATTTTATAGACAAAAAATAATTAGTTGTTATAGTAACTAAAATAGATATTATTTTAGAGACTAAAAAAAATTTGGTTTCTAAATTAGTTTCTATTATTGTTAAATGGTTTCTAAATTGGTATTTAATTAGCTACCAAGGTTTTAACTATTAATTATTTAGATTCTAAATTTGGTAGCAAAAATCTTGGTAGCTAATTAGATACCAATTTAAAAATCATTTAATAAGAATAGAAATTAATTTAGAAACCAACAATCTTTTTAGTGTCTAAGATGATTTCTAATTTAGTTAATATAATAATTAATTATTTTTTGTCAACCACGTGTTGCTCCACTGAAGGTTGTTTTGCCATTGTTGATTCCCTTGATAGTCGCACTTAGATACATTGGAACAACCAATGATAAAAAACAATAAAAGCTTTTAGAAAATGTACGGGTGCGAAGGGATGATTATAGTTTTTTGAATGAGATAACTGAAAGAGTAAATGTAGCAAGGGTAAAATCTATGAGGTTTGGACACTTATTCTTAAATGGCGTATCCGTGTCGGGCACACATATCCGTGTCAACACTCGTACGACACTTGTAGGATACTTATCGGTGAAATGTTCAATTCAAAAAATTATTTGTTGGATTTTTGAAAATTCTAGCACGGTTCTAACACAATTTTAAAAGGTATAAATATAATAACTTTCTAAAAACTCAAATTTAATGTATAAATTTTTATTATGAATATAAAAATAAGAACAAATTCTTTTGAACCAGTCATGAAAAATATTTTTCTGCTCCCAAAAGAATCTAGAACACACTTTTGCACATAAATATTTATTTTCAATTTATATAATTCAAAATTATATAATATATAGATTCGTGTCCCCATATCCTATATTTTAAAGATTATACGTATTTATGTGTCGTGTCAGTGTCGTATCCGTATCTATGCTACATAGGATAAAACAGTGCGTATATAAGCAGATTTAAACAGGGCAATTTGGTGAAAATAAATTCAAAAGATACATTTAGGATATAAAAAGATTTTTTGTTATAAAATATTTAAATAATGTAACAGATCGTCTTATGCAAAACGTGTCATAGACCGTCTAATGCATACAATTTCTACACTGTTTAATACATATAATTTCTAGACCGTCTAATGCATTAAGATATAAATACTTGTAGACGTTGTAGAGCAGATTGTCTACTTGAAGAATTCTTCTCAGAAGAAGGTGAATGTCTCATCCTTATCCTTATCTGACCAGCTCCAATATTAATCCATTTTGTTTTTGCGTGAATCTTGTTCATCTCTTCTCATGTTTCACTACCTTGGGAACGTAGACAGTGTTAACATCCATTGTCCTGGTTCCAGAATCTGAGTCTTCTTGCTTCGATTTAGGATATCTGTAAAAGAAATAATTTTATCCTTTGGTACCCATGCTGTTTTGGGTTTTTTCATGGTTTCCTTTTCAGAATACCACTAGACTGTCTATGTAAAAATGCGTGAGATTTAATTTAAGATCTTCATATCCTATCTCTGATTTATCATGTTTTTTTGGAGTTTCTTAAAAGCAAGTCCATAGATTTTCCACTAATATTCTCGTACAGAATGTATGTCAAAGAATCTTAAATCCATGTTGTTGTACCAAGAAGTGATAGATAAAACACTAATTACGTGTTAAACTTTGGGACCAAATAAATCTAGACTCATTTGGATAAAAGTCCATTAAAATATTTTAACATTAACGAGGCAGATGTTATTTATTTATTACGTCCAATACAATTTATTAACATGAGCGTAAGAGTGTTTACTTCATCTTAAAAAAAAGTAATAGAAAGAAGTCATCTGAACACGATGAGTGAAATGATAAAAAATATATAAACTCAAACAAAAAGAATAGAAGATAAAATGTGGATCTTGTAGAATCCTTTGAGTTTCTACAAGAATAATTTCAATCTTTATTTTTCTAAAATTGGTGCGCTCGTAAGGTAATATATAATTATAATTCAGATTATATCGTAAAAGGAAATACATTTTATAAAAGGTTATTAAAGGTTTGATGGTTGGAATAACTTAGGATAATGTCATTTGATTTCTGTCTCTCTATATATATAATATTTTAAAAAAGGATAAAGGATTCCAAAAATAAATTTAAAGGTCACTTTTCGTTTTCACTATTAATTTTCTTTTTGGGGAGAAATTTGATAGAAGAAATTTCGCAAGAATCTAAATTTGGAAAATTATGTTTTGTTGTTTGGTTTACCTTTTAAAAAATAATATTCTCAACAAATAATGTTTTTTCAAAAATAATTTTTACCAAGTTTCTCATGAACATTTTTATGAAAAAAAATGAGAATCTATCTTTTCCGAGTTGAAATCAAAATTTTAATGAAAAAATATTGTTGTTAAATTATTAAATATGGTAATAAATTAATGATTTTAATACATTTTTAGAAAATATGTACAAATATTTTCCTTAATATTTTTTACTAACTATGAAAATTTTGGTCATTTATAATAATTTTCAGAATGTATAGATTTTAGGAATTGTGATTCTCAATGTACAAAATGTTTCTTTCTCACAGAATAGCTTTAATGATTAAGTATAAGCTATTTATTAGAATCATTACATTAAAAAGAAAATAAAGAATTAAGATGAGTAGAATTACTTCACAAATAACATGATTCTCGTCAATTAAAAATGTATTAAAAAAAGTTGTATCATTTTAGACATCAGTTCTAATTCAATAACTTTCCAATTCTCGGTTAAAATTTACTTTTTAATTATCAATTACCTATTCATTTGATTAATTTTTTATCATTACATTCTCACTAATAAGAACTAAGTTTTCTTAAATATACCCTATAAAAGATTATTAAAATATAGAGAACCCTTGTACTCCACTCATATAGTACCTATATCCCTTCGTTTTTAAGAAATAATGAGATGAGAATAACAAATAACTCAATAAAATTATTTTAGGAGTAACTTAATTTCTCCAATGTATTTTCCACCTGTCATTTCATGAAATTAGTCTTTCATATGATGGGATAGCAGTGTAACATATACACACAAAAAGTGAACTAATTGAGACACAAGTTCAGACGATGAAATACTGAAATAATGTGCAAAAAATAAATGTACGCAAGTTTAGTACAAAAGAGATAATAAGGAAACAGACCAATCTAATAAAACTAAAATAACGCTTGGCCACAAAAAAACAGATGGCAGGGGCTGCAAACGTTGTCATAGAGGCATGTATGCATGCAATATCATCGTAGGCTGAATGAAACAAAAGTGGGAAAATCCTTGTAACGAGTTTACTAGTCTGATAAGTTAACTAGCAAATTCACAACCACAATTAAGACTTTTGGTAAATATAAAGCCAAAGCCTTCTAGCATTACCCATGTACTTGTAACAAGGAACAAGAAACTTGTTACGATCTGTTAGTCTGCGACTGCATAATTTCACTAAGGATCACACAATCTCAATCCTCAAATATTACCATCCAATAAGATTATTCAAAGTTCCTTTTTTCTTCGCTTATAGAAAAATTACACAATGGAACTAAAACAACTTTATTATTGAGCCAGTATAATGTAACCTTCGAAGGTTTGTCCAGCATGATTTGCAAAATAGAGTAAGCTGAATCACAAATTTTGAGCCTAAACGATAGGTCAATTCGGGTGATGCTAATGAGATTCTAGCATTCATCAAATTGCTCATCATATATACTATACAGCAAATTTTGTAGTTAGAATTCGCATCCAGCAGCTTCTCATGCTGCATTCCAGTGAGAATGAGCTATTCACAAAATATCTCAAGGCAAAAAATGACCTTGATTTCTGGTAACTTGGAGAAATGATAAAATACCCAAACATTGGGGCAGGCAAAATAAAATCAAGCACAAAATAAGGTATAACCAAGTCGAGTGCAGCATCTTGCAGATGATTCCAAATAGATCATGTCCCATAGTAGTCGCCCATGTTCTCAACAAGATAGTCATATGGGGCAGCCAACCCATACTCGTACGCTCCATTCAGTGTAGTCACTCTGTGTGAAGCAGAATAGACACCACCTATGCCAACTTTTGCATTAACTTTGGCTCTGCCTTTGGCAGCCCTTTTGTTGTCATGTGGAAACTCAGCAGAAAGCCTTCCCATCTGCTTCTGCAGATCAGCAACTGAATCATTAGCCAACTTTGTCTTGGAGTTCTTCTTACCATCAACGAGCTTCAGTTCCAACCGGTACAAGGCACATGCATCACACTTGCTAATCTCGTATTCATAAAGATGCCACTCAAAATGGTTCAGTGGTTGTGGATCCATATAATAGGATCTCTTCAGCCCTCCAAACTCATTCATGACTTGCTTTCTGGATTCATGCCAACCACGTCCACTATAATCTGGCAATGACCTTTGCTTTCTGTTTCCACTCTCAAATGCTCTACGAGGCTTATCAAAGAAGAGCCACTCTCTAATAGTCTCACCCTCAAGAACAGTCAGATCAAAGAGCTCTGCAATCAAATATATGAATTGATTCAAGAAAGAACAATCTTGTAAACCCGTACCAGATACATCTCTAAAAAATAACCAAACCCGTCAACCAAAGAAAAGAGACTAAAAGATCAGAAGTACCAGGCGCATTCCATGGAGACTTCGCAGTTGCTGCTCCCTCACATTCTGGGATGCCAACATCTTTTCCTTGTGCCCTTGCACTAAGGGCAGCAAAAAGTAAACTATCCTTTAAACCAATTCCCCCTGGTCGTAGAACTGGGGACATACCTGGTGGCCCTTCATTCAAAGCTAAGGCAGCATGAAAGCTACTGCAGTAGTCTTGACACCAGTCCAACCCTTGCGCAGGCCTTGGACAGTCCCAAAGTGAACATTTTGGGCCTAAGAAAGCAGAAGGAGGAGGGCAGATACTTGGTAAGTAGCTAGATATATGAGGAATAGCATCCTCCTCACAATAACCTGTACCATTAAAACCAGTGTAAAAGCCATGATCATAGTCCTGATGCAAATCAAACTGATGATATTCTAAAGCATGTCCATCTGGGTTGTTAGCTGCCACATTTTGAACACTTGAGGTGGAGTTTTTGCACTCATCAATCAATGGGAAATCATGTTGCTGTTGGCCCTGATTTACAGTTAAACCAGGAAACTTATTACAACCACAAACGAATCTAATATTGAAAATAGACTGCTCTTGAAATACTGGACAGAAAACGTGTAAAAGCAGAATAACCATCAGAGCCTTTTCTTTTCCATTTTTAGGAAAGATTTAAAAATACATTAAGAAAAACTAGCCCAAAGCATATTACAACTGAAAATAACCACTCAAATAGGGTAGGTAATGTCAACTGAAATCCCAAACAGTATACTTTCACATGACTCGGTCACACAGGTAATCTATGAAACACTCCAACTTCTTGGGACAAAGATGGGCAAAAAGAAATATATATTAGCAAGAAAAGTATATTATACACAAACTTATTTCCAAAAAACTGACTAATTAGCCAGTTCAACCAGAAAAACAAGGACTCGTCCAATATATACTGCATTCATAATGCTTGGATACATATAATGCACCACAACAACCACCAACACCCATCTAGCTATTTGGGTGGGTGTTGACCTTGGTCCAGGTTCAAGTCAAACCCCAAACACACCATAGTACCCAAACACATACACCCTCAACCCAGTCCAAACATCAAACCACCCAACGCTATAAGTACCATTGACTGTTGTAGCAAGTCTTGTTATCAGAAAATTGCAAAGAAAGCTCTGATTATGCTTTCTTACGGAGAAAGTTCCTCTTAAATCAAGATTGGTGATCAATGGCAGTTCAATGCAGCTTATCAAAGTCAACATTAAAAATTTTAAGCAACCCATAGAACTTGATCAAGCAATAACCACTTCAGACAAAGCCTTATTTATTTCCAAGTCTATATAAACTAAAACAAATACAGTTCCAAGGCCCAATGTTGGTTCACAGGTAAAACAAAGAACATATTTGAATTAAAATACTGCACCAAGGGTTGAGTCAATCTTTATCACTCTCAATTATGTGCATTCTAGATACAAAGTAAATGAAAATTAACAACTCAATTTCCACCAGCAATATATGCAAAGTTGGGATTATCAAGTGCAAGGGGCATTAAGGATCCATGATTGTTGGAAAAACCACCTTAATTGTGGCCACTCCGAGCATGCATTAGTTGTGCCTCTTTGGGGTTTGCCCTAATTGCAGTGTCATGGATGATGTTTTAGTCCTACATCACTAGAGATATGATTTAAATATTATAAACCTAGGACAATCTTCACCTAACAAACCAGTTTTGAGGGGTTGGGTTAAACCTTAAGTACAAATTCTGAGGGATGATCATTTCAAACATTAGATCTATTTTCTGAATTGTAAATCAAAACAAATCATCAATTATAATATTGATGATTAGTCATTAAAAATATAAAAATATAATTTTTTATATAGTATAACAATAAATTAAGTACTGAGATAAATTATTTTCTTATTGTCTACACATAATTATTAGAATTCTCCATGCTCATCTCACTAACCTCTGAAAGACAACCTAGCAAGAAAGTGCCCTACTTTTTTTCAGCCATCTCTTTTTTTTTCGTCTCTTTTCTACCATGGTCCATCTCAGTTCCAAAAATCCAAGGTTTGCTTCACCTACTTCCTCCCAGACCCATCATCCTTGCCACTGGTGACAGATGAAATCCTACAACCAGAGGGTCTCTGTCACTGTAATATCCCCACGTATCCCCAAGCCCCGATAGTTGATCTGCTGGGTTAAGTTGGTCCATCTGGACAGCAGGTGAAGACACATCTGAGATCTAAGCCCCCAGAACTCTCCACTGACAAGATTTTGTCCACATCCAACCATCACCCTGGTTTATTACCACACAGATGCTGTTTGGCCCACTAACCATTATTTGTATGACTAAAATGGGGGAAGAATTAAGATTCAAGCAATTCTGCCATTATTACATCAATTAACATGCAATTCCTACAACAAGATACTCCATATAATTCATATCAATCGACTGAAGATTAGAAGCAAATCGATGAATTAATTTGCAACTCATACAATTCCAATGAGGGTAGCCAAGAAAAAGTTGTGTGCACACTACATACCATGAAGTACTGTATTATATGACAAGATAGTAGAACCGGTATATTCCGGCTCATTCACTAATGTCTACTTTACTCCTCATCTCCTTAATATAATTCCCTTATCTTCTTTAACCTATCCCCACAATCCCAAAAAGCAAGATATATTGTCATGTTTTGCATTCTGCATTTCTGTTTGAGTACATCAATTACATGACTTCTATATAAATAATAGATGTGATTCAATTATCAAGAAAGGAGAAACAAGTTACAAAGTTAAAAAAGGAAAATAAACATATATAATCATTCAATCCAAATATAGCATAGAAAGGTAGACTTTGTCTGGTAAACTCTGAAAGCCAGGCCCAAAACAACCCACTTCCTGTTCACTGGGAAAAATTCTATAGACAAAAGTCACATGGATAATATTTACAAATTCTATTAAACAGTGTCAACCATTTCTGAAGCATCTGCAATTTATATATGAAGTTAGAGTAATAAAAATATAAAATTCCAATCAATACATAAACAACTAATGTCACTACCACACAGACCTGCAAAATTATTATCGCCAAAAAATCCTCCAAAAGGAAAAATCACTCACCTCCTGGAACATGACCTTGCCCCCAGCTTGTAGTGTCTGATCATTAGGTTCAGACTTAGGAGCAGCTAACGGACTAGAGGCATCATCTTCCTCGTCACAAAGCTGCAATAGCCGACAGATATCGGTGGAGAATGACCCAAGACTGCCACCCTATATTAACCCATAAACACAAGAGTTCACAATCACAACTTTACCACAAAAACTGCCATTCAAGTTCGCACATGTTCATCTCAATTGGAAAAGTACAGGTTAGAAACAAGCAACCATGATAGATATCTCAATTTTAAATCTAACACAAAGTTAACTAGTTTCAGCAACGATGTTACCACCATGAAAATGATCTTACTTGCTGCAACGAAGATGCAGGCGAGGGCTCATTGAGCTCAGCCTTCCACTCACGAAGCATTTGATGAACTTGCTCCTCAAGCACTGCAGCATCAACAGTGCGGCTCTCCTTCCTAGCATACTGCAGATCCAGGAATATCACTTGCAGGTCATCCACACGGTTCTTTGCCTTGTCCTTAAAGAGCCTGTGCGATGCAGACTTGCAGCTGTTCTTGGGAACCTTCTTCATTGCAAAACCTGAAGTTCTGCCAACAAAACTGAGTTACAGTCACCAATATCAAAAACTGAGTAACAGTCCATCACAAAATGAAACCTACCAAAAACATAGAGAGAAACCCCCCAAAAAATGAACACAACTTGGAGGCAACTTTATCATGATCAGAAGCATATTCCAGCCTCACAACCTAAAGACCACATATTCTAACACAAAGAATCTAACAACCCCACCGGAGGATTAGGTCAAATTCAAATTGCATTAAAAAATTGTCCCCATTTTCGACTAATTAACACCCCAAAAAAAAAACATGCAGGCACACAAGCCATCTACTGATGAAAAATAAACAAACCTAAACATAGATCCAAACAATCAAATTATTACAATCCATCACAGAAAGAAATAAACCCAAAACCTCAAAAAACAAAAACAAATTAAGCATGCAAACACACCCCAGTTTCGCTGAAAACGAAAAAAAGCAGTTCGAGCAAGCACCGAGGCAGAACCGACCCAAGTCAATATTCAGTAAAAGATCGAAAACCCAAAACGTGAATTGCATGAAAAATGGGACAGCAAGAGGAACAGCAAAGAAGTGATGTGGATCGATTGAAAGGTGATTTTTTGCAGAGAAGAACCATGTCTACCTGAGATTCTGTGATAGTAGCTTTCCAACAAAATAAAAAGAAAAACAGATACTAGTCTTCTTTTTGTTTAGCTGAAAACACCCAAAACCTCACACTGTCTCGTCAAAAAAATTGAGAAGTTGAGGAAACTGATATAAGGGAATGGAAATGAGAGAGAGAAAATAAGTTAAAAAGAAAAATGCTTTTGAGTTGGTGACTTTCTCTCCCTCCTTTGCTCACTCCCGAGGCAATCAACAAGCCAAAGGTTACAAACAGTGAAGAATATCAAAATGCGTTTCTGGAATAAATAATTGTAACACTGCTCTTACTTGGTTAAGACGAATAAAGTAACTAATAATTTCTATTGTTAATTTATAAAGTATGCTTTTTATAAAATGTTTAACAAAATATATTCAAATAATTTATTTTTAAGAGTTTTTAACTGACAAGTTATAAGTTTTTAGTTAATTTTTATTAATATTCTTTATTTTTTATTTTTTATTTTCTTTAAGTTACTTTTAGTTATTATCATTTATTTTTATTTTTATTTTTATTTTTATAGAGATAAAAGTAATTTTTATATAAAATATAATTAAAAAATATTAAATATTTATTTAATAATTGTATTATTTTTAATGTTTAGTATCTTCGTTTTTTAATATTTTATGTGATTCAAATTAAAAAAAAATATATTACAAAATAATTAATGTTTTCATTCCATAATCTATAACAATAACAATATATAATATATAATCAGATTATTCTTATAATCGTCTTTTTTACATAATTTTTTCTCATTTTTATCTTTCAAAAAATAACAATTAATTTAATATATCAGTTTAATAAAAAAATTCTAATTTTAACCGTTATCAATTTAATAATTAATTTTTCTTATCAATTTAATAACTTCTTCTTTTCCTTGAAATTATTATTTACAAAGTCTTTTAATAACCTCTTATAAGTTCATTATCACTCTTTTCTTTTCTCTTTTACACATCATCATTCTCGTACCTCTTTCTTATTTTATGTTTTGATTAATATATGTAAAAATTATTCTTTTACTAAATCTAAATTTTTTTTCTAGTTTTATTTCAATTCTTCCATCTTCTATACATGCATTATGTTTTCTTATATATATTATAATATTTTAAAAATGTGAATACTTATATTTATTATAAAATAAGAGCTCTACACATGTTGTGTTTCCACTAGTGTTACATAAAAATTATAAATAATAAAAATATATAAAATAATTAATTTAATTAATTTAATAATAGTTTAAATTGAAAATTAAATAAAAATTATAAAAATAAAATTTAATTAATAATTATTAAATTAATTAGTGTAATACCCATATAATATAAGCCAGCAGAGGATTTATTGGCAAATCATTAAGTATCTTAAAATAAAGATTATACATACCTATATATATATATATATAATTCATTGTGAATTATATCTAGTTCCTTCTCAAATTAATCACTTACACATGTTTATGTACACAATATATACTCATAATAAATTATCATATAAATAACAGTATTAGGATAAGTTATTGAAATAAATTTTCATCCTAACATAGATGTATATAAAAGAAAATATTATAATTACTACAAGAAAATTATGAAATAAAAATCAATTTTAGAGACAAAAAATAATTAATTGCTATAGTAACTAAATTAGAGACAAAAAATAATTAATTGTTATAGTGGTTAAATTAGAGACTAAACAAATTTTGTTTCTAAATTAGTTTCTATTATTGTTAAATAGTTTTTAAATTGGTATCCAATTAGCTATCAAGATTTTAACTACCAATTATTTAAATTCTAAATTTGGTAGTTAATTAAATACCAATTTAGAAATCATTTAACAGTTAACAGTAATAGAAACTAATTTTAGAATCCAAAAAAAAATTTAGTCTCTAAAATGGTCTCTAATTTAGTCAATATAGCAACTAATTATTTTTTGTCTTTAAAATTGATTTTTATTTCATGATTTTCTTTTAGTAAATTAACAATTCACAAACTAATTCAATACATAATTATCCCATCAATGTAAAAAAAATCAATCAATATAAACTATAGATGGGTCTATATATCAAAGGATATTCAACAAATGGAATATAAATTAATATCTCCTGCAAAACTTATATTAAGTATTTTCTACCAAAAACTAATATCTATATCAAACCAAGACTTACATTAACAAATGAACATAAGAGGTATCAGGTAAGTTCATTAATTAGTAAAGTATGGGGTTATAACATAATTTTATTTACATAATATACAACTCAAACAATGATTCGTATATTATCCCAAATTTGTGACCTCATATTCATATAATACTTATCATTTTCAACCACCTTTTTCATACAATATAATTCACTTAAACGAAATCACAAATTAATTAAATATACAAATTAATATTCTATTTATATTTATATTTAACATTCATGTTCAATCAATTAACATAACAAAACAAAACAAAATAGTTTGAGCGGAAAAAAATTCGCTTGAACAAAAAAAATCGCTTCAACAAAAATCTAGCCAAGAGCAAGGGTTGAGTTCTAACTTTATTTTCGTTTGAGCGAAAAATCTCTCGTTTGAGAAGAAATAAGATTGATTCATTTTCACTTGAGCGAAAATGCAGCCAAGAGCAAATGATCAGTTTGGATAAATTTTACTCTATTACATACTCTATTCATCTCAATTCAATCCTTGAATAACTATAAGAAATTATACTCAACTTCAAACACTTATATATTTTCAAACAAAAACCTTAAATAGAAATCAAGATATTGCAATCATCGATATTATCTACCCTAAAGTACTATAAAAACATTTATAGTTTCTCTTACCTATAATTTTGTACTCTAAAGTAACTTTCAACTAAAGCAAGAAAATCACTACAAAAAAATAATTAAATAAAAAATAGTTTTAGAAAAAAAATAATTTTAGAAAAAAAATAATTAGTTACTATATTGATTAAATTAAATATTATGTTATATACTAAAAAGTATTGATATCTAAAATAGTTTTTACTATTAATAAAAATTATAAACTAATTTTTGAATTAGTATCTAATTAACTATCAAAGTCGGTAGTTAAACTGGTTTCATAATCATCATCTCAACTCAGACAATGTAATCCGATTTTAGAGAATGTAATCTAGTTAGGTCTTATTTAAACATATGTCTAATGTATGAATTAAAAATAAAGATCTCAAATTTTATACAAATGTATACCATAAGCAATTACATAGACTCAAACTAAAAACAATTTATTTTACGGTAAATAAAAATAATAATTTCAAATGATAAAAAATAAAATCAAATTAAGAATAAAATCAAAATTGATTCATTTCACAAAAACTAAAAAAATATTTCATTATAATAATTAGAATGAAATTGATAAATAAACATTTTTGAATTACAACGAATATGTATTCAGAAAACAAAGTATTACACTTTATAATAAAATATATCTCTTTTAATTTATTAACTATTATTATAAACAAAGTCATATTAATTATTATATTGTTATATTTTTTAACTCTTTAGTCAAAGTCTTTAACATAATAATTGATATTTTCTTACGTAACGTTACCTTTTCTGTTTTTTAATAATGTGTATTTATTGAAAATATTAAAACACACATTATAATATGATAAAATGATCTTTTAAACTTCTTTATTAAAATGGTAAAAATATAAATATCAACGTATCCTGATATTTAGATTATGTACTAAATGAGGATAGTACTAAAAATTCGTTAATATTTTCTTAATATTTTAAAATAAAATTGAGTTAATACAAATTAAAAAAAAAAAACTAGACTAAATTATGAGTTTACTCATTACATTTAAGGAAATAAAAACTATTTTAATTTTTTAATATTTACTAAAACTATATTTTCTACTAAACAATACTATATGAAATGACCGAAATCATATTTTTATTTTAAATTTATGGAAATAAAAAATATAAATGTATATCTTGTATTTCTGTTAAATCAATTATCATTTCAACGATCAATTAAAGAAAAATTTTAAAATATTAAATAAAATTTAACTAAATTAACAATATATATTAACCTCATGAACGTGTTTCAATATGACTTGTTTAAATGAGATGAAGATGGAGTGTCTATAGATTTATTTTTCTTTTACAAAATTGACACCTTAATATTAAAATATTAAGCTTACTAAAAAGATGGAGTTTCACTTCTTGCAATTTTTTTAAAGGAAACGAAAAGTTTTAAGTGGGAGTTAATTTTGTGAACTACAATTTTATTAGAAATGAAATTTCTACATAAATAATTTAGAAGATTAAAGAAAATAATTTTTAAAGGCTTTTATTACTAATTATTGGGTTATTGTACATATATAATTGTGAAGATTTCAATTAAAAAAAATATATGTTTTACCTTCTCAATCATGAATCCTTTATCTAGTTTGGGAGGCCAATATACAAATATAATTAATATTGTAATTAAAGAAATAATATTTTCTTGGTTTATACTCTTTATAGAATCTCGAAATGCTTGAGTTAAAAGGATTAGTGTACAAATATAATTGAAAACCTTTTAGGTGTATAAGAGAGATTATTAACCTCATATAGATGGACTTTTAGTGAGAGATTTGAGACTAAAAAGTAATCTCCAATAAGATACTAGAATAAATTTAAGGATAATCTTAAGAAAAAAATTGGGAGTTGATGAACAAGCTCCATAGACTTCAACAAAGAAATACCAGAATTGAGGAATATAGACAACAAAAGAAAGTACTCATTGAGGGCAAGGACAAGGGAAGAACCACAAATCACTATTTTTAGGTTTCAAGTGACTTGAATTATGAGATTAGAACAATAGCTTAGGAGGAAGTCTACCACGAGAAATTACTACCCTAATAATTCAGACACATTGAAGGATGTTAATGATGAAATGATAAACCCATAAATGTATGTCTCTCCAAACATCTTGGTATGGTTGCACGATGACACGTCTACGTCCATGTCAATAGGGAAGCATAACCATCTTTCTGTCTTTCAATTTTTTTTTCTTTTATTAGAAACCTTTCATAATTTGTAACCAGATCTTGCAAGATGCAAGTACTTCTTCTGACAGACAATACGATATCTTGCAATCCTCACTTTGTTTGATAAATGAAAACTTTAATAGGCAATAAGTGCATATAGTCTTTAAGCGTACAATGTACCTAACAAAAACATTTTTAAGCTTATTACTATGTTGTAGGGAATGTTTTCATCTTCTATCTACCCAAATGATGTGTAAAAGCACAAGTCTACACCAAGATCACTTAGGATATGAGTTAAAGCTATTTTGTTTCAACAACCATCTTGACACGAGTTTATGTCAAATCTCGTTTCATTATTTGCCTTGTATGGTCTTTGCTTTTACTTCATTTTAAGTAAACAAAAACTCTCTAACCTAGTGTTGATAAGTCTACTAGTTATCAAGATGTTTCTTGAATAGGAGATTGGCATTTAATGTTGTGTGGAGCATATCTAAGGCACCTCTACGTCCACACTAGTCAAACGAAAGAAGATGAAGTTATCCAAGTTCAAAAGCTCTCAACAACCAGAAAGGGATTTGCAACGACTCTATATAAGGTTATCCTCAGAAGAAAAAGAATAAGATAGAAAAGTGAACGATTGCTAAGTGTCAAAATATTATCAGAACCTTTCAATGACCTTAAAAGTTTGTAGAGAACATAGTTGATAACAAACTAGAAAAGAGTTCGTGTATTTGTATATGTCATAAGACACTAACACTCTCTAATGATCAAACCCCTTATGATCTTTGTGATCACATCCTTATTCAAACCTAGTTTATTTAGCTAGGAGTGACTACATTCCAAAAACAACTTAGTGTCTTAGCTAAGAGTGACTATTGTCTAAACAATTGGTTGTGATACAACCCAACTCAACAAGCAGATGACCAAGGACCCCACAGACGCTTCACACCTAGGTCAATCATCTCAGCATCCAAGAAAAGGCTCCACCAAACCTCAGAAGGACCTCAGAAGAAGAAGAATTGGACATAGACTAGAGTATTAGATGTTCTTTCTTCTGGTCTTTTTAAAAGACATGATTAAGTAAATAAATTGGGCTCACTATGGGCTACAATTAGAAGAATAAGCTAAAATAGGGTGTACTTAGTATAAGTATTGGGCTTGTGCTAAACCCACCAAAAACCTAGCTTCTAGAAACCCTTTCCAAAACTGCCCCTTAATCTAGTTTCTAGAAAATGTAGGCTAGCTTGGGAGGCACTCCACTTTGACCTACCTTCTAGAAGGTTTCTCACAAATAACGCTCTTACCCCTCCTATATAAAGGGTGCCTTGTCTCATGTATTTCACACTTGAATTTGAATTAAGAAGAGAAACTGTACTTGAGTGATTAGTGAGTTTTGTCTCCAAAATTGTTCTTGGTCTTATCTTGAGAGTAGTGCACCTCATGTGGCAACTCCTCACATCTCATCTTGGAACCTCCCACCATTCCAAGTGGCGTGATTCCTTGCTCTATTTCCATAAGCTTTCCTTTCTCTTCATATTTTCCTTTTCTTTGATTATGCCTTTCCATTATTCTATGTTCATTGATGTTCTTTATCTCTTCCTTTATTTCTTTCATTTTGCTTCATTATATCATTAATACAAAATATCAAAACCACGAACCCATATAAAGACGATTAGTAGAAAACTGTCGTAAAAAAACGGTGGCATTTTCGTAATTATTTGGTACTTTTAATGACGTTTCTGCGGGGAATCATCGTTAAAAATGGTTCTGGGAGTGAAATAAAGACGGTTCTAGGAACCGTCGTTAAAGACAGTTATGGGAGGAATTGTTGTTATAAGTGTAAAATACACTAAAATCGTCAAAAAGTGTTGTCCCGTGCGTCCCCCTCTCCTATTTTGTTTTGCGCTCATTCTTCTCACTCTCACTGCACTCACTCTCACTCTCACTTCTCTCACTCGTTCCTCTCTCTGCCACCACACTAAAGCCGATGATAGCAACGCACACCAAGGAATCGCCACCGTGCAACCGACCACAACGCATACCAAGGAACCGCCATCGTGCAATCACACCGTGGAACCGGCACCGCAACCTTTGCCCTCAGCCCTAGCAGCGTGACCCCGCCCCAGCTGCACCTAAAACGCACCAGCTCCGCGCAAGGCTCAACCACCACTCACAACAAAGTTCTTCCATTATGCTGCCACTTGTGCTCCGCACCACTTTTGAGGTTAGTGTTTTTATTTATTATTTAATAATATATTAAATTTGATTATGTATATATTGAACATGTTTATTCTGAGTCTGGGGTGTCAGACCTTCGGAAATTTTGATTTAGTTTTTAATGATTACATATTAACTTTATATATTGAACGCACTGATTCTGAGTCCGAGAGTGTCTGACCTTCGACAATTTTGATTTAGTTTTTAATGATTAGATATTATTTTTATATATTGAATGCATTGATTCTGAGTATGGGGGTGCCCAACCTTCGACAATTTTTATTTAGTTTTTAATGATTAGATATTATTTTTATGTATTGAACGCATTGATTCTAAGTTCGAAGGTGTCCAACCTATTGAACCAAGTGGTGTTTAAGCTTTGAAGAATCCAAACCCTTTGAAAGATGTTGAAGCCTTGGATGTGCTTGTTGTTGTTGTGTTGGTTTAATTTAGTTATGGGGTAGTTTGAGTGTTGTAATCCACCTTTTGATTAAATCTAAAGCATAGGCATTCTCAATCTTTGTGAAAGTAAAATGTTTTTCAAACTAAGTTAAAACAACCGATTGTTTTGTCGAAACAACCGATTGTTTATACTTAGATGTTTTGAGAAAAGATT
>Ga0123342_1003699_pt1 | contig 24264 bp, 13 predicted proteins | sample Turbeawhitnodule_FD_89960 | JGI IMG/M metagenome (GOLD analysis project Ga0123342, IMG submission 89960) | Root nodule microbial communities of legume samples collected from Mexico - Turtle bean Mexico white nodule | ecosystem: Host-associated > Plants > Roots > Nodule | place: Mexico: Nepantla... | reverse complement strand
AAGATTGTTTAGGTTTCTCCAGCGACCACTGGCAAAATTGATTTCTGTACTTCGGGCTCCTAAATCTAAGGAAGGGTATGCTGCTATTGGTGGTGGCTCTCCTTTACGCAAAATTACAGATGATCAGGTAGAGTTCAATTTTTTGGTTTTACCATTATATGCTGCGCTGTGTTTTTCTGCAACAAGAATTCTTTGTTGGCCCTTTTCCTGTTACAAAGTTATCTCTATTGGTAATTTTTCTGGAACTAATGAAGCTTTTATGGTTCATTGTGCTTGTGCAGGCACTTGCAATAAAAAAGGCTTTGGAAACGAAGGGCCTCTCTTCAAATGTTTACGTGGGGATGCGGTACTGGTATCCATTCACCGAAGAAGCAATTCAGCAAGTGAGTTCTCATGTTTTGTGGCCTTTCTTCATTATTCTCCCACACATCCTTTTTCTCTTTTCATAACTAAATAACATACTGAACAATTAATTATGAATTATATTATTCTGGGCTCAAGTGGCTCGTCTTTTACTTGAGTTTAAAATCAAAGCTTGTCTTGCATGACAGATTAAGAGGGACAGAATAACAAGGCTTGTGGTACTACCTCTTTATCCGCAATTTTCTATATCCACAACTGGATCAAGCGTCCGCATTCTTGAGCAAGAATTCAGGTACTGCTTATTGACACTTCATGATCAATGCCCTTAGGTGATTCTTGGATTATTCTTTTATCAACTGATATCACTTCATTCAGGGAGGATGCCTATTTGTCTACTCTTCCTGTTTCCATTATAAACTCTTGGTATCAACGAGAAGGTTACATTAAGTCAATGGCTGACTTAATTGAGAAAGAGCTCCAAAGCTTTTCTGAACCAAAAGAGGTAGATTATTTTCGTGTTGAAAATGCTTTCAACATGCCTCTTACATAAATTGAAGGCTGCGTGATGTATTTTACTGCAGTCTGAACCGTGTTTTTTTTTTCTGTGTAGGCAATGATATTTTTCAGTGCCCACGGTGTACCTGTCAGTTACGTTGAGGATGCTGGGGATCCATACCGAGATCAAATGGAGGAGTGCATTTTCTTGATCATGCAAGAGTTGAAAGCCAGAGGAGTTAGTAATGAGCACACTCTTGCTTATCAGGTTCGTTTTGATTATGAACTCTTTGAACTTAACTTTCTTGAGTTAAATGGAGATTTTATATTCTAATGCTGGCTTGTATTCTTGCTTTCTCTGGTGTACCTTTTATTTTTCTGTTATCATACCTTTTTTGTTGGATGAATTTTCAGAGTCGTGTGGGTCCTGTACAATGGCTGAAACCATATACAGATGAAGTTCTTGTTGAACTAGGCAAAAAAGGTGTAAGGAGTCTTTTAGCTGTTCCCGTGAGGTACATTATTATCGTTACAGTACTGTCGAAAGTTGTGAATATACGAGAGTAAACTCTTGAAGTAATCGTGTCTTCTTTTATCCCAGCTTTGTGAGTGAGCATATTGAAACTCTTGAAGAAATTGACATGGAGTACAAGGAATTGGCTCTTGAATCTGGCATCAAGAATTGGGCACGTGTACCTGCTCTTGGTCTTACCCCTTCCTTCATCACTGATTTGGCTGATGCAGTAATGGAAGCTCTCCCGTCTGCAAAAGCAATGTATCCACGGATCAGCACTTCTGAAGATGTTGATCATGAAAATGACCCTGTCAAATATTTCATCAAGTTGTTCTTTGGTTCATTCTTTGCATTCATCTTGTTCTTGTCATCCAAAATGATCACGGCATTCAGGAATCATGTTATTTAGAAGGAATAGAATCTGAGCATAGAGATGAATCTACTGATAGCAAACATAGTATACTTCCATTTTTTTAGCTTTAGTTTCTCTCATTACAACCTCTTCTCTATAACACTACACAGATATTGAAGAAGCAAATAATTGACCAGGGATCTGTTTTAGAGCCAATAAGCATTCTCTCGATCTGGATATTAAACCCCCAAGTAGTTATTGATTTTTGTATATTACTTATTTAAACCTTCTCTACATTTTAAAGTTGGCATAAAGTGTTTAAATATTAATTGTATTCATTGTTGATGAAATACATAATTTCAGCAAGTTCAGAATACAAGAATAATCAATTAAAAAGATACATAAAAAATATATAAATATTAATGTCATTTCAAGATAAACTCAAATGGTAATATTAAATATTCATTCCTTGGATTTGGATAGTTATGCTCATTTTTTTCTATTGTGTGATAAGTTCACCGCCATTAACTTGCAAGGAAGTCTAGAGAAAACCAGTTGCAAGCTTTGTATCAAATAAATGTTTCATGCAATATTATTACTTTCAAAAAAAAATTATTATTACTTTCAATATCACCTATTTTAATTTCACCTTTGCTCAAGAAAAAAAATTACAAAAATATACATTTTTTAATATCATACAAATATAAATTACGTTCCATATTTTTTTTAACTAAATTAATAAAAAAAAGTTGAACCAAATCTTTGTCTTAATCAGCAAAATTGATCAGCATCGTACCAAGTGAATCGAACCATGATAACTTAGAATATTAAATGAGCATGTTTTATCTTTTCAATATAAACTTTTAATTTTATCTTCTTCATACATTGAACTCATTCAAGCGGTTACCATTTTCACACTGTTTTTATATTCACCGACAAATTTTCAGTCAATTTTTTAGTCTATGATATATCTCAAATAATACCCTTCATTAACAATAGTTACATCTCATAAATATATTACTTAAAAGTGTTTCTTCAAGGTGGTTATTTAATTTAATAAAGATATAGGAATTCAATTTATAAGTGTTTTTATAAAAATATTTATTTTATTATGTATAATTAAACTAGTTAGTTATATAATTGTTAAGATGATTATTTTAAAGTTTGATAAAGTTGTAATATATTACAGATTATAATTATATATCAGTATAAAATTCTTCCACACTCTCTCTGCGAGTACTATTTATTCAAAATATACCTTTTCTCATGCAGCGAAGTTTGACATTGTCATTGATGATTTTCAAATAATTTTGCAAAAAATATACTTAAAAAGTATAAAAATATAAATATATTTAAATTAATAAAGTAAATTCCATTCCTATTATTTTTATTGTTTTAATGAAATTAATGTTTGATAGATAATTATGAAATATTCTTAATGCATAAACATAAATATTATCTTTTAATTCCCTTTCATTGACCTAACATTATGATATTAATTTATTCGGGTAAAAAGTAAAATAAAAAATAGACTTTAATATTTTTATCATGATATAAGGTTTGATAGAACAACCAGTTGGTATTTTGAGTGATATTGAAGTAAGCTTCTTCAAGTACAATTTTGTATTTAATTTTTTGGATGAAAAATAAATTATTACAAAAGAAGATTTATAAAGATTTAAATTTTCAATATTTAGACTATTTTTTAAAAGTTTTTTTATTAGTATGGATTTGGTCTATTTTTCTTCAAATTTTTTTAATTTTATGTTATTTTTTTTATCACTAGCATGAGTTTTAGTCGTTAATAAAACTAATAAATTTTTTTGTACATATAATAGTTTAAAAATATATGAAAGTTGTAAAGGGAATAAAAAAAATCACACCTATATAAGAAACTGGTGTATATAGTAGAAATGTGTCTCGATTTGAAAAATACTTTTTATTGAGATGTGATAGTTTTTTTTCAAACAAATAAATGGAGTGAGACTGAAAATACAAAAGTGTCAAACGAAAATTAGAAAAATTATACCGAATTTTGATTGACTAAGATGAAACTCTTTAATTGTAAAAATTGCTATTAATAGTAGTGTTTTAGTTGTCATTCTTTTACACACAAAAATATCTTTAACTTCAATGTTTTAAATTTTTTCTCAATGTCATTTTTTTTATTAATAAGAACAGTAAGTACGATTGATCTCACATCTCGATCCTTATTACTAGACCAACCTAGGTGAAGACCACGTTTATAGGACCGAACGATAACACAACCGAGAGCCAAGATTGGAAAGGAAGGGCGAGGAATTTGCAAAGGAGCTGAACAGATCGATAAAAGAAAAAATAATAATCTCTCAATAGTTCTCAACTCCATAAAAAACAATTTTTATTTTATTATTTTCAATATTATAATTTAATTTAAATTTATAATTATTTTTAAAATTTATTTATGACAATATAAAAAGATACTAATAACACAATATAATTATTATGTTATGTTTTTCACAATATATCAATAGGACTTAGATAATTTATAAATTATATTTTTGCTAGTGTTAATAAAAGTAAAATCAGTAATTAATTATATCTATAAAATAGTAGTTACAAACCGTAAATAATTTTTTTTCAAAAGCATAAAATAGAAATAAAAATTTTGTATAAAAAAAAGTTATGATGGAATTATCCATTATATATTATATATAGATATAGATTATAAAATATTTATATCTTAAAAAATTAATTGTATATAATAGCATACGTGTTTTTATAACTTTTACTTTGTGTATTTTTTTTAAATAATATATTTTAATATTTTTTTCACAAAAAAAAAGATCTGTTACATTTTGTTTCATTTACATTTTTCAGGGAAACAAACTAATACGAGGTTTACAACTATACTCTTTACTATTGAATAAAGTCACCATCATTAACTAATTAGTTAATTAATAAAGATAAAATTAATAACTCACTAGTTATTTTTGGTACATAAAAGTATATAAATTTATTCAAAATATATTTAAAGACCATAATTAAAAATAGCAAAAAATCATGAAGTTTTGACGCAAATGATACAAAATATTAATATGTACATATAATTTCTGTATCCACAAGAAGTAGTTGGTGGAATAGTAATATTTTATATACTAAAATATCATAACTTAATAATAACGATTAGTGTTGTTAATAGTATGTAATCAAATCTAATGAAAGTACTTAGTTAATACGCAACCTGCTTTTGGTTAAGTGCTTATAAATTTCACAATATAATAATCAAACTTTAGCCGCAAAACATGCTCGTTTGTTTTTATTCACAAAATCTTCACCCATTTTTTTATTCATTTTTCATAATTTTTTTTCTCCCTCTTTCTCAGCAAATGCAACGCTAAGAATATTTTTTCAAGTTTTTGGTTACACAGTAAATATTCTTTTAACAATTGCTTAATTATTAATTAGTTAATTAATTAAAGTGACACTATTTTATTCAGGGTTTCAAAATTCAACCTTGTGGAAGAAAAAGTGTCTCCAAGCACATTCAAACACGTCTATGCAACAACAATCTTAGGTTTATTCAATCAATATTGACATCACTGAGTCATTGTTGTTATTTATAAAGGGACTCTGAGACCAAACAAAGTCCTTCATTCATTCACTTCACCCTATCAAAGCTTTTTCACCTTTTGGTATCTTCTACAATATCCTCTCATACTCATCTTTTTCCTCTTTATCACCATGTCTTTGCTTTCAGATCTCATCAACCTCAACCTCTCAGAATCCACAGAAAAGATCATTGCTGAGTACATATGGTGAGCATCTCTTTCAAACACCACAAGAACTGGTTATCATGCCATATCATATCACCTAAGTCATGTGGAAGAAACAGGGGACTCTGTTTTGTTTTTTAAATCTTTGACTAAGGAATGTTATTGTTCCACTAATGTGATCATGAACCAACAACCCCTTTATTCATATTATACTGTTCTTTCTGGTTCATGGTATGTTTTATGTTGAGTGATCCTTTGGGAACACTGCTTCCTTTCACATGTTGTTCCATCAAACACATATAAGAAAAGATGGCTTTTTTAATGGATGGTGCTAGAATCTTGTTCTTGGGTTTGATCTAGTTGATGATGTAGCAAAAGGAGAATTATTTAATTATTTTTATGTGCTTTTAAACAGGGTTGGTGGATCTGGTATGGACCTCAGAAGCAAAGCCAGGGTAATTGTTTTTATTTTCTTCATCTCAAGTGATGATTAATAAATTAATTGTGTAAACTTTTTCATGATCACAAAGTTTTAATTTTTTAACCTTTTTTTTTTGTTGGTTTTCCATGTGGTTTATGCACAAACAGACTCTTCCTGGACCAGTGGATGACCCTGCAAAACTTCCAAAATGGAACTATGATGGGTCTAGCACAGATCAAGCTCCTGGGGATGACAGTGAAGTCATCCTATAGTATGATCCAATCCCCTTGTGCACTTTTCTGTATTTAATCTTATTTTGTCACAAAAGAAATTGATGGTTGGTGTTTTCTTTGATGAAGCCCACAAGCTATTTTCAAGGACCCCTTTAGGAGAGGCAATAATATTCTTGTAAGTCTGCAAAGTTGAACAATTGGCTTGCAGTAACAAAGCAAGCAACTTTTTTTCTTGGTTAATCAAATTATATACTATTTTGTGGATCAAGGTTTTCACACTTGAATAAAAATCTATAGGTGATTTGTGATGTTTACACCCCAGCTGGTGAGCCACTTCCAACCAACAAGAGGTATGATGCTGCCAAAATTTTCAGTCACCCTGATGTTGTTGCAGAGGTACCATGGTATGTTTTTTCCAAAAATTCTACCTTGGATTATTCAGTTTTTCAACAATTATTAGTTTCTAGAAACCACTTTTATATTATGCTTTTTATACATGAAATTGTTAGAATTTACTCTTTCCTGAACTGAATATACATACACTGACAGGTATGGAATTGAGCAAGAGTACACCTTGTTGCAGAAAGATGTGAATTGGCCACTTGGGTGGCCACTTGGTGGGTATCCTGGGCCACAGGTATGAAATGTTCCCTTTAATAAATAATAATTAAAATAGTACCATCTAATCACAAACATTAATGCATTGTGGTTTAATTTTCATAGTAATCACTTCACTTTAAAAGTAATATTAAGGATGCTTTTTAGTTGATGTTTCCACCATTTAAGCCTTTTTTTTTCCTTCTTCCTTTGCTTTAGTTCTATTTTTATTTCCATTTTCAAGCAGGGTTTTTCATGTTACCATTGTTTTGGGTAACTTTCCCAAATTCGATTTTACTATTTGCAATAATTGAAACACAGTGATTAATTTCATGCACGCCCTGTCTTTTTGTTTTTGTTTGTATCATATTTTTTGGGTTGGTTTTTCTGATCACACGTAATGTTGAGGGTCATTATCTTTGAATAACGACAAAATCCTAGTTGTTTTTGCTTTTCTTACTTATATTCACTTAATTTTTTTCTGTTTCTGGCAAACTTGCTCTTCAAGTTGTTTATGATGTTTTTGTCTTTGAGTTTTCTTCTACCAATTAAAACAAGCTGTACTTATTGATCACTGCATTTGATGCTCTAAATCAAAGTCAAAAGTATGTGTTGGAATTCTTGCAAAAGAATTGGTTCTTGGTCAAAATATGCATAAATGTCTCAATTGCTGTGCATGAACAACTAGGGGTAAAATTCATGTTAACAAAAAGAACCAAGTATTGTTTGAGTTCATCTCTCCATTTTTCTTCTGTTTTTCTTTATAATGCTAACTCAATCAATGTTTAACTTGAACAGGGACCCTACTACTGTGGAGTTGGTGCTGATAAAGCCTATGGTCGTGATATTGTAGATGCACATTACAAAGCTTGTGTTTATGCAGGAATTAACATCAGTGGCATCAATGGAGAGGTTATGCCTGGCCAGGTACAATCACAAATTTAAATTACAGTAACTGATAAATAACAGTGTTATCAGTGCATTTCCATAGTGTGAATCAATGAACAAACTTAGCTTTTATTGAAAACTAATTTTTGTGCTTATTTATTTTGTAGTGGGAATTCCAAGTTGGTCCTTCTGTTGGCATCTCTGCTGGAGATGAAGTGTGGGCTGCTCGCTACATTTTGGAGGTAACACAAAGTTACATTCATTTTTTATCATTAAGGATTGTATATGATGAACATGATTAATAAAAAACAATGAAAACATTGATGAAATGTTCTTATGTTACAGAGGATTACAGAGTTAGCAGGAGCAGTTGTTTCATTTGATCCCAAGCCTATTCCGGTTAGACATGTTCTTGTAAAACTTGTTGATAACTTTGTAGAAAGATTGAAACATATGATTAAATCAAAGAATAACTGATCTTAATTATGTTATAAATTCATTTCAATATTTTGACTTCATTGCTACATGGTTGTGTTATTAGGGAGATTGGAATGGAGCTGGAGCACACTCAAACTATAGGTAATAATATATGATCTAACTGATGTTAAGTTGTACAGTAACATATGTTTAACCGTGATGTCTAACATGAAAACTTTTATAAAAAATATTTATAGTCATATTATTGTTTGAAATGTATAAATTTTCTGAGAGCTTCATTATGCAATGAATGGTGAATACAGCACTAAGTCCATGAGAGAAGAGGGTGGTTATGAGGTGATTAAGAAAGCCATTGAAAAGCTTGGATTGAGACACAAAGAGCACATTGCAGCATATGGAAAAGGTAATGAGAGACGTCTCACAGGAAGACATGAAACTGCAGACATCAACACCTTTTCTTGGGTAAGTCCTCATCTTTTGGTGTCTTGTGATGTTTTTTGAGGTTAGCAACTAATAATGTAACATTTTTTTTCCAAAGGGTGTGGCAAACCGTGGAAGTTCAGTTAGAGTTGGAAGAGACACAGAGAAACAAGGGAAAGGTTACTTTGAGGACAGAAGGCCTGCTTCTAACATGGATCCTTATGTAGTCACCTCCATGATTGCAGAGACCACCATTCTCTGGAAACCATGAACATGTGGTTAGACCACTCAAAATTGTGTTTTCAATACCATTTGATTCCACAATTTGGTTATATCTCCAAGGAGTTGTTGTTTTTTTAGGTCTTCTAAGCCTTCTGTGTTCTCTGTATGGTTGAAAATAACTTCTTTAATAACAAGAATTGATTCTTGAGTTCACTCTTTACACTTCTATTCTAGTAGTTTTTCTATTCAACAAATTAGTTAGGTAAAAGAAATTAGTTAGGTGAACTTGGTATGGGATAAAAAATAATTAAACAACCTTAAAATTGTATACTAAATAAAAAATATAATATTTCTTTTTTTACTGTTAAAAGTTATTAAATAAAAAAAATTTAAAAATTAAAAATAATTAATTAAATTAGATATTATTGTAAAAACTAAAAAAATTATTAATATTTAAATTAATTTCTATTATTAATATATAATCTTTAAATTAAGTTTAATTAATTATTAAAATTTTAATTATATAAAGTTGTTAAACTTTAGTATATAACTATATATTAATTTAAAAATTGTTTATGAATAATACAAATTAATTTAAATATTAATAACTTTTTATTTTAAAAAATGGTATTTAGTTTAGTTAATATATTAATTAATTATTTTTTATCTTTAATTTTTTTATTTAATGATTATTTTAATATTTGAACTCACAATCTTATATTTTTAATAAATAAATAACTTTTGGATTTTTAGTGAATAGATAATTTGGTTTAAAAATAATTAAACAAAGATCTCACATTAATCCCAAATCTCATCTCAGTTTTATAAAATTAAATTAAATTAAAAATATTTTTTTTAATATTTAAAATTAAATATTAAATTAATAATATAATTTTTCCTTTGTACAATCTTGGATTTCTAATGAATTGATAAACTTGTGTAAAAAAATTCAATAGAATATGAAAAAGACAAAGTTGGATAATGAAATTTGAAGTATATTTCTTCTAAACTAAAATCATTCTAGCCTTATATGGGACATGATAGGTCAAATTTATGCCTTAATGTGCAGGAAATTATTAAATGGACTTACTTATATTCCAAGAATATAGTGAATGAAGATTGTGACTGCTTTTAAATCTCTGCAACAAATTTGGCAATGTTTGTTCACATCATGTGCATTGAACTAATAAAACAGTGTCAGATATGTAATCTACTGCATGTGCCCAGTGGTGGCTGCCGACTTATATCTTTGTCCATTTTTATAAAAAATAACTAGGTTTAGGTTATATTTTTTATAACATGATGACTTAATATTTTATTAATTATATATTTTTTTTAAAGATTTGAATCAATATTATCACTTTCTGGTTATTAACTTGTTTCATTTTTTTTTTTCAGTCGACTTACATCTTAACTTGTTTCTTTGACTTTTGTACTACTCTTTTAGGTCTTGGTCGTTCAGTTTCAGGTGAATGTTGAATGGAAGATACCTGCAGAAGGCACTCTCCGACGTTCAAGTCAGTAAAAGAGGTGTTCAATTTTCGGAAATATACCGTAATTAATGACATACCTACTCCTTAGAATGTATGTTAGTTATATTATCTGTATTAAGCTTTCTTTATTGAATCATGTTAAAAAGTGGATCTGCGTTTAGAATTACATTACCTAATTGCTAACCACGAATTAGATTTGTTGAATCTATTTAGGTGTATTATATTTATGCAATCGATCGATATTGAGCCTTGGATCTGCTCAAGACTCTACGGTAGCATTGTCCAACACTCCTCAATATTAATATAAAATGTTAGACTTTAGCTTAATATCAATTAACATTAATGAAGTTATGTAACTGATATATGATTCACATTTCAAAGTTTGAGACATAGTGAGACTTTCCAACAAATAGATACTCTGTATGGTTAAAGAAAATCCACATAACAGCAATCAGTGACATTAGGTCAGAGTCCTTCAATTAAATTTTATGGACATATTCTTAGGTAAGAAGTTGATGTCTTACCCCATAATATATATATAAAGAGAATAAATGTTATTTAACTTTTAATAATTGTTATGTTATTTATGGTTCCCAAGCTTATGACATTTTATAATTTTAGCTTTAATAAAAAATAAAATGAATTGAATTTTTCACAGCTCATGGATTTTCTCAATTCCTTATGTACTATATTTTAAAAAAAATTGTATTGCCTAGGATACATATTTATTTTTATATATTTATAATAAATTGTTTTAATTTATGAACTATATTATAATTAAGATCTATAAAAAATTGTTTTTAAGAATATAAATTATATTTTATATTTATAATAAATCATTTATATGAAGTTACTGTTAAATTAAAATAGATAGAGCATTGATAAACTATTTATATTAATAAAAAATACAGTTAAGTAAAATTAATGATTATTATGCAATTCTTATCGCTTGACTAAAAAAATATAGTTAATAATCATGTTATACCTCTTATATAAATTTATTAACACTTAATATGTGAATAAGTAAAAATACATATTAATAAAATTATTTATATTGAAAATCATGACCAATGAGTTGATGTCTTGAATAAGGTGTTGTCCAACATTGATGGAAAATCATATAATCACATTAATTAAGAAATAAGATAATAGAAGAATGATAAGCAAGAGATTAACCAGTCATGGTAATGGAAGAGCTTGGACCAAGGGACCTACCACAAGGACAATAATGACTAGAAGAAGGGGATTTCTTCCTGCACCCCAACAATTTTCTCTCTACACCCTATCATTTTTAAAAAGACTATTTTATCCCTTGTAAAAATAACTTTTGAATTACTTTTTTGGAATGTTTCTGGTACCTTTTTGGAATGTTTCTATTATGAAAATATCTTTTGTTTACGGAACACTCCTATTTTTGGAATCATCCAAAACTGTCAAGGATAATTTGAATATTTTGAAGAATATAGGGATGCACGAAGCAAAATGTAAGAGTGTTAGAAGAAACAACTCAAAAAGAATAAATGAAGATTGGATCCCTACTAAAAATAGTAGGCCCAAGACACTCATTACATGGATAATCTCTTAGTGGGTCATTATATGTGTAGACTAAAAATAATTTGAGCTTATATTTGGACCAAGTATTTTAGGATATTTCGACTTGTACTTGAATCAAGTAGACTATGTTATTTAAACTTGTATTTGAATCGAATAGTTTAGGATTGAAGATGAGTAATTTTTGGTCTGTGTGCACATGTAGGTCAAACGTAATTTTAACCTAATTTAGAAGGCTCTCATATGTGTATGCACATGGAAGCTTCTCTCTAATTATACATTAAAATCACAATTGTCACATGTTAAATGAAAACGCCAGCTGTGACCATAGTAACTGCATGAATCAAAGCGAATACTGGAGTGGGACCCTCCATAGCATCGGGTGACCAAGTATGCGATCCTATCTGTGCAGATTTCCCAACAACACCAATAAGAAATAAAATACAAATAAGAGTTATGACATTCAATCTCATATACAAATCCAAAAACATGTATTATACTTTTTCACATGTTGTATTAATCTAGCTTATTGTCTTTGCAAATAATTTTTGAAAGAATAGAGAATTGATGTTCATTTCTTCACTCTTCCTTTCAAGAGTCATTTTAGAAGCACTCTCCTTTTGAAGTTCTTTCATGAGAAATCTTCCTTGTGAGTAAGTGCATTTTCTTGAATGTAGTCCAACAAGTCAATTTTTCATTAAACATACAATTAGTATCTAAATTTAGATCAATAAATTTCCTTAAGTAAACTTGACCACGAACGATGAAGTATTAAGAAACAGTATGAAAATTTTATTAAATAGTATCTTGAAACAAATAATGAAAAATTGATGGAAGATTATTTATTCATTTATTAGTATATTAAGTAATATCATATTATATTTGTTAGCATAAATTCTTCTTACTTCCTTTTATTTCATTCTAATAACTATAGATAATAAATTTATAAATTATATATTCATAAAAAATATAAAAAATTTATTGATTTTTTTAGTACTCTATTTTTACTACTCAAACCATATAATTATGAGTAAGTAATATATATATATAATTATTCTTTTAAGTAGTGAATAATTAACAAAGTTATATACTACTAAAAAATAATTAGTTACTATATTAACTAAATTAGATACTATTTTATAATTAAAAATTTATTAATACCTAAAGTAATTTCTATTTTTAATAAAAAAATTTAAATTAATTTTCTATCTAATTAGCTACCAAAGTTTTAGCTACTAACTTTAAAATTTAAAATAATTGATAACTTTAAATTTTGGTAGCTAAAATTTTGATAGCTGATCAAATACCATTCTAGAAACTAGTTTATAATTTTTTAGTAATAAAAATTATTTTAAATATTAATAACTTTTTAGTTTATAAAATAATATATAATTTAGTTAATATAAAAATAATTATTTTTTATTTTTAAAATTAGTTTTTATTTAATAATTTTTTTATAATAATAATATAATATGAAAGAAAACATGAATTTCACCTATACTTTTGTACTAATACTATCTAGAAACAGTATATTAGAAAAATGAACACACAAGTATGAAAAAGACAAGTACTTCCCATTTTGATTGAACAATCGCTTTTATATTTTTTTATGTACATGACAAAGAAAATTTGTTTGTCACCTTCACCTTCTCTTCAACACGTAAGAAAAGCCAATAAATACACTTTTCCCTCTCAATTATATGCATTAGTTTTTGTCCATAACAAGATTGAAGAGATTTAATAGAACTCTAAAATGGAGTTGGAGAAGAAAAGAATCAAGTATAAGTGTTCTTATTGAATGATACTTTCTAATTGTTTTTATATGGTTTGAAAAGAAGTTATCTCCTCAAATAATTGTTATAATTTCAGTCCTTGATTTCAGTTTTCGGTTTCAGTATGTGGTGGAGTACTTGCAAAATGCATTACAATACTCAAATCACTATTCGTTATTTGATGGTTGGTATTATTTGTTGTAATAATTATGTACATTTATCTTGAGTGGAGTGCGTATTTATAACATAGTAATAAGCTTTTTGGACCTGGATTAAGGCGAGTTATCGGATTAATTTTGATATTATAATAACATTTTCTATCATAATTATACTAATCATGTTATGTTAAATGGATGTTGTTAAATCTTGAAAATCACTTCAACCATATCGATCTATATGTTGAATTCTTAAATAATTTAAAACAAAATTTTCTCGACCACTTATACATGAGTCATTCATCAAACTAACTCATAATTAAGAGCCACAATCACCCAAAACATTATATGCTTGTGGTCAAATGCATGCTCCCTATTGCCATTTTTCTACGTAAGGTTCTCTTCTCTTTAACTTTAATAACGATCAATCTCTTTTTCCTTTTTTTTTTATGTGAAATTATGATGATGAAAATCTTTGAAAAACTCGACCACATGGGAAGCACGCATTATCTTAAATTCATGGATGATGAGTCAATCAAAAGTATATGTTGCTTCACCAATTTTACATTTTCTTCACTCATTGGAGACTTCAATTTTATTGCGTACCATCACTAGTTTTAGTTTTCGGAGGAGACACCAACTCTTAAATCTCACGTTTTGTGATTGTTGTGATAAATTTAATTGTATTTTAAAAAAAAAAATTGTCAACATATACTGTTTTCACATTTTTGTTTCATATATGAACATAGAATTAATTGATATAAAAAAATGATTTTGTAATATTCTCATTGATGTAAAGGGTATTTATTTTTCACTAGCAAAAAGTCCACTAAGGGTATATATTGAAAAAACTTATTAATAAGGTATTCAAAATTATTTTATTCACAAACAAAAATAAATAAAAAAATAAGTAGTCTGAAATTTGTAAGGCTTACTAAATAAAAAGTGAGATCTATAAACTTCTCTTTCTTTTATTTTTCTAATTTAGGTTGAGATTTTAGGTAAGACTTGAGAGTATCTAAGTTAAATTTGAATTTGATTTTTTATTAAGATAATTCTATACCTTTCATATATTTGTTTGTAATTTTTTTTAATATATAATTGGTAGATTCCTCTTTGGCAATTTCCAATTTTCTCATCATGTATGTCTATTTAAAGATTTTTGAACATTAACTAAAGAGATTAAAAATATTTTTTTCATTAAATAACTCACTAAAATATTTTGTTGGAAAAATATTAAAGAAATATATCTATCTCAAGAGTACGAATTCAAAATTTTTTATGTTAAAGTGACCTCTCCCAAAAACTTCCTAAAATATGGACATAATGTTTTAAAATTGAGATAAAATTTTGAGTATAGTGAAGAATACAAAGTGTTTGGAAGATACATAGAATACAAAGAATAATTTATTTTCTTTAAGAAAAAGAAAACATACATTTTTTTTTCATTTCAATAATATAGTGTGGAATATTTATCAGTTTTAGAAAGACTAAACTTGTTAAATTCCGTCACAAAATTTGATTAACTATTTTTAATTTTTTTTATTAATTATACTTTTTATTCACTAAATTTCAATCTGAAATTTCTAATCAATTATCTTTTGTATTCACAAAATTTCAATCAAAATTATTTGTTCAACCTACTTTCTTTTTCTTTTTCCTATCTTAATTTAATTATATGAGTTTGATTACTTTATATTTGTTTGATTGAAATTGGATCCACATTTAAAAATATTGATAATGTTTATGTGAAACACTTGCTAAAATCTTAAAATTTATTTAATATTATTGTATCAAGAGAAAAACCATTGTTTATAAAGGTGAAAGTAACAAGTGATTTAATAGAGAAAATACAATATGTACTATAGTTTAATCATAAATAAATAAATGAATTTGTTGGTTTTATATTAATTATGCTAAAGATCACACCACTAGTGATTTTGGACTAATTGATTATTTAATTAATTTGAATGAGTATACTATTTATGGTAAACAACTTTACACCTAGAATTAATAAGAAAAATTATAAGTATATGATTATCAAAATAATCATAATAAAATCATAAGTATAGCTTCCTCCTACCTTTTTCTCTACCAAACATTCACCCACCCCTTTCTCCAAAAATTCAAAACCCTAATCATGGTTATTGTCACCATAAACAAAACCCTAATTATGATTGGCGTGAAATTAACGCAAATGATAAACCATATTGGATTCCATTACTTTACTACTGCTTAGGTTTTCAAGTGTTCGTTGACCAATGCAAAACCATTCTTCACGGTTCATATCCAACCTATCTCTAATTCAAATTCAAATTCAAATTGCATGTTGAAATATTCTCTAAAATAACTATTCAAAAACTGTTTTTCTAATAAAAAATGAAACAACCCCAGAAATTTTAAATTTGTGATTGAGTTTCAGCACTTTGCTAAATTGAAACCTTGAATCTTTCTGTCGTTTATAAAGATATGATAAAAATGTTTAAACTCTTTAAAGATCTATTCAAATCATTGGACTAAAATGGAAAATTGGTTGGTCCATAATTAATCTAAAAAAAAACTCATCAAAGACTAAAACACCCAAATTGGAATCATGGAAGACTTCAAAACATAACACATAGGATCTTTTTGTAAACCTTAAAAAATGAGAAAGCTTCAAAGATCAATTCAAAATTGTGAAACCTTCAAAGACCAAATCTTCAAACCCACCAAAATCAACTCATATCCTACCTATGAAGTGAGATCAGTCAAATGAATCACACAAAGGAAACCTGAAAGCTAAATACATGAATTTAAAAAAGAAAACATGTATCTCTATATGGTATATCCAATATTAATTATTATTAATATTTACACAAAATGAGAAAATAAAATGGAGAACACAGCTAAATGCCTAAATATTCTCTGACAAAAAACCAGAAGAAAACAGAACAGGAACAGGGGAGGCAAACAAAACCTCCCTCTTCAACCTGTGCACTCCAACACACTAATCCAAAACCCTGCTCCATGTTCTCACCCTATGAGTCACCAACTGAAATGGGTTGGCCGGAAATTCCCAACGGCGACCGGGAAATCTGCCGGCTAATTTCGCGAAGAACATGTCTGATCTGTGGCTTGCCAGGGGACCAATCAACAATTTCCTCTGATTCTTGCTTGATCTTCCTAACCTGGTTGTGGATCGGAACACCCTTTTGTGCAAACCTTTCATCCCTGTTCATCTTCATGTTCTCCATGCTCTCTGTCACTCAAAAGAAAAAGGCTTCTATTGAAAAAAAGTTTCTTTTCTTAGCTATCCTTCTAACTCTGTTTCTCTATATGTGACAATCTACAATCTACAACACCAAAAACACTTCACATGGACCATAAAACAGAAGTGTATCTATATATATATATATAGTTGTGAGTGTGAACTCAAAGGGTGTTCAAGATTGAAACGTAAGGGAGAAGAGAATGGAGAAGTTTGGTGGGAAATCTCTATCTTTATGGGATTGGTTTGAAGATGACTAAATTGGACCATGTCGTTGACAGAGTACACCTCATCGTGACCAAAGATTTTGCTAAGGCTTTTCCTGTCCGTTGGATCGGTTTGATAGGGTCAATCTTGTGGTAACTCATGTGAGAAACTAGAAACTACTTTATTGTGTAATTGGGCATTGTGCTATTTTTGGAGTTGTGGGTTTAACTTTTTATGTCACGTTTGATTTGGTTTTTGGATGTGATGCACAGTTGAAAAGCTTGAACTGTTTTTGTTTCTTGTTCTTATCAAATTCTAATATAATTTTTGTGTGTGTGTGTGTGTGTTTTTTTTGTGGATGGGTCGATGATGGTGCTAGGTATATGGCCATAATCAAATGGATAATTATCCTTATATCCATTCAGAATTTTATTCCTTTTCTTACCAAGTTGCCAAATTGGATGATGGCTTTGCATTAATGCTATGCCACGAGTGGTCATTTTCTTTTGCTAGTGAAAATAATTACTAATAAACAGTCAATATAATATAATAATATTATGGAGAGAGTTTATGAGATTGTGGAGTTGTGATTCTTGGTTTGTTTTTTGTGTTATTAACCAAAGTGTTTGTAGACTTATAATTTACATAAATATTCTTAACCTTTTTTTTTATAAACCAAACACTAGGATTCGTGATTCCCAATAATTAGAGAGTATGTTTTCTTAAAAGGGGTTCTTAAGGATAAGGATCTTTCATGCACAACTGCATCATTGAAGAGAATTGAGTTCTTGGTCCCATGCAAGATTGATTCCTGAAAAAATAACTTGCACTTCACGTTCTTTAATATTCATATGTTCTTGAGTTTTTTATGTTAGTTTTATTATAAATTAAAATTTAGCTAAGGTGAATTTAACCTAATAAAGTGGGTGGGAATAATCCGAACAATTTTTAACAAGTAAAATAATGATTTATAAATGTACTTGCATAAAGTCTAGAAAATAAATAGTATCTATTATTGGTTTGATAACTGAATCTTCTTTTTTAATCGTGTTTTTCTTTCTATTTGTTCTATATTTGGATTTTAGTTTTCATCAGAAATGCATTTACAAAAAATTATCCAAAATTTAAATGAGTATTTAGTATTTAAGTTTGTTTAATATAATAATAAATTCTACCTTATTTTTATATATAATATACTTTGTAATGACTCTATTAGATCGTATTTAATATTTATTATAACTTAAATAAAATACGAAGAATCTATAGGGTCTGTACCAAGGAATTTATTACAGATTATCAATGGCGGCTTCTGTGAACTTCTAGAACAATCTTGGCTCAAACTTCCATGATAACAGTGAGTCGTTATTGAAGAGTTTAATTTCAAAGGTTTAAAATTAATTAAGCACACGATAATTAAGAAAAAAGAGAGTAAATAGTTAAATAAAATTTTAATATTAATTTGTATTAAGAAATCTGCAATTCAAACATTTTAAAATTGTATTTTTGTTCAAACACGATGCATGAAAAGAAAATAAAAATGAACATGATCATAACCTAACCCAGCACGTGGAAAGGGAAGTCAAAGAGGTTTGGAATTGAACAGAAAAAGAAAAACACCGAAATGGAACATCATGGTAGAAAAACTGAAACGCTATGGTGGCTGAGCAGTTAAGTTTGTTAGAAAGGGACACGTGTTGCTGTTCCAGTCAACTACCACTGTCTCGAAATTACGTATTTGTCCCGCTACGAGAATTTCGCAAAATCTTCTTTGGTCGTAATCAACGGTCAATATTGGTAGTTCGTTTCATCCAGAAATCAACGCGACGACGCCACGTGGACTTCTCCAATATTCGTGTTCATCCACATGATCACCACCGTGCCACGTGCACCTTTTTTAAGGTTGAATTTTAGGTAACGTATTTCCAACAATGACTTACAATAGTATTTGTTAAGCCTTGATATTACTAATGATAATGAACACGCGTTTCATTATATTCATTTATTCATTCTTCTTTTCTATATTTCGAGAGTATAAAATTTAATAAACATATACGTATTTAGATTTCTACTTACTTAAATATTTCTTAAATAACTTTTATAAAACAAAAAATAATATTATTAATAATTCAATATTCAAAAGACACAATTGTTTTATCTTTAATATCAGTTAACAATGAAGAAATTATGATAGGATTATATATATTTATATATGAGATCCATTACTTCAAGAGAAGTTGACTTACTCTTAATCTTAGTATTTTATTTTATATTAATTAGATAATATGTGTAATTAATTTTGTTATAAAATTATCAATGTATTTATGAATGTTGAAATCGTCTCCTCCCTCTTTTTATTGATGTGCATTCGATAATTATTTTATTATGGAGAGGATATTATGGGAAAAAAATTATAAGAAATTTACACTTTAAACAAAAATTAATTTTCAAGAGAGATTTACTTTATTTTATAAAATTAGATATAGTTACATTGTAATTCTTTTTTAAAAATTAACTATAATAATATTATATTAGATAATATTATTTACAATAATCAAATGAAAGTTTAATATTGTGAAAATTAGAAAAGTTAAAATAAGAAAGAGTTGAATTATGATTTAATTTAAATTTTAAAATATTTTCACAAATACTATTTTTTTCTATAATTGTTGAGTTTAAACATATATATATATATCATGTTGATGTATGATGTTTGATGCAATTAACAAACTGATTCGATAAAATAAATATTTTCGTAACAAATTTTTTATTATTAATTTTGACTTAAGATGATTGATTGAAAAGATTAATTTAAAGAGATATATTTTATACACATTTTTCACAGGTTTTGTCTCATAAATCATAACAAACATATTTGAAAATTTATTTTATGTCTATTTTTTTTTTTCTAAATGGTCACACTAGACACGTAACTTAACTTAATCACTTGATTAATATATTTTTGTATTTACTTTAATAAATGATTATATCATAGTTCTAGTGTATGATCAATCAATACAGATGCAAATCAAATTCATAATTTTAAAAACATGTTAGTAAAAATTTTAGTGTGTATTCACACACTAGCTTTCCTTCTTGGATTAGTACACACGATGGTATCATGTAATGCAAATGAGATAAGGAAGAGAGAAAATACACATAGTAGTTTATATTGGTTTGTCTGTCGCAACAAACTACATCAAGTTCTTAACCAACAAGTCAAGTTCAATTAGGTAGACTATTGTGAAGTACAGTTAATTATTATTTGGATTCATAATCACTCTTAGCTAATAATCAATTGAGTATTTTTCTCAAGACATTCCTTGCTTAACTGAGTATTCTTTCTCAAATCACTCATAACTCAACGAGTATTCTTTTCCAAGTTACTTCTGACTCAATGAATATTATTTAAGCTCTCAGCCACTCCTAGATGACCTTGTCAAGGAATATTATTTCCAAGTCACTCATAGCTAACCAAGTATTCTTTATCATTTAGTCATTCATGGCTAACATACAATAATTGTAGGATTGGATGATCATCTTATCTGACTACTAGAGAGTGACACCAACAAGTGTCTCTCAAACGAATATACACTTTAGGCTTTCTCCCATAACACAAATCATCTTGATCTCTAGGAGGGAAGCGTCTTTCGACGTGGATAAGTTTTCTCTCTTAGGTACCTGGATTAACACTTTTAGTGTTTTCCATGAAGTTCTTTTGGACCCTGATATTATAGTATTGTTCATTCTTTAAGCTTGAGGATCCTTTTATGAAATTGTGAGGTTTGCTCTATCATTTTATCAACATTTTTTGTATAATGGAATATTTTCTCTTAATTTGAGCAACAATTTGGCATGGTATCTCTTCTTCTTTCCCCTGGTAGGCTTTATATATGCACTGGAAGAAAATAGTTATTGAGAGGTCATTCATAGTCTTTGAGCAACTTTAGTTTTCTAGCATGTCCTTTCTATGTTTGACGAACTTAAATATAATCATTGCATTTAATACACTTCATGCAACTTTAAATGATTTACTTTCTATATGTAACATCTTGGATGTTTGGTAGTACACAGTTCTCTCGATAGCAGAGTTTTTTTATACTATTTCATGGTAAAATTGCATATGTATAGGGCAAGTAGTTAGGCCAATATTTGAAAGTAGTCATGTCATGAGAGTTGGTGGTCATTGTAGCTTTAGCTCATGTCCCAAGAGATATTTGAATGTTGATGTTTGACACAAGTCTTATTAGGGATAGATGAATGAGACATTCTCTGTAAATTAGACTCAAGCTTCAGTAGTAATCTTCGTGTGTTAGCTTATAATCTATTTTGAGCTAATGTTAATCATCTGATGTTATATGTTTCACTTCTTCATTACATGATCTAATTGATTTTTATGATGTTCTTTTCATCTGTTTTTCATCAAAACTTATCAAATGAAGTGAAAGATATGCTTAATGGTTTTTCGCATGTACTTTAATGTTCAACTGACAGACGTTGTGGTTGAGCAACAATCTCTTAACGTCTTATAGTCACGATAATAACGTGATCTAATTTTTGTCTTATCAAACACAATTACATACTTTATTGATTTAAGTACTTAATTCAAATTGCAGAGTGTTGAACTTTTGCCTTAACCAATATAATGTTATGAGTTTACTAAAATCATCTATGTCTTTAATATTTATTTATATTTTAATTATTTTTTTAATAATATAAAATTTAATTCTTTAAAACATTAATTAGTTTTTTATAGATAATTATATAATAAATAATAAAAGGCATATTTAAATTTTTTTTACTCAATCATTTCACAAGTATAATAATATTTTAAGAAACTATGAAAAAAATATTATATTTATCGAGTATTAAAAAAAATACATTATATTTTCAATTAAAATAAATGAAAAATAAATATATTTTCATTCAATTAGAATAAAAAATTGAATACATTTCTATTATAATTTTGATCCTATAAAAAATACTAAACAAATCTATATTTTAATTAAAATTACATTTAAAATAAATATTTAAATATAGTTATATTATTTAGAATACATGCTGAATAGAAATTAACATTATTCATTTAAAAGTTAATGGTTAAAATTTATGCTTTATTATTTATTATATAATAATATATAAAATTTAATTAATATTTTAAAGAATTAAAATTTATATTATTAAATAAATAAATTTTAGATGATTAAAAACTAAATTAAAATATAAATAAATATCACATAAGTTAATAATTTTAACGAAACAAAGTAAGATTTTTCATAAAGTAATTTTTTTTATAGAGTTTGTATGAAGAAACATTCATTAAGGATTTCCTGGTAAAGAATTAAGTGAACTTATTACTTAATTAATCTCAACAATAAATTTAAAATAAAATAGAATATTAAGATAAGAGTAGGACTTTCCACTTACTCTTGAAATGAGTGAATCGTTCCTCATATATATAAAAGACTATTAATTACATATATAATGTTAATACATGGCAAATTCTGGTTGGAGAATGATCTCGGAAATTATCAATTAATTTGATTACAATAATTTGTTATGGAGTTTAAATTATTTTATATAAACTTTATTCATTTTATTTTTCTCTAAATTTTACTTATCTAAACAATCCAAAAATTAAGAAAGAGTAAAACAGCCTTGCATGTTTTTGTTCTACAGACGCAAAAAAGTTTAGAGTTATGCACAAATTTAAAATAATTTTTTAAAAATTTATATGAAAATAAATACAAGTTAGTTTATACATAAATTATTTGTTTCTCTCCTAAAACTAAAATAGGATTTGTGAAAAAGTTCATTTAAACATATTTAAACGTGGAGGAGAGAAGCAACAACGTGGAGAAAAGGTAAAAAAAAAACTTTTAAAGAGTTTCCATATTGTATTTATGTTCCTGTATAATAATATATCAAGTTTGAAATTTTCTTCTTAGTGGTTTATAGTAAGATGGAATCTTGTTCTTTTTTGGAATAATTTGACCCTTCATTCGAAAAAAAAACTTAGAATATCATACATGCAACCTCACACAATTTAAAATAATTATATTTTTTATTTTAATTTTTTTAATAATATTGTTTTCACAATTATTATTGTTATTTAAAGTGTCAACTGAGATATAAGTTTCATTCTAATATCGTAACTTTTATAAATATGATATTAGCAATTAACAATAAATATAATTAATTATATTTCAAACCAACACACAATAATGACCTTAAAAAAAAGAAAAAGGAGAGTCAAAACCTTAATTATGTTTTTGAACAGTCGGTGAATGTTGTTTTAAGTTAACGTTTTATCTTTCAGACTTATTGTGATGATTTGAAAGATGATGGATGAATTTGATTGAGTCGCGTGCATGGTATTATGAAACTTCAAATACTTTAAGTTAAGCCAAACTTCAATATAAAGCAACTTTTCTTGTCTCATTCTTCAAGCAAATTTAGGGTCCCGTTGATTTATTCTTTTACGGAATTAATCACGAGAATTTAAAATAATTTACCTAAAAAATTATTTGTATTTAAAAATATTTTAGGAATGAATGGTTTAATCATGATTGACAATACTTTGAAATTGATGATTGAATGTTGGAGATCTCACATCAATTAGAGATAAAAAGTTTTATACTATATAAGTAAGTGTAAAGTTTACTTATGAACTGATTTTGAAATGTTGAGTTAGACTTAAAATCAATTTCTTGATATGGTTTAGAGTCATTTGAAATTTATTATAGCGAAAATATAAGAAAATGATAAAAAATGGTAAGAAGAAGAGATGTTTCTTATTCTTTTATGTGTATACTACATCACTTCATGTATATGAAATATATAGGGAGTTTCTCAATATCTGCGAGCTGATACTGTGTCGGCACATATGAAGGACTGATTATCCCAGCTTGTAATTTTTCTCGCACAATGTGGCAGTCTATCTCAATGTGTTTTGTGCGTTCATGAAATACTGGGTTTGGTGCTATATGTAATGCCGCTTGATTGTCACATAAAAGTTGACCTGGCAAGTTACATGGCACCTTTAAATCCTGCAACAGATATCGCAACCAAACTATCTCCAAACAAGTATTGGCCATTGCGCGGTATTCTGCTTCCGCTGATGATCTTGATACGTTTGTCTGTT